>Ga0247609_10000011_pt1 | contig 317464 bp, 460 predicted proteins | sample 172DNAGHGlowgp2_FD_193487 | JGI IMG/M metagenome (GOLD analysis project Ga0247609, IMG submission 193487) | Sheep rumen microbial communities from Palmerston North, Manawatu-Wanganui, New Zealand - 1728 DNA GHGlow gp2 | ecosystem: Host-associated > Mammals > Digestive system > Stomach > Rumen...
AAAAACATTACACTTTGAAAGACAGACTTAATCTTAAAAAATCAAAGGAAATGTTTGTACTCTATCAAAAACGCTATAATCCAACAAACGATGTTGAAAAAGCCATAAGGTTATGGAACGGTGGATGTGGATATAGCATAGCTAAAACTGAAAAATATTATAGAAAGGTTTTAGCTTACTTAAAATGAAAAAAGTTTTGAAAAATAATTAATACAGAAAAGGTTGTAGTTTCTTTCTACAACCTTTATTTTTGGCAATTATATAGGGTTTGACCCCAATAAATGATTAATGCGGTCAAAAATGGCTGCATTTTTTATAAACAAGTATGTTGTTCCCATTAATATTCATCTTTTACAGCAATGAATCTCTTTTTAATATATGGTATTTCGCTGTTATAAAGTGTTTCAAACCAATAATTTCCTTCTTCATCAGTTCCACTACCACAATATGGTTTAACTTCTAATTCCATTGCAGTTACATCATCAAACGTTGCATCACATTCAATCATACGCCAAGGTCTATGTTCTTCTGGGTGTCTCTCATCGATACATACCTCATAAATAGTATACAATTGCATGCCCCTATTTCTTCTTTGTGGCCTCTCAATTGGATTTTCCATGAAGTCATTTTCTTCATCTGCATAAGCAGCATCCATTTCTTCTGGAGATAACCTCATCATAGTAGCAGTATTATTTGACTTTAATGGTCCATTATATTTTTCTTTACCTTTATCAATTGCCGTTGCAGTGTCCATCCACTTTCCATCATATTTACCATATCCTTTGCGTCTATCAAAATTTGGTATTTTATCAATAACATTTATTTCATTTATTATTCTATTCACAGACTCTTTCACGATTTTATGTAAGTCTGATTCTGTTAATCTAATCACTTGTTTCATATATGTACTTATTTAATCTTCATCATTTATATCAACACCATACTTTTTCTTATAGTCTTGCTTAAATCTTTCTTCACCACCGGAAGCTTTCCATTTCTTCTCAAATTCTTTAGAAGCACTTGAATCCTTACTCTTAGTGTGTTTATTAAATTCACTTCTTCTATCTTTTTTATCAGGATGCTCTGCTTTAAGTTCACTATTCCATTTTCTATTGAGTTTTTCACCATCATCATCATTTTCATATTTGCCTGATGACCATTTATCATAGCTATCTTTCCATCCTTCTTTCAATATTCTATCTACAGATTCTCTTATCATTCTGTGTAAATCTGACTCTGTTAATCTTATTATTTGTTTTGCCATAATTATTTTATTTTTTAAATAAATATTTATATTTAAATAAAAAGTTATTATGAAAAAATATATTCTTGATTTTATTTGCAAGCTTGAAGGTTTTAAAACTGCGATAAAACAGTTACATTGGGATAGTTCTTCATTGCCACAGCATCAATTATGTGATGATATTGCAACAACAATATCAGATTACCAAGACAAAGTGGCTGAGGTTGAACAATCAATTTCAGGCAAATTACCTGTCAACAATCTTAAAGGAACACCGTATAAAGTAACAAATCTTAAAAAGTTTGTTGAAGATGTAATTAGTGCCACAAACTCATTTTATTCTAAGCTAAAAAAGGAAGGGAATAACTACATAGGTATGAGAAGCGATACAGAGGCTGTTTTAAGCGATTTACAGCGCGAATTATACCTTGTTGACTTCACTATTAAGGAAGAACTAAAAAAACGCCTCAGAGACAAAATAAACGAGAATAGGGTGAAGGTATCAAACGGTAAAGAAACTTATTCATTAACTGAAAATGAACTTAGAGAATTTGTGTCTGAAGCCATAAATAATGTTAAAAATAAACTCAATGAACATAATCTTAACAAGGATATGGCAAGACACGAATTGGATTTATATCTTGAATCGTTAAAGGATTTTGGAACAAAAACACATCATTTGTGTAGCCTTATGATGGAAACTGGATATAAAAGGGCGTCATACTTCCTTGCTGCAATATTAAAAGAAGTCAATGCAACAATTAACTATATTGAAAATGAAGAAGTGATAAATATAAATGAACAATGAAAGCAGAAATAAAAATTGCCACTTATAATATAGATGGTCTTCCTGATTATTTGGATTTAAATGACCTTCCTTGGATATTAAAACCAATTTCTTGGATTTACAAGTTAATTAAGAAAACCACAATTATTAAAATTAATGACGATTCAGATACTCCAGAAAAAATAAAAAAAATAGGAAAAGTATTATTGGATTCTGATTCAGATATTATTGGCGTTCAAGAAGACTTCAATTACCATAGTGAACTTATGGAATCTTTATCAGAAAACTATAATTGTGGAACATATTCAGGCGGATTTGATTTAAAAAATCTTTTCAAAAGTACTGAATGGAAAACAATGTTTCCACTTCCAAGATTTAAAGCTGATGGCATTAATATAATCAATAAGAAAAGCAGAATAAATGTAATTAAAGAAGAAATAATAAGTTGGAATGATGGATATGGTTATTTCAACCATGCAAACGATTTATTGACACACAAGGGCTTTAGATATTATTCATTGATTATAGATGGAGAATATAAATTAGACGTATACGTATTACATATGGATGCTGATTTTTATAATGAAACAACTTGTCCGGACGTGTCTGGAGATATTGAAGCAAGAAAATTGGAACTAAAACAATTAACAAATTTCATATTAGATAAAGCTGACAATGGAGCAAATACGCCTTCAATAATTATCGGCGACACTAATAGTTCAAATGATTATTATTGGGATGTAAATAATATTAATTATAATTTATTATATCCGATAAACGCTTCAGCACATTTATCAATTAAAGAAGCTGTTCCTGATAATTATATGAATGTAGATAGAATTTTTTATATTAACAACTCACATTCAAACTATGATGTTCAACTAATAGAATGCTATTTTGATTTAGACATTGAACGTTTATCAGACCATAAGCCTTTATACGCAAAATTTGAAATAACAAAAAAGAGCTGAGTTCATTTCTCAGCTCTTTCTTTTTATCTTTCCTATTGTATTTACTCTTGTTTTTGAACACACGATTTACAGCAACCCATTTTCCTTGATTGCGTTCCAATTCTTCATCACGGCTTATCATTCTCAGAATCTTGTATTGTTCCGTGCTTTTCGTCGGTTTTGACTTTTTCATTTTTTATCCTCCTCAATTTGTTTTTATCATTTAGAATAAACGCAGTTCTACTATCAATACAAGCAAAATCTTTCATAGAAACTATTGACCCATGCTTCAACCTTGAATGACCAAATATTTGAAACACATTATCAACGCCAAGCCCTCCTTGTGAAATAAATTCTCTTAAATCGCACCACACAGGACTACCAGTTTTTTCGCCAAACCATGTTCTCTCTCTGCCTATTGCGCAAAGTTTACCAACACCTTTCGCTGTCTCTTCAAGATTATTTATTGTCTCTTCTATATTATCATCAAATGTTACATCATGATTTTCTAACCAAAATTTAGTTATTCCTGCGTGAGTAAATATTATTCTTTTACCATTATTTTCAATACAATAACACGTCTGAAACAATTTGTAATTATCACCATTGAATAGTTCTGTTAAATGATTATGATGTAATTTATCATATCTGGTTGACCTTGCATAATCATCAAATTGTTTATTACGATAGTGGTAATCGTGATTGCCAAGTAATAAAACTATTTTATCTGGATTTTGCTTTTTTAATTCAATAATCTCAATAAAATTGTTTAACGTTTGTTCCCACTCTATTGGCTCTGTGGTTTCATCATTATATGGGTCGCAATAATCGCCTAGAAATACTATTTTATCAACTTTATTAAAATATTTCTCTGATGGTGCTTTCCAAAATATGCGGCCATGTATGTCTGGAATTACTAATATTTTCATAATAACCTTGTTTTACTATATATCTTATCTTCTTCAAATGCCCATTCAGTCCATAAAGAATAAATATCATCCCATAATTCCCCATCAGGAAACATCAATCTTGAAAGTGCTTTATAATTTCTCCTAATGAATTTTTTAAACGTTAGTTCTTTTTCCTCAGGAAATGGTAAATCATCAACATAATATTCTTCAACCATATATGGCTTAATGCCGTTGATATAGGCAGAATAATAGCCAAATTCCTTCAAAAATCTGAATAAGCATCTTCTAAGCTGGTCATATCCTATGAATTCTTTATAATCTTTGGTATAATTAAACCTACTATTTCTAAGTTTCATTGTCTTTATTTGCTATTATAACGTCATAACAATTGACGTTATTTTTAACCTGATACTCTATTTTTTCTTTTACTTCTTTCCATGAAATTGGAGTAAAATTATTCATATCAACGCCAACATCATATTGTGTTGGATAAAGATATTTCATTCTTGGAATATCTTTTCCTCCCAGTGAACTTGGTCCAAGATGGATATGTCCATGCAACGCCCATACTTGGTCTTCAGGCTCTCTATAAATACCAGAATAGCACAAAAATGGATAATGATTTAAATAAACAGGTCTACCTTCTATTCTAAGATACATCTGCTGAGTTACAAAATCAAATAACTCCTTTTCTGCTGTTGGCGTGAGATTTTTCCGGTCATGATTACCCATTATTAACACAATGCGGCCATTTAATCTGTCACGAACTTCTTTCCATTTATTAAACCCTCCCCATGCAAAATCACCAAGATGAAAAACAACTGAATCTTTATTAACAACTGAATTCCAATTATTTATCATCACTTCATTCATTTCATTTTCATCTTTAAATGGTCTATTACAAGAACCAATTATATTAAAATGGAAAAAATGAGAATCACTAGTCAGATATACATTTGATGCATCATCTATTTTAAAATCGTATTTTTTACTATCGTTTCCCATATACAATCACTTTACTATAAAGATACAAAAAATATTTGTAAAACACAAATATTTTAAGTTAAATATTGTTAATACACATCTTTAAATCTTCTACAACTATTGGATTCTTAACCAACTCATGCGTACCATCTTTATATTCAATATCAATACTGTTATCATCAAATTGTTTAATATCTGATATTAGGGAACAAACAAATTCTCTTTCCTCATAACTAAACAAATACGGTGATATTTCTAATAATTCTAAAACGCATAATGGCTCAGATAATTCTCCATAAAGATTAATTACACTCTTATCGCCAATGCATTTATTTCTAGTTGCTAACGATTTCTCATAATTATTGAAAAACGTTTCCCACCTGAAAGTAAATAACTCAAGACTAGAATCATTTATTATTAGTCTATTTCCAAAGTCTTTCCAAGTAAGACTTGTTTCAGACTCATGATTTGATACATTATCAATTCTTGGTCTAATAACAAACCAACAATCACCTCCCAACTCCTTTACCAAATCAAGTTCATTTGGAAACCTAACATCATCTATCACATAGTTTTTAGATGGGCTAATCATTTCACGTATTCTATTAACGTGCCAATTGGTATTGTATTTCCTTATTAAATCAGTTCCAATAAATTGCAGCATGTGCCTGGCATCTTTGATAACAACACCATCACATGTTTTATTGACAATATCTAACGGTATTTCCGTTTTTTCAGAAATTAATTTACATAAATCATTTCCAACAACAATGCCAATTTCAGTTTTATCTGCTTTTAACTTATTTAACTCATCTATGGAAATATCTAATAAATCAGCACATAGTTGTTTTAATGGTAGAGCAAAATATAATTTCTCATACCCATATTTTTCACATATGTTGGCCAACTCCGTTTTACCACTTCTCATTCGGCCTGAAAATCCCAATATCATCTTTTAATAAAACGTCTTTTAAAAATGTCATTAAACCCAACACCTGAACTATTATTATTCATCATTGGTATTACCTTATATTCCTCCTTTGGCTTGTCTATTTTAGTTGCATGTCTAATTATATCATTGGCAATGAATTCGTTGTTTATTTCAATCTTTCTTTTATCTTTCTTAAGAACATAATTAACTTGACTTTCTATCTTCTTTAAACTACTAACTGTTTCAGAAACTTTTTTGTTGAACGCATCGAATTCCTTTTCATCAATAAAACCAAGTACATTTTTTGCCCTTGTATAAGCGACATACATCAAATTATATTCCTGTCTTATTTCCCAATCTTTTTTAGCCTTACTACTTGGCATTAAGCTCTTACAAGCAATATAAACATTATCAGCCTCTAAACCCTTTGCCTTATGAATTGTGGAAAGAGAAATACCACCCTTCTTTCTATCAGAAAATATATTGCTTATTTTCTCTATTAATTCAGTTGCTGTGTTAATATCATCAGAAAGAATTTCCAAAGCCTTAATCATATCAAGCCTATTTGATATTGCAGCAGAATCAACAGCATCAGCATATGTTACATTGTACTTACATACTATTTCATTTATCATATCAAATAATGTGTCATACAATCTAACGAATACACCATCTTCTTGCAAACTTTTATTAAGCACTTCAATACCAGTTCTCTTAACCATATTTTTAAGGTTTAATCCAATATCTTTTCCCCTTATAAAACATTTTTTGCCTTGCTTAATAAAATCAACATATACTTGCATTAATGGGGCATTATTTCTGCATAATACCATATCACCATCTTGTATTACATCAAGACCAACATCATATTTAATTTCACCTTCTCTACCATCATTATTTGGCTCAATGGTAGGAACAATCTTCTGAGCAAAAACAACAATGTTCTTTGCGCATCTATAAGATATTGATAATGGTAAAGATGTTGTGTTTGGTAGTTCTTTTAGCATCTTAAACGATTCCGGGTCACTGCTTGCAAAACTATATAGCGCTTGCTCAGAATCGCCAAAGAAAAGCATTCTTGTGTTAATTTTCCTACACTTCAATATAATTTCACGCTGACACACTGAAAGGTCTTGAGCCTCATCCAATATAATCCAATCATACAACATTCCATATGGCTTGCAATAAAGGACGTTTGGAAGCCATATCATATCAGTATAATCAATCTGTGAAAGGTTTTTCTTACCATAGTCAAGAATATCTAAGGCAACTTCCTTTTCATCAGCTATAGATACTATATCATACCTATCCTCGATAAACTCCAAATCTTTTACTGTTTCACAAAGATAACACCTACCAAAATTAATAAATGCTTCAATATTTGACATATACCTAGCAAAATCCCTTTTACTTAGCTCATATGTGTTAATTGAAGATAAAGATTTTATATTTGTGTTAAGATATGATTTGTACTTAAATTCATCAAGAATCAATTCTTCTTTTGGGAAATTACGTTGAAGCATTTGTAATCCTAATCCATGAAGTGTTGAAATGGTTACATTTGGTCTATCTTTTGCTTTTTTCTTTAACTCTGTAACTATATCACGATTAAACGCTGTAAGTAATATGCTTTTATCTTCAGGTATTTCTTCTATACACTTCATTATGGTATAACTTTTACCTGTGCCTGCATTTGCTTCAACAACTAAATTGCCATTTCCATTCTTTACAAAATCAATAATTGCCAATTGATAATTGCTTAAAACATAATCATCATACTTGTTCTTTTTCTTAGCCATTATCCTACATAATATTCTTGGACTTCATAACCGTCCTTATTTATTTGTTCAGCAATACCTAAAAAATAATCCCCATGCTCTCCATCAATGTCATAATTCATATAATAACCATAATAATGAATCATTTCATGAAGCATAATATCATCCAATATCTTACTATTCTTTATAAGACGCTTGGAAAAATAAATCTTGAGATTCACTAACTCTGTTGCATACTCCTTTCCATCTTCATAATCGGTATAATACCTACATTTGAATTCGCCTGCCGTCCATTTACTGCCACCAATTACAAACTTAGGTTCTACCAAATAACCATTAAAATACTTCTCGTTAAACTTCTTAAAACGCTTTTTAAGTACCTTTTTAGATAATCTCATTATTTTTTATATATTTTAGTTAAACATAACTTTCTACAAATATACAAAAAAAATGTTAAAAAAAGAAGCCAAAAAGCAAAAAAATAAGCACACCTTTGCAGATGTGCTTATCAATTAGATAAGTAAATACTTGTTTACTATTTCATTATTATGAATAGCCAATTAACGACGAGGCATAAAACGCTCGATGGCATCCCTAAGAGCAGGATTATGCTCTGCCTCACGTGCTACGTTACCAAGCATTTCGAGGAACTGATTAAGGGTGTTACCACCACCATTCACGTTAGCCTCTTGCTGCTGTGGCTGCGCTTGAGGCGAAGCCTCTGCTGCTTCAGTGCGCTCACGCATAATGCGCTCCTTATTTGCTACAAATGCAGCCAACTGCTCATGTGTTGAAGCATTTACGTCGATTTCGCCATCCCAAATGTTGGTGCGAATAATGTTAATCAACTGGTCAACACTAAGCTTTGAATAAGGATTATCTTCCTCAGCCTGTGGGCGCTGTGTTGCAGGTCTGCGATGTGCAACAGTAGCCTTCTTTACGAAACGACCACGTGAATCACGAACTGGGCCATTTGTTTCCATAGGAACTTCCTGCATATTGTCTGCTGCGCGTTCCTCACGCTGACGAGGACGTGGAGTTGGGCCAAAACCAGGCATCATACCAGGATGCCAACCAGGAGGAGGTGGCAACGGACGGCCATTCTCATCTACTGGAATGCCACCAGGACCGGGGTATCCACCGCTGCGAGGCATACCCTTACCATATCCACCAAGAGGTGTGTTACGTACAGGCTTAATCTCTACAGCCATATCAGTTGCAACAAGCAACTTACTAAGAGCATCTACGGTAATATTACCATTACCCTCAAGAATCTGACGCATTTCAGCATCCGTAATTCCCAATACATAAGCGAGGTCAGTTGGAGAAACATTCTGAGCCTTAAGAAACTCGTTAACAGCTCTACGAAGGTGAGACTTCAACTGAGCTGAATTGCTCTGTGCTACTTGAAGCAGCTCTTCTCTGTTTTTTACCATTTTTTTTCTAAGTATTAAAATTAATAACTATTTTTCTAAATCACAATGCAAATATACACAAAAAATAATCCATAAAGAAATTTTTTTAGTTAAAAAAAGTTAATTAAGCAAATCCATAATATTTTTTCCTTATTTCAACCAATAAATCATTTACAAGATTGACATCAATCTCATCAGGAATTTTAGAATTGGCAATTGCCTCATTGAGTTCGTTTTCCTCTTTGCTCACCAATTCCATAATTTCATCATATTCAAATTTATGATGCCTAATATCCATGATAAGGTCTCTGTCACCGGCAATCCTTCTGTCAAGAATAATACCATCACCTTTTGCAATTTCCTTACCCATACGCATAAGTCTAACACAATGGTACATATTCTTTGAGTCGTAATTCTTATTCAAATTACTTTCATACCTTCTAGGATTTCTCTCTTTCTCCCAATCCTTATATTCCTTGTATAATCTACAATGAGCCTTAAATCCACTCTCATTGTATGTCATCCAACAAAGTGGCTTTTCTCCCTTAGAAACAGAAGAGCCTCGCATATCAGTAGAGTTTTCAAGACACATTCCACGATAATGCTTTACCTCCTTGTTATCATCGAACCACTTGTTAAAAGTCTCCCAGTTGGTTAATTCATACTTGAATACAATAAAGTGAGACAAACGTCCAAGTTCATCGCCACTAACAGTCTCACTTGAGTACCCATTAAACAGCATTTCAGCAGTAATACCCTTAGCCTCGAAATGAGCACCCCAGTCATAATATACACCATATACATCATGCATATTAGGAATATGAACAAGCCCACAGAAATCCTTTTCAAGTCCACGATTCCACAGCCAATCCTTTATCTTAGTGCTACCCTGGTTATAGAAAGTGTATGCAAAATCAAACGGAGTCAGCCTTTCATAAATAGGGTTAACAATTTTCTTATTTAATCCCCTAGCCTTTTTAATCTGTTCAATAGCATATTGAATGAAAGGTCTGAAACACGCTTTTGTTACGAACTTATCTCTATTTGCAAATAAACCATCAAGACACTTATGAGGCTTAATAATCATCATGTCTTCAGGAACAAATAAAGACTCAAGCACATTTGCATTCGATGACAATAACATACTCATGTACTTTCCAACTTCGTAAATCACATTGTCTGCCTTATCATCACCGATTTGTGACGAATAAAGGTCTATTACCCCTTTGTATCTATCACGGAATTGCTTATCGAACCCTAACCCAAACATTTCATCTGGCGTGGCAATGAATAAACCCTTAGTATCTACATCAGAGCCTTCTTCATTACAATGGTATAATGTACTGCCAGCGACATACTGATACAGTAGTCTATTTTCGCTTTTGATATTTTCTATTGTCATATTTTCCTAATTTTTTTATACCATATTCTTTTGGTGATTGAACGAACATATTCCTTTCTATCGATTTAATGCCAGCAATGACCTTATCCTTTGCTTTTAGTGCTTTAACAATGTCATCGTTATATTCAGGTTTCAACACCTGTGACACGTTGGCAGCAATACAAAGCATAATTATTCTTCTACTTCTCTTCATATTTATTCAGCACTAGGTCTGTTATTAATATCAATCATTTCAGCCCTTGCCATTCTTTCGCTATATCTGCCATCTTTAGCGCCTTCCTCATATCCTAATCTATAAGCTCGATGTATAGCATCATATACCTTTGAAAAATTCTTCCACTTTTCAAGAAGTTCTAAATATTCTTTATGTTCATCCATTTTTCTTTTATTTCTTAATTTCTTCCAATATTTCTTCAGTTAATTTAATCATATTATCTAGCGTTTTCAAATGCTCATGTAATTCAAGACACTTAGGCTGAGTACAATCTTCCCTTTTCTTTGGACCATTTTCAGCCCACCACTTTTTAAAATAACGTGGGTGCTTGTCACAATGATGAGGAACTTCACCATATACAGGCACTGAAATCATACCGCCACATTCCAATTTTCTACCTGCAACCTTTGTTTCCTGTGGCTTGTAGTTAATACAATCTAAACACGTATATTTACACATATCTAATATGTAATTAAGTTTTCAACGTATAGTTCTCTAGTAGCCAACTTTTTAATTGATTGAAAATCATCAGTGTCTACTATGTAACCAGTATCAGGAGCACTACACCCAAAAAAATGCTGTTTATAATCAGGGTCTCTTCTATAAGTTATTCCAAGTTTTTTACATATAATATTAAAACTTATAGAACTATCAAATGTACTTTTAAATTCTACTTTAATCATACAATAATTTCTTTATATCCGTGTTTAATACTTTTTTAAACCGTTATTTTTCAACGCATCTTCATATGCGGCCTTTTCTTTTTCTGTTGATGGTCTGAATTCGCAGCAATCATCAATATTAATGACCTCTTTAAAGCAAAACAATACTGTTATATATTTATTACGCATCGAAGTCCTTACAGTATGCCCATTTGCCACAAAACCACCATTTTTTGTAATATTATAAAACTCAAAAATATTTTTTACATAATGATTGCCTATTTTTTCAATGCATGTGACTAAATCCCCTCTTTTTAAACACATTCCAAGCACAACAAAGTTTTCTCCTTTATGCCTTATTCGAGATTGCATAATTTTTAACTTTTTTGTTTCTAACTTTTCCAACTCTTTTTTTGCTTTAGAAATTTTTCCGTTTACTTCTTTTAAATCCATATTTAAACTTATTTTCAGCCAAAGATAATAAAAAAACACGGAAAAAACAAATTTTCCGTGTTAAACTTTGTTAAAAGAACTCATCTAACCCATTTTCCTCACAAAACCCTTCCAAATCAGCATATGATTTAATGCAAACGTCCTTAATTTCAAAGCCATGTTCACCTTGGACTATTAATGTTCCTCCCTTTTCAAAATTGGATAAATCATTCCAATTTATCTTGAATTTTTCCATTAACATATCTTGAACCTCAGAAGTGTTCTTATTTTGTAACTCCTTGTGGGAAAAATGAGCCTGTCCTAAAGAATTAATACTATTCCTGTTGCAATCCTTAATTCTCCATAATACACAATTCAATACTTCTTCCATAGGTATATTAAAACACCTAGCATCAAACTCTGCTCCATTTTTTAATCCTCTTTCATAAGCATTAACAACCTTCTTAACATCATCAATAAGATATTCATACTTCTTCTTATTTGGAAGGAAATCATCATAATATCTTTTAATTAATCCGGCTGCTTTCTCAGCAAATATCTTATTAAACAACTTGGTTGCCTTAGATGCAGCAACAGAACATAACTTCTGAACGCCATAATCATACCAAGCCTGACTATCCAATTCCTTGTAGTCAACCAATACAAGAGTTATCTCATCAGACTGCGTATATCCCAATACAACTCCCTGTATCTCCCTACATAAACCCAATGTAACCTCTTGCATTGTTTCCATCAATCTCTTATCAAATGGCTTCACAAAACCACGTGTAAAAGTGTGAAATGCAACTCCATCCAATCTAATAATAACAGGAGTTCTCCTTGTTAAATAAGTCTTAGAACGATTTTCATAATTAAATTTCATTCTATCGCCCAAAATATCTTTTCTATTAGCCATAATATATTTCTAAAAAATAAAAAAACGTGCGACCCATCACGAGCCACACGTGTAATCTTTTTTGTTAGCTCAAAATTAATCGAACCAACGGCTCTCGCCACATAAATTGATACCTGCGACAGGACCATCAATTATCCTACGGCGAATAGCATTCACCTTGTGAAGAGGAGCGGTGTTGCTCTTGTTCTGCCAATCGACAGCCTCAGCAGCGTCAACCAAACGGTCGAACTTTGCATGAGCACGCTCAAAAGCCCACTGACTATTGAAATCGCTTCTCACGGGTTCATCCACGCGAATATTGATTCCAAACCTCTTATTTCTGTCCTCACGAGGTTCGCACTCGCATACACCCCAACGAGGTGCGGGAGCTGGAGGAGGACATACGGGACGTGCTACACGTGGAGCAAAACGTCCAAACTCGTCACGAAGTGGCTGGCCACAACCACAAGGCTTTACTCGACTTGTCGGCTTCTTACCAACGCAAACGTCATCGCCATTTGCCATTGCTGCCAACATTCCTGCAACTGCAAGCAGTGCTTTAGGGTCTACAAAACATTTTCCCATAATTCAGAATTCTTTTTTTGGTTAGTAAATAAAATTATTTTTTCTCGTTATAACGTCGCTCTTTCGATTTCGTTACGATGCAAATATACATAAAAAAATCGAAGAAACAAAATTTTCTCCGACTTTTTTCTATTTTTAACTAAAATTTAACATTTTTATCCCATATATACACGCATACGTGCGTACATTTATATTATCTTCTGCCGCCAAAACCCCTTCCACCACTGCTATGATGTTGACCACTTCCAATATTACTTGAAGGGCGGCCGCCACCAAACGATGAATTATGTGGCCTATGATTAACTCCACCACTTGGTCTTGAACCAACATTTGGCCTATGTGTATTGCCATTTGGTCTTACATTACCGTGATGAACAGGCGGTCTATTGGGCCTTACATTGTTTGGGTGATGATGAACCGGAGGTCTATGACGATAAAAATCTCTATTAACCGGCCTATAATGTCTTATTGGCCTATTATAGCCCCTGAAATACCACCTGTTTCCAACATAATAAGGATAATAATATAAATCCCTATATATGTAATATGTTAGCAAACCCTCAGCATCATAAATGGGAGTGCCATAAGAAATTATAACATCAAAATCAATACCATTTGATGCATATACACCATCAGACTGAGCCTCAACAGCAGTTGCGCAAGAACCCATTGAAAATAAAATTCCAATACCAAAAATAATACTTAAAATGAACTTTTTCATAATTAATATATATTTAAAATAATTAATAATATTATATATTATAATACAGTTATTATATACTGTAATATATTTTTTTCTTTTGCTTCTTTTCTTTTTGTATCAATAACTATCGCAAATATACACGAAAAAATCCATAAAACCAAATCCAACTACCACATTTAGGGAAATTCTGAATAAAAATAGGAAAAACTATATCGGCTGTAGGTAAATCCCATAATTTCTTTATGAGCAATAAAGTAAGTACATAAAGAAAGGCAACCATTACTGATTGCCTTATACCATTTATCTTGGAATGTCATTATTTGGACTGTTCTTCTTGTATAGAGGACGTGAATCCGCTGCTTTCATCCAACGTCTATCTGCTGCTGCTTGTTTATTACGCTCTCGTCTATTAAACTCGACATTATCTCTATACATTTGGTCACTGTCTCTATATGGTGCGGCATAATAGTCACCGATATTTTTAGAATATGGAGCAATATCATCATATTCAGGATTTGGCATATTAGCAGAATCATTCGCAAATCCATTAGCTGCAAATCTATAATCTTTAGCAAAGCCATTACTATTAATAGGATAGTATTCTTCCATTATCCTATTCACAGACTCCTTCACAATTCTATGAAGGTCTGACTCAGTTAATCTAACTAATCTCTTTTTTATATTTATTATATATGCTTATTTATATCTTATTTTTTTAATAAATATCATGGGTCTTCCATTTCTTCCTCAGTTTCACCCTCTTCATTGAATTTTCCTTCCATACAACTACGCCCAACCTCATAACGCTTAAACCTTGAATACTCCCTGTCACCAAATATCTTAGGAACACCAGATGCTGCAACACAACTTCCAATACATATCATAAATATACCAGCATCCTCAAGGTCAGTGTCTATAACACCATCCTTGAAACCATCATAACCAATAACACTACATATAACCAAACCCGCAATAAAAGATAATACAGTAGAAGATACTAAAGCAAAACTCTTGCTCGAATTACCCGTATCATTCTTAATCAATGAACCCAAATATTTAATAACTCCCATAATCTAATTAATATTTTTTAACTTATTATAAATAAATAGATTGTTAACAAATATTAACATTAATCATAGTAAAACTTAAATAAACTTTTTGTATATTTGCACAAAATATATTAATAAACAAATAATATATACGTAATATGAAATTCAATAACTCAATAGCAAAACTAATTGTCAGATATACAAAAGAAACAGGACAATATAAAGATTTCAAAATATATTTAAGAAAATATATAACGAGATTAAATATAAAAAAAGAAAAAGAATTATATACACAATTAGCATTCCGCTCACCAATATTTATGCTAACTAGAATAGGAATGCCATACGAAACAGAATATAACTCAGATTCACAAATGTATGTATTCAAAAATAAAGAACAAGAAATAATAACACTGTTCGAAAACTTCCTAAAAAAACGTAAAATATACGGAAAATTTTTTAAAAATATTGACCCAAAATTCGTTAAAAAATACGATTCACGCACCAAATATATACAAGAATTTAATGAAAAAAATAAAAAAATATCAAAGAAAAAAATACTATATAACCATATAATACCAAATGCGTTCATTATGAACGCATTCTACTGGGAAAAAACACCAGAAAGAAGAAATTTCTGGACGAAAATAAACTATGAATGGGAAAACATATTTATCAATTACATAAACTCAATTAAATGACAGAAAAAACATTCGAAAAAGGATATAAACTCCTAAAAAGATATTTTAAAGAAATTAACCGCTATCCAGAATTCATAAGAATAACAACACAAAATAATCCATCATATAAAAAAATACTTAAAAGAAATTTTAATGTACATAGAAGAACATGGTACGAATTCTTTACCTATACATGGTTCGTGGGAGATAACTATCAACTATATAACGACCATTGCCTAAATAAACTTAGAGAAGGATGGCATAAATTCTTACAAGAACATGAAATATAAAGACAAGTATATATTTTTTGACACCAAATAACCACTTATACATATAAAAGTCCAGCAAAAGCTGGACTTTTTTCGTATCTTTGCTGTAGTTTAGCGTAAACAGGTATATAGTTATCAAAAATAAAACAAATATATAAATAATAAAAATTTTTCCGGAAAATTTTTTTGTTTATACCGCGAAAAAAATAATAACCCCTAAAAAAAAATTGAAAAATCCCGGACCGGATTATTTACAGAACTGTTGCCGCTTTAAATCACTAAAAAAGGGGGTAGGAAGGTAGGGTTATATAGGGGTACTCCCCTATACCCCTTCATATTGCTTATTTTAAGCCTTATATGGCGCGTTTTATTATCTTTCCTTATATGTTTATCATTTAATATATAAAAACGTCTTATAATGGCTGAAAATGACTAATTTTATTTTTAAAAATTAGTTTTCAATTTTAAGATTTATTAGCATTAATTTTTTGGCAATATGGATAATAATGATTATCTTTGATGTGGGCTTACAGACTCAGCTGGTGAGGAGGCGTATGAATTACATCCAAATTTAATTTCAAATTTTAAGTTTTATTAAGATTAAAAATTTGGAGGTATCAGGATTAATTATTATCTTTCAGCACAATAATAAAATTAATGTTTAATTTAAATCGTATCAGTTATGAATAAGATGAATTTTTTCGATGTTGAAAATGTTGTGAATAACTACGCTGCAAATGCTTCTCGCACGCGCTTTGGTCACAATTTTGTGTGCGTTGTATCTTTGAAGAAGGATAGAGTATATGCCGCAGGCGCACACCTTATTGGCCACGTTGCAAAACTGACGATGGTTCATAATGCAACCTTTCCAAAGTACGATTCAAAGGTTGCAGCCATCACGGGTATGCCTTGCACCCCAAGACCCTTGAATGGTATGACGTGGCTGATTTACCCTTACATCAAGCAAGCCAACAAGAGTCGCTATCGTTACCTTAACATCTACTATGCTATGAGTGATGAAAGAATTGAAACAAAAACCAAATGGCTATGGGATGGTCATCCTGCCACACCACAACAAGTGACAGAGATTGAAAGGTATTTAAAGCCAAAGGATGCAAGCAGAGAAGTCACAGCAGCGATGTATCAGATAGACCCTGTGAATAGTTGGGATGGGTTCTACTACTTTGGAGAAAGCAAAGAAGAAGCAGTGAAGGTTTTCGAGGAACTGCAAGCATAAAAGGGATGGGGCGAAAGCCCTATCTTTTTTATATATATGAGTACTTAATTAAGTACATATATAATAAGAGGCGGCTCAGTTGTAGTCGCCTTTTTTTATTGATTATCAACGGATGTGAAACCTTGGTATCCTGAGCTTTCCTACCTCAAAGATAATTATTTTAATTGATAGTGCCAAATTATTTTATTTAAAAAGTGTTAATAGAATTAATTTTTTTCTTTTTTGAAATTATACGTATAATTACACTATATTATTAAATATAATTTTGTATATTTGCAAATAGAAACATTTAAAAGTTAATTATTATGGTTGAAACAAAGCATTTTATTGAGGAACGCAAGAGTAGAGAGTATTTGATTGAAAACGTTATCAAGGACACTAATAATGTTATTTGTGTTAATGTTATTGATAGAGGACACCCAAATGGCGCAGAAAGATTCGAACTTACTGACAAGGCAATTATTAAAACTTATAACAATATAACTGATAGGCATATAACTGATTTAATAGCAAGACCCGCTCAAATATATGATAGACTTGGGGATAGTTTCAGAGCGTTGCCAAAGGGTGTAAGAGATAGCATACTATCATTGGCGAGGAAGCATCAATCATTAGGTTATAACAATATGTAAAACAAAGAAGGAACGTGTCATCATTATTGGTGGTACGTTTTTTATTGTGTTAATAAAATGTTAAAGCTGCCAAAATATTTGGTTATTTCAGTTTTTATTGTTATCTTTGAAATGGGCAAACAGAAAGAGCTTATGAAGAGGCGTATGAATACAGTAAACATTCAAATGTTAATAGAATGTTAAAGTTGAAATAATATTTTGTTATTTAAGATATTATTATTATCTTTCGTCATATAAATAAATAAGGTATATATTATGAGTTTAAAGAGATTTACCCCTGAAAAGATTGAAAAGTTGGAGCAAAACGAGGTATTCGTATTTGGTTCAAATATACAAGGCGAACACGTTGGTGGAGCAGCAACCTTTGCAAATAAAGTGCTTGGTGCTGAAATGGGTTGTGGAGTTGGCTTTTGTGACTTTGCTTGCAAGACCTATGCTATTCCTACTTGCATCAGAGTATGGGCTGGTACATTAAAGCCTTTTAGGGCAACGAGACCCTTTGAAAACGTTAATCAAATCAAGCCGTTTGTTGACGCTTTCATTAGTGATGCGAAGCATTATGCTGACAAGACGTTTTATGTAACGAAGATTGGCTGTGGCATTGCAGGTTTCAAGGTAAGCGAGATTGCAGAGTTGTTCCGCCCTTGCTTGGATATGGATAACGTAATTCTTCCCGAAGAGTTCGTGAAGTGGTTACTATATCCTGTTGTGATTGCAAACGTCAGCGAAAGACATTGGGTTAGCGGCGAAGACTATGACGATGATACGTTGATGAAGTTTGTAATGGAGCGTATCGAGCGAAAGAGTGTTGATGATATTTTAGACGAGTTTTACAAAACATATCCATATTAATTATGTGTACGACAATAACATTAGAAGAAAAAAGCGTTGATATTGTTCTTGACGCTTTAAGAGCGTTGAAGAATGAAATGTTAGATAATATGAACTTTAGTGATGAATATCACAATGAGATTGAAAAAGTTGAAAATTTGTTTATAAAGGCAAAGGATTCGTTCAGTGCCGCAAAGGTGATGGCGATGGAGAAATAGGTTGATATATTGGTTAGACATTATATTTATTATTGGTTTTTAAAACGTGGTGGCTTGTGATAAGTCGCCACTTTTTCTTTTACCATACTTATCAACGGATATGAAACCTTGGTATTCTGAGTTTTCCCACCTCAAAGATAATCATTTTCATCCAATCTTGCAAATTTTTTTAGTTAATAACGGTTAATAAAATAATTTTTTTTCTTTAACATTTTTTATAATTAAAAATTCGTTTTTTAAAAAATAAATGATTATCTTTCAAGCGTTAAGTTAAGCAATTAAAGAATAAGAGTTATGACACATTTTTATGAGTTGTATAAGAGAGTTCCAAGAGCAAGACGCAAAACGCTTGCTAAATTCATTCACGAATTGAAGTGCTTATGCGGTCGCAAGTATCACGCTTGCGTTGTTGAAATGCTCGAAGATTGTGATGAAGATTACGTCTTTATTGAAGCACAAAAAATAATGGGTGATGAATACACAAAGTTTGTTGATGATGTGACTGAATTGTGTGATTCATATTCTATTCCTCGCAATAATATTTGTGATATGGATTTTCAATTAGAAATTAGTTTATACACTGATATGTATTGATTATAAGGTTAGTTGGATTTTGTTCTGTTTCTGTCATCTGAAACGTGTGGCTTGAGAAAGTCGCACGTTTTTTATTTTATTAACATTTAAAATTTGGTGGTTTCAATTTTTATTGTTATCTTTGAAGTGGGCAGCCAGGAAGAGCACGTGAGGAGACGTATGAATACAGTAAACATTCAAATGTTAATTAATTGTTAAAGTTAAAATAAAATTTTGATATTTCAATTTTTATTATTATCTTTCAGTAGTTAAACAATTAAAAAAGAAAGAAATTATGTTTTTATCATTTATCATTATAGTAGTTATTGCGGCTTTAATTCACGAAGGAATAAAGAGCCACGGTGATATGAAGTCGTGGGTTGAAAATCTTAAAAATACTGAGGAATAAAATTATGGCAGTTAAATATATGAATACTATCAAGTTTTCAAAGGAGTTAACGCCAAAAGCTTTTCAAGCAAAGGTTAAAGAAGTTTTGGAAGAAAAAGTGTGCGAAACTCAAGAAGAAGCCGAGGAATTGGTGGAATCTATGGAGTTTGAATTGGAGTTATATTACGAGAATGGAACTGGCTTGTTGATGTCTATAAGGATTGGAAGACAAATGACGAGAATGGAACTGGCTTGTTGATGTCTATAAGGATTGGAAGACAAATGAATCGTAAATAGGTACTTAATTAAGTATAAATATGGATGCTTTAAGGAGTATAATAGGTATTTTGGAGACCCCAATTGCAAAACGTAAGGGTGTAACAATTTCGGCTGAAGATTGTGCCATTTGGGTTGAGGAACTAAAGAAAGTGTTAAAAAAATGTTAAAGTAAAGAAAATATTTGGTAGTTCAAAAATAAATTATTATCTTTCAAGTGCTTAAATAAACAAATGATAAACAAAATATGTTTGGAGATATTCGTGACAGTAGTTAAACAAGAAGGTTGTAACCACCTTTATCTACGGCTGTGATAGGGTAATCAGTATATCAAAAGAATATAATTAATAAGTTATGTTAGATAGCAAGTTAAAGTTAGACGAAAAAAGGGTTCGCCCTTTATACGAAATAGCAAAAGAGATTCGTTCTGATTGGAAGAACATCTATTTTGGCGCGAAACATTATCTTGGGGCAATGCTGACGATGAAGTCGATTGACGAGAAATATATGTGTGACGATGGTCGTACAATTGTAAACTATTTCCTCGCAAACGCAAGCAGTTGGAGGGGTGAAGTTGCTCGAAGAGTTAAGAAAGAACTCAATCAAATGTTAAAGGAAAAGTAACTCTGTTGTTCTCATAATTCATAATTCGATTTAAGTTAGACTTTGGTTAAGCGTGTTGCTTGTGATAAGTAGCACGCTTTTTTGTTAAACAAAGTTAAGGAATTTGGTTATTTGGATTTTGTTTTGTATATTTGCAATATATCATTCATACTTGTATTTTTTAGTTAGCATAACTTGGGTGGGTTGGTTCGCGATGAATAGATTCACTATTTTTTAAAAGACAATACTATTAGTTTCATAAACCATAAATTTGTTTTAAATATTTAATTTTAGGAAATTTGAATAATGAAAGTGGTGGCTTGTGATAAGTCGCCGCTTTTTCTTTTTGTGTGCATATAGAACAAGGATGGATGTGGAACTTTGGTATCCTAAGCTTTCCCACCTCAAAGATAACAGTATTTTTTCAAATAACCAAATTATTTTTGGCTTTTAACATTAAATTAACACAGTTGTTAAAATTGGGTTAAAACCTTATTTTTATTTGGAATTTTCAATTTTTATTATTATCTTTCAGCAGTTAAACAATTAAAAAGAGATTATGAAGAAGTTTAAGATTATTAATGGAAAGAAGCACAAGGCAATAGGTTACGCCTATGATGGAAAACCAATCGGTTGGATTGCTTGTGGTGAGAACGATTAAAAATAATTTAAAAATAAAGTAGATTATGCTTACAATTCAAATTCAGTTATTATGCATTATAGTAATGTTAAGTCTTATTCATTCCAAAATGAAATAAAGAATAGAAGATTATGGCAGACGTTAAGGCATTTATCAGCAAGTGGCATGGTCGTACATTACAAGACGATGGCTGTGTAGTATCAAAGGAATTTAAGTCATTCCAAACAGCATTTGGCAATGCAATGAAGAAGATTGCCGAGAGTCTTGGTGGCGAGGTTGTGAACTACTCAAAGGGTCACTATGACATGAGTGGTTTCATTAAGAGGGGTGATAAGTATGTATATTTCTCTTATGACAATGCTCTTGGCAATGGTGGAAGGTCACACATTAACTTAAAGTTTTGTGATGGTTGGCGTTCTCCATTATTGATTAGGACAGCAAAGCATGAGAAGGACTACACTGGTGGTCACAATAACTTTGAGCGTTTTGAACGTTGCGAGACATTGATTGACAAATTGTTGAATGAATAAGAATATATAACAAGGGTGTGTTGAAATGTGGGGATTGCCTTCGAAAGAAAAATCAAACCTTCCATACCCTTGTTTATATTTTTTCCACAAAATAATTTTGTCAATTGAAAATAATTTCGTATCTTTGCAACAGAAATCAAAAAGGAGATTAGTATATGGCAAAAGAAAAAAAAGTATTTAAGAGCAAGTTTTTCCTCGACCTTTTCTATGAGGTTATGGATGAATATTGGCTTGACAAAGACACCTATGTGATTATCTTCCAAGACATGACGGATTCGAATGGTGACACATATCATCTTGAAGTGGAATATCACAAGGATGAAGAAGAAATCACTTACACTCGTGTCTATGAGTTTGAGAATGTCCATGACATGTTTCCCTCGCATGTGTTCAAAAAGCAGATTGATGAATACATCTTGAAGAAGGTTGGTGTCATCAATGAAAATGATACCATTACCGAGGCCACCATTGAGGTGAAGTTGAAGTTGGCAGTTCCCTTGAACATGAGCGTTGGGGAATATGAGAGTTGGCTTGATTGCCTTTCAATCGATGTAACCAATGATGAGAAGGATATAAAGATACTTGAAATTAATAAGAAATAAAGGTTATGGCAAATGAATTGAAGAAGATGCGAGAGATTCGCATTGCGCAAGTTCAAGTTGGACTTGAAGGAGATAAATCGTGAGTATGACATCGCAAAAGGGAAGTAAGTGTTAAATAGAGTTAATTGCAAGAAAAAGTTGGGTTGATTTTTGGCTAATCCAATTTTTTTTCGTATCTTTGCACCATCAAACAATTAAACAATAGAAGATTATGAGAAAGTTATCAGCAATTTACAGAAACGCAAAAGAAGAAGCAAGGATATTCTTCGCCCCAAATTCTTTTATTTGTGAGGTCAAAAATATGGCGACAAAAGAAATAACCGGAAAATTTGTTGTTGATTCAAACAGCAATGTATCTGATGCAGAAGATTTGTTGCCAATTGACTTTGGCAATTATTACAAAGTTCCCTTTGAGCGCAAGAATGGAAAGATTGTATTATATCCTATCAATAAACAAAGGAGAGTTATCTGGTCAAACAATGACTATGACGAATGGGAAGAAGCAATGGCTGACGAAGTAACTGACGAGGAAATAACACCCGAATATTACGCATTTTGTCGTGAGAATGACCTTGATGACGAGAGAGTAAATCTCGATGTTGAAGTGGATGGCTATATTGTAGCCTTTGCAAGTCTTGGTTTGTGGAATGGCAGAAGGAATGGAGCAAAGCTTGTGGGAACAAATGTTCGTGATATTCTTTATAGTAATGATGATTATGTTACGTGGTATTGCGACCCCCACAATGTTAAAGCTGAAATGATTCATCACGATGGAACTAATTACGTTCTCTATCGCGTGGCAAGGAATAAAGAGTTGGCTGAACGCTTGGCAAATAAAATTGCCTATGATGGAATGAGTGAAGAACAATTTAGAAAAGCTACGCGCTCACTGCGTGAATACGTTGCGCGAGTCTATGGTTGGTAGATAGATTGATGTTTGGTTTGTCATAAATGATGTTGTTTTTCAAAACGTGTTGTCTGCGAAGATGGCACGTTTTTTATATGTTAATTAAATGTTAAATCCACCAAAATATTTGGTGGTTTCAATTTTTATTGTTATCTTTGAAGTGGGCAGCCAGGAAGAGCACGTGAGGAGGCGTTGGTGAACTGTAAATGATTCGAATGTTAATTAAATGTTAATAATACAATATTATTTGGCTATATCATTTTTTATTATTATCTTTAAGCATCAATTAAAAATAAAAGAGATTAGAATTATGAAAAAGTATTGGTTATTAAACGTGGCTGGTGTCGGTGGTTATTCCATCATGGTACACTGCGAAGCAAACACAATTGAAGAAGCAGTTTGCAAAGCAGCAGAAGCAGACCTCTTTGATGATGAAGATGATGCTGAAAGAGCGTGGGGTGAAGAAGCAGATGATGATACAATCAAGCATTTCAATAAATATGGTTTAACTCACGAACTTTAAGATATGGAAAAGGTTAAATGCGTTAGTTGCGGCTCCGATGTTGAGATTAATATCTCAAAAGCCGTAGATGAACATGGTGAGGTGTTCCTTTGTCCAAATTGTGGTAAAAAGTTCAGATACACCAATAAATAAATTCTTGTGTTAAAAATGTTAATTCACTTGCATATATAAGAATTTATTCATATCTTTGCATCGTCAAAATAAAATTAATGTATAACAATTAAAAAACAAATAGTAAAATGAAGAAGTTGATTTAATAGTAGCAATTAATTAGCCAGTAGGTGCAATAAAAGTAATAAGACCTCGCACAGGCAACCCACAATGGTGTGGAAGTAATGTGTAAATAGAGTATCTTATAATCCTACCTATCCTCAAAGTGCGGAGATAGTATCTAATTAATAGAGGGCAGCACCAAGCGAAGCCAAAAAGGAGTTGAAACCACTCTATCAAAGGTCGTGATTGCGGTAATCGACATATAAAAAGACTCGTTAGCTCAGTTGGTAGAGCACAACACTTTTAATGTTGGGGTCTTGGGTTCGAACCCCAAACGAGTCACGAAGAATTTATTATAAGATTTTTGTTTTGTATTTGAAGCGTGTTGCCTGCGAAGGCAACACGTTTTTCTTTTTATACATATTCATTTCAATTGCCTCACCTTGGTGAACAACCCTTTCACCTGTTTTCCCACCTCAAAGATAATAAATTTAATCCAATCTTGCAAATTTTTATTGTTAATTGATGTTAAAGAAAAAAGTTTTTTTATTAACATTTTTTACATATATTTTTTTGGAAATTAGAAATAAAATGATTATCTTTCCAACGTTAAACATTTAAATTTATATTAATTATGTACAGCAATCAAATTTCAGACATCAAGGACTTCGCAAGAGGAATCAAGCGTGGTACATTTGGTTTGTATTGCGCAACGTTCACCGAAAAGAAGATGAACAAGTACCCAAATGGCACAATGCCTGCTGAGCGCAAGACAACCCCCGAAAACCCTTATTTGGGTAAGGTGTTCACCCTATCAGTATATCAGAACGCATGCACGGGCGTAAACTATTATAATGTAGTAAAAAGTGAGTGCAAGCGTGAAGGAATCAGTTTTACTGATGAAGAGTTTGCAATAGCATTCCCAAAAGAGGGAACGTATTGCGAAGCAACCGAAGATGCGCTTGCAAACATCATCTTAAAGCACAACGACAAAGACCAAGAGTATCTTCGTCTTTACAAAGGCCGCAAACCCACAAAGGTGGTGTATTTCACAATCTACAATTATTCAATAGTTCCCGAAGACAGCGAACTGATGGCTGACATCAAGCGTTACGTTCCGGCCAAGAAGGAAAGCGCAAAACAAGAAGCTTTGGGAATCACCAATATTGTGGAAGTGAAACAGCCAAAGATTGAAAACGTGGTGTTCCTTGCGCAAGGTGATGACATCTATATCAACCCTCGATTTGGAGTGCAAGCAATGTTCAATCTTGACAGCATTAACAAGATGTTCGCGCCCAAGAAGTAATGGGTACTTAATTAAGTACGTAGTTGGATTTTGTAGCATAGGCATTTTAATTTTTTGATTGAAGCACGCTGCTCATGAGAGTGGCGTGTTTTTTTTATATTTATTAACATTAAAAATTTGGCTATTTCAGTTTTTATTGTTATCTTTGAAATGGGCAAACAGAAGACGCTCGTGAAGAGGCGTATGAATACAGTAAACATTCAAATGTTAATAAAATGTTAAAGTGGGAAAAATATTTGGTAATATCAAATTTAATTATTATCTTTCAAGCGTTAAGTTAAACAATTAAATAAATAAGGTATTATGAAGATTAAAGGCTTAAAGAAGTGTGGAATGGTTGCCGAGAAAGTCAAGGGCAAGAACGGCAAGGTGTATGAGACCGGTGAGCAGATTCAGCAGTATGTGGCTCCTGATGGCTTCAAAGGAACGTACAATAGATTCATTAGAGAAGCTGAACGCGGCAATCTTCACGGCTGCATAATTGCTTCAAGTTAACATATAGAAGTTGTTGGGTACTGAAAGCATTTAAGATTAATCCCCAACGCTTCAAGTGTTAAAAAAGTGTTAAAGTCACGAAAAAATTTGGATATATCAAAAAAAATGATTATCTTTGCAACGTAAACAATAAAAAACAAATAATATGAGCAAGAAAAGTTTTAAGAAATCAACGAAATTAAAGCGAGTGATAGCAATCCCCGGACGTGTCATTAAGAACTCCAAGGGAGAGGTAGTTAAACAGCTTTACAATATCCTCAAAGTAGGATAAAGTTCCAACAAAGGTTAACGGCAAACTAAATGTAGCTAATTAATGCGGAATGTCGGTTAAAGCCGTTACGGTAGGATAAAACAAACCACAGCGAATGGAACATCGGCCACTCGGCCAATTCTCTAAGTCCCGAGCCGCCACTATCCAAAGCGAATGGAACATCGGCCACTCGGCCAATTCTCTAAGTCCCGAGCCGCCACTATCCAAGAATGGGGAAACCTACCTTTACCTTTTTTAACTAATTAAAACGTAACAGTGAGCGTATGAAGAGAAATAAACCTCCGCCCTAAAGGGATTATATGATATTTAATTAGATTTTTTATGAATACTATGATAGTGAATACAATGAGACGAATAATGATTAGAGGCCGACCCTAAAGGTCTCTCCCAAGCTATCTGAGCAATGAATGAGTTTAGGCTGATAATAGTGCGAGAAAGGCAAACCTCATTGGCAAGGATTGGCTTATCAGCGTAATCGATAGCACCGCCCCCATATAAATAATCCGGAGTATTGAAAGAGGGTAGGTGAGTGCAACAAGGTGAATCTCGGCCGGACTGATGGGCGGAGTACGAGGTTGCACAAATTAATAGGGCGCGTTGGTCTGCCATTTGGCTCTGTTGCGTTGACAACGATGCCATAGATAGGCCGCTCGTTTGCGCCCATATTCAAAGGGGTTTAGGGCCGCCACCCATTCGCGCTTTACAAAGCGGTAATTTTTAGGCACGCCCGTTGCACCGCCGTTGCGGCGCATCACCCCACACTTTTTAACAGGGCATAGTGCCGATATTATTCGGCTCGCGTAATTAATGATGCCCAACAAAAGGGGAATTGCCCCGCCCAACGGTAATATCACACCGCAGGGTTAGGTCTCCCCTTTTACTTTTTCTCTTTCTTTAGCTCAGTTGGTAGAGCATCACGGCAGAGTGCTATAGGAAACAAATGCCTCAAGTTCATAGGAAACAAACGCCTCCAAAGTGAGGAAGCCGTACGAATAAAGAGTTCCTGGTAAGTTCTCCGTTTGTTTAACTATGATAAACGTGAAGGTCGTTGGTTCGAGTCCAACAAGTTAGAGCAAATACTTTGCTTTCATAATTTGTTAGTTTTTGATTGTTTGACACGAAGGTGTAGCTTAATTGCTACGCCTTTTGTCGTATATATGCTTTTCGACGACAGAACCTTGGTGATACAACCCTTTTATTTGTTTCCCCACTTCAAAGATAATCATTTTTATTGAATCTTGCAAATTTTTATTGTTAATTGATGTTAATAACAGTAAGAAAAAATATTTCAAATTTTAAGTTTTTTTAATAATAAAAATTTTGAAATTTGAAATTAAAATATTATCTTTCAGGCGTTAAACAATTAAATAATATAATAATGTATGGCAACAAAGAAACATATATGTGGCATATACAAAGGTTATAAGATTATTCAAGAATATGAACAAATTGGTAACGGCATATATGGAATATTCTATCCTTGCGTTAAAAAGCGTAACAGGTGGTATAAAAGAAAAAACTTTGGTTCAACAAAGTTAGAAAGTTTAAAAAAATGTATTGATATTTGGGAAAAAGAGAAAGAACAAACAACAATTAAATAACTAAAGTTATGGAAACAATTAAAGGAAAAACGGTTCAAGTTCTTACTATTGATTGGATTGATGATTGTTCAACAATTCGTCAAAGTGTAGATACATTTGAAGATGTTGAAGATGCTCGCAAGGCATTATCACAGTTTGATGCGGAAGTAAATGATTGGGTTAAATCAACACGTCCCGATTGGAAACGTGAAGGTGATGGAATTAATTTCGTTGAATATGGAAAAGAAGGATATTACTTTGATTCTCACGCTGTTGCAAAAATAACAATGAGTGTTGTTAAGTAAGGTACTTAATTAAGTGCATATATAATATAAATAATGTACGCGCGAAGGTCAAATGTTAATTAAATGTTAAACCTGAAAAAAAATTTGGAGAATTGAAAATTAATTATTATCTTTCGCTCAGAAATTAAAAATGAGAATTAAAAAATAGAAAATTAAAACTTAAAAATTAAAATTTGAAATGAAACGTTAAAGAAAAGTTAAAATCGAAAAAAAATTTGGAGATTAAAAAATAAATGATTATCTTTCAAGCACAAAATTAAAAACGAATAAAAAATCAATTAAGTTAAACAATTAAATTATAGGAGATTAAAACTATGGCAAAAAACGTTTGTACTAACAAGAGTTTGATTAAGGCAGAGATTAACCACTATCTGGAACTGCTTCGTAACGCAATCGCATTCAATGGTCGTTCTCACGTTCCCGTGTACTTCGCAGGCGTTCACAAGGAGGCCATCGAAGCCATCAAGGAAATGGGCATCAAGGTCGAGGAAAAGGCCGGTCGCTGGACTACCAAGTTCTATGCACCTAAGAAGGGTACTAAGGCGTGGAACACCCTTTTCAACGGCTCAAAGGTTTTGGAAGAGGCCAAGGCTCACAACGAGGCCAAGGTAGCTGCTGCTAAGGCAGAGAAGGAGGCCAAGGCTGCTAAGGCTAAGGCTAAGGCTGAAAAGAAGGCTGCTAAGGAGAAGGAGGCCAAGGCTAAGGCTGCTGCTAAGGCAGAGAAGGAGGCCAAGGCTGCTAAGGAGAAGGAGGCCAAGGCTAAGGCTGCTGCTAAGGCTGCTAAGGCTGAAAAGAAGACTGCTGCTGCTAAGGCTGCAAAGCCCAAGAAGGATGCAACCGTGAAGGCCGCAAAGCCCAAGACCGAGAAGAAGGCTGCTGCTAAGGCTGCAAAGCCCAAGAAGGAGACCAAGCCAAAGGCTGAAAAGAAGGCTGCTGCTAAGGCTGCTAAGGAGACCAAGCCAAAGGCTGATGCTGCTCCAAAGGCTGCTCCTGCTCCAACAGCCGAGCCTGCTCCAACAGCCGAGCCTGCTAAGACTGAGGCTTAAACCAAACAAATGCAAGGGTGGGAAACTACCTGCCCTTGCTTTATTAAAAAATTAAAATGAATGTTTTTTTAAAAGAAAATAATATGATTGATAAAGATAACGCAAAAACCATTTCAATATTGGTATGTTTCGAGGGCAAAAATCGTCGTATCGAAATCAACCCAAAGAAGTGTGTAACCAACGCAAACAAGGACTTTTCGTACAGCGCGCAATATAAGGCTGACAATGGTAAGACCTATTTGGTTAAGGTGGTGTCCATCAATGGAACCGAGGGCGCAAAGGCTGATGTTACTATCACAAATCGTAGCGGTAAGCAAATGATTGCCGAGCGTCACGGGGTAGATGTAAGATTCCACCGCTACATTTTCTAAGACTATGTTGCTGCGCTATACAATGGGGCAAATTGCCCCTTATTTTGCCTTGTTTAAGGAAGGCTTATTTCGTGCGTATGGCCCTCAATATAGGCCAAAACGAACAAAATTAAAAGGGTATCAAAAATGCAAGAAAAAAAGACGTTAGCTGACGGCATTCACAACAAAATACGCAATCTTTTCTTATGGTCTGCTGTAAATAAGCCAGACTATATCGTAGGGAAAATTTCAGAATATCTTGAAATACCTATTGATTCAATCAAGCTAAGAGAGGAAAGAAGCGTAAAAGGCGATGACGGCGAAATAGCATATTCAATGTACACCTTGCTTGTGTGTGATTCAGAGTTTATACTGCGCTTTACACGCAAGGTAGAAGAGCCAAAAGAAATTGAAGTGCCAAAGGTCGTTAATAAGCCTAAGAAATGGTATCAATTTGGAGAGCCTGAAACTGAGGTTATAATAGAAAAACAGCCTTCAAAAGAAAAGCCACGTGTGTATTGGTTATTGTCTTCGGTAGAATAAATAAAATGCTGCTCAAAAAAGAGTAGCATTTTTTACATTTATTAACACCAAAAATTTGGCGCTTTAATTTTAAATGATTATCTTTGATGTGGGAAAATAAATGAAGGCGTTGTAACACCAAGATGAAAAAATAAGAGAATAATTTGGTTTTCTCAATATTTATTTGTATATTTGTAAGAGTTAAACAATATGGCCGCATGGCGGAATTGGTAGACGCGAGGGACTTAAAATCCCTTGGGCATTTGCCCGTCCGGGTTCGAGTCCCGGTGTGGCCACATTTATTTTTTCATGTTGTAGTTTTAAATGGCTTTCGCTCATCACGAGCGGGAGCCATTTTTCCTTTCATGCCACTCCCTGTGGAGGAACTCATTAGTATCCTATTGTTCCTACCTCAAAGATAACAGTATTTTTTCAAATATCCAAATATTTTCTTGTGTTTAACACTATTTTAACACTTATGTTAATTAAATGTTAAAATTGAAATTTTATTTTGTTTTTAAAAAATAAATGCTTATCTTTCCCACGTTAAACAATTAAATTAATATTAATATGAATAATTGGGTAAAGAAAACGAAGCCAAAGAAAAAAAGGTTGAATAAGATTCAGTTTATTAGGAAATATAAACGTTTTAACATCTTTACAAAGGGTGGCGAAAATAGAACCGTAACCGCTCCTTATCCAATGACTTTGGATTATGCAATGTATTATTTTAACGCATTATCAATTGGTTCAGCAGAATGAGTAGAAACGCTATTAGGGCTTATAACGAAGCCATTGAAAAGGAAACGAGACAGAAGATTCAAGAGCTTTTGTCAGCAAATAAAATGTCGTATGACTTCACCGTTGATTCACAGGGATATATTGAGATAACTGTTGAAAACGGTGATTGGAAACATGACCATATTGCATTAAAGCATATAATGAGAGAGGCGGGATATGTTCCATTTGGCCGCCATATAATTGAAGATGATGATTGTGGCGATGATTCATTCTCGGCAATTTATCTTTATAGATAATGTTCCACGTGAAACAATAATAAAGCAATAGGTACTTAATTAAGTATAATTATGCAAGGATTAAAAGATTTTAAATATTCAAACGATAAACACATTGATTTGTTTTTTGTCAATTGTGAGGAAACTCCGTATAGCCGTAGGCAATTGCTTTCGGAAATGCCAGCGTTTATAAGTTTCATGGAGCGTTTCAATTGTTCATTGGACGAACTGTGTGAGATTCTTGATATGTATGGCATTAGAGATTCAGATTTGTTTGAATATACCATAATTGCAGGAAATTATCCTATTGCCAAAAAATATATTTACACAGTAAAATATGTGCAAAATGGATGGCAAGGCCAAAAAAGAGTTGAAACGTATCATGATGTATATTTGACTTGTAATCAATATGTAACTTTATCGCTTGATACTGTTGCAAATGAATTGATTAAAAGGCATTTTCCTTATCTTGCAGTAACACCATTTACAAAGGTTGAAAAAAGGTTTAAGGATAGTATTAAAAATCTTCCAAAAACATTACTAGCAAAGGTATCTAATTTAAACACCTTTATGCTATTTGAAAACGATTTAACAATTGGTGATTTAATTAAACTGTATACTGAAGGAAACTATGCTGATATAGAGATTGAAAAACCCTTATATTCTGTATATTCAGAACATGGCGATATTTACATCACTTTGGATGAAAATAAAGGTGGTTGGACATTAAATTTATCTTACAGCATATTAGCAAATAAAGATTGGAAAGCCATTGAAGATAAGCACGTGTTTTCTATCTGCTTATATGATGAAAATGGCGAACGAATAAAAGGCAAATGGTTTGATGGAAAGCAAAAAGATGCACCATATTTCAATCATCCATTGGTTAAGGAACTAAAGAAAATACTTACAACTTAATAGGGTACTTAAATAAGTATATTGCGTTAAATAAATGTTAAAGTTATAATTTTATTTGATTATTTAAAAAAATATTATTATCTTTCAAGCGTAAACAATAAAACAATATTAATAATTAAGGAGAAATAAATCCTATGGGAAAGAAAAAAGATACAACGGAGATTCTTAACGAACTCAAAGAATATATTGGCAAAGATGGCCAAGTGGCATTTGAACATGGATTCAGGAAACCAACGTTCAAACTTGAAGGATATAAGTACAAGTGTACAATGGTTTCTTATAAGGTAATGTTCGGATATAAATACTATCCGGTTACCAACGAAAAGAGAACATGTAATTACCCTTTATCGTTCCTTAGCTATTCAGTGCTGAACACTCTTTTAAAAGCAATTAAAAATTACGAAGAATACTGTAAAAAAGAAGCTTAATAAATTATGATAGTAAGCAAAATTAAATGGGAAACTGACGGAAACACTGTAGATTTGCCAAATGAAGTTGAAGTTTCTGATGGGTTAAACGATGACCAAATATCAGATTATCTTTCAGATACTTACGGATGGTTGGTTGAGTCATTTTCAGTACCAATGACCAATGATGATATTGACGGTTTCGGCTGTTATGTTAATAAAGTTGAGGGAATGGTCAGTTAATTAATAAAATTTAACCTAAAAAATTTCTTTTTCTCAATAATTATTTGTATCTTTACAACACGAAATAAAAGGGAGTGGTTGATGAAATAAACAAACCTCAGTAGGTTTTGATGTTCACCTATTCCGAGCACGAATTAGACGTGCTCAAGGGCTCGTAGCTCAGTTGGTTAGAGCAACAGACTCATAATCTGGAGGTCGTAGGTTCAAGCCCTACCGGGCCCACAATTTAGCAAACGCATATAGGTAGTAGCGACTATCTATGTTTGCTATTTCAAGGACAAAACCTTTTTTAAATGGGCGTTGCAAACGTAAGGGGAAGAGCGTTTGCAACGTTTTTTATTAACCCATTCAATTAACATTTATTAACTAAAATAATTTTGATATGTCATTTTTTATTATTATCTTTGAAGTGGGCAACCAGGAAAAGCTCGTGAGGAGGCGTTGGTGAACTGTAAATAGTTCGAATGTTAATTAAATGTTAAAGTGGTAATTTTATTTGTTTTTTAAAAAATAAATTATTATCTTTCAATCAAAGAAAATAAATAAGGAGATATTAATTATGGCATATAGAGATAAAATAACGTTGCATATCTATTGGGATGATGGTGTCACTGTTGAATGCCGTTATTTTCCATCAAAGAAAGCTGCAAAGAAATATGCAAAAGACAATGGTTGCGTTGGTTATAAAATTGATTAAATATGGCAAAGGAGTTAGTAAAAAACAAAAACATTGAGAGCAGTATTAACTATGCTGATTCTTTAATGATTGCTATTGGCGAACTTGAAGCAAAGGCTTTAAGTGAGTGTATGAACTTCTTAAAGGGGCTATTATCTCTTAATGGCGGAAAGATTGAGTTTCACGAATACGATGTAGATGGCATCCAAACTGATGACAACTGTTTCTACGTTAAATACAACGGTGGGGCGCATCCTGAATATGCTTCAAATTGTTTCTCTGATGTTAAATCGGTAGTCATTTATGGCGAAAAAATCTATCTCAATATCGAAGATTGTGAGGAATATCCAATAGAAGAACTGGATGACAGGGAAGTTATTGATATGTGCTTATACATTTATTCTAATTTAATGGATTAAATATGGCAAAGGAATTAACAAGAACAGGAGTTGTTGGTTTAGAACTGACAAGGGAAGAAGTAAACGATGTCTTGGGAGCAGTTAAGTCATTAATTCGCAAGGCTCAGTGCCGTGAAGTAAACGAAATTGTGTTAGACCAACTTTCTCACATTGAGGATGAACTTGATGCTGTGGATAGCACTCTCACTGGTATTTTGGAGTTAGACGAAGATGAAGAGATTTAAAATATGAATGATAGAAGATATTATGACCCAATTGATGGGCATAGAATTTCCCCCCATTCAGCCGCAAAAACACGTAGTATGAGGGAGATTAAGAGTGATTTTAACAAGCACTTGCAAAATCATTGCAAATCAAAAGTTAAACGTTAAAGCATATTAATATGAGTAAGGAAACAATTAAAATGAATCAAATCCGTATAACGCGGATAGGTCTTAAAGAAGTGCTCAATATGGCTGAGCAAGTGTCAAATTCGCATCGTCACACCATTCGAGAGAATTGGAATAAGGAGGATGACAAGGATTGCCGTAAGGCGTTGTATAAGGCTCATAGAGGGCTTGCAAAGAGTCGCGCCATCGTTCGTGAATGCCAAGCTCAATTGCGTGCCACAAAACGCGAAATAAGAAGGCTTAATTACCTACACGATTTCCGCTTAAATGCCATCGCTGAGCATAGAAGCATTTTTGAATAAAGTGTTAAAGAAATGTTAAAAATTGGATTTCATTTCTTTATCCAATTTTTTTCTTGTATATTTGCAATGTTGAAAGACAAAAAGATAACGAATTAAGTCGCCAAGCGTCTGACCGCGTAAGTCTATATGCTTTCAACATCATCGCTGAGAAGCTGAATATTGGCAAAAGCGCAAGGTGGTAAAACATCTTGAAACAATAGGTTCAAATCCTATCACAGCGGCTTATTTGTGCTTTACCAAAGAAACGGAGGTAACTCTAGGACAAATGGGGCTTATGGTAAATAAGCTGATTCTACGGAATCTTCACAGGTTCGAATCCTGTAGGCACAACTTATTTAGAGGATACCAAAGAAGTTGACGCAAGTCTAGGACAAATGGACCTCATGGTAAATGAGGTGATTCTACGGAATCTTCAAGGGTTCGAATCCCTTTCCTCTAACAAAAAAACCATATTTAAAACCTCCTTTCTTGAGCGGTTGGCAACGGGTTCACCCCCAATGCTGACCGCTTTTCTTGTATATATACATTTGCTGGCTTGCACCGTACAACGGTCTTCTGTGGCCTGGTTTTCCCACCACAAAGATAATCATTATATTTTAAATTTCAAAATATATTTTGTTAAAAAAAATTAATTAAAAAAGATTTTTATTTTAAACTTTATTAACTAAAATAATTTGGTAGTGTGTAGTAATATTACTATCTTTGATGTGGGATTTCCAGGCATTCTATATACCACGAGCTGTTGTGCATACAAAAAAAAAAGAGTCAATAGCATTAAGCCATCAACCCTTTTTGAGTATAATATGAAAGAAGATTTTCTTTATTTTATTTCAAGAATTTGTGATACTTGCTCGTCGCCAATAACAAATTCGTTTGCATCAGCATCTTCCGCTTGCGCCCTTGCAGCATCAAGAGCGTCGCCCTCATTTCTAAACTCTCCTTCTACCACTGTTGTATAGGTGGCATTATAATTAAGTCTAATTGTATATTTTGCCATAATTCGATTTAGTTTTTTTTCTAGTTATTTCCAAACTGCTTTTTCCTTATAATGCTTTGTTTTGGTATCATATTCAATACGAACACCATCACGCGCCATTTCATTGAAAGTCTGCATTATCTCATATATGGTAATGTCATCCTTTTCTTCAAGGCCCATGTAATCTCGGATTTCATCCTGCATTTCGCTTGATTTATTAACAAATTCCACCTTTGGGAATTTCATGCAATACTCGCTGCCACGATAATTTGGGCAATAAGCGAAGCCATCATAAATCTCAAATTTAAGTTTGTTCTTAAACCCAAGAATTGTAAGCTCCTTTTCTGCAATCATTTTGCCGTGTAGCAACTCTAAATCTTCTTTACTAATTCTTTCCATTATATATTTAATTGATTAAAATTATTAATGTATGTAGCAAATATACAAAAAAAACGCGATAGAAACAAATCTACCACGTTAAATAATGTTAATCAACTAAATTAAAATTCCAATACTATATTACTTAATAACTCATTATATTGTTCTTTGGTTATATATCCAATGCCACAAGCAGTTCTAAGATGCCTTAACTTGTATGTTTGATTCCAAGGCGCTTTAACCACTTTATAATCCTCAACAGCTTTCCAATTACTAAATCTAGGGTTTAATTTGTATATATTCTTACTGGGAGCAACAGCAGCACCATAGCGCTCGTATTTCATTTTGCATACAAATACATACTCATATTTGGCAACCTTTTTTTCAGCCATTTTCTCCAATACAGCGTTTGATATTCCACCACCGACAGGATTTGTACGTGTAATTGTTAAGTTAAATTTTCTACTTAATTCAGCAGCCATTTCCTTCCATTTTCTGCCATGCGAAGATGTATCTTTAATACCTTTATACTTGATATAATAATGCAACATTTCATGCACAATTGTATCAATATAAGATGCAATAGGACGGTCATAAAATGTGCTAATACGTATGGTATAACCCATTGATGTATAACCCAATCTCTGCCATTTAAATTGGCCCAACATACGTCTTGTCTGCATCAATTCAAATGAAGGAACAGGCAATTCATTATTAAATGCCTTTTCGTTCCATTCATTGAATAACTCTTTTATTTGTGGAATTGTTATTGACATGATGGGTTCGCTAATAATAACTTGTGAAAACTTTCCTTTAATGTTTTTTTATTTCCATTTGCAGGAACCGTAATCTCCATGATGGTTTTTTCATCATCATCAATTATTTCACTACTCCCATTGAAATGAATCATAGTGTCTTGTGGAAGGCTCTCAGCCATTTTAAGCCCTTCCAACAGCATTTTCTTTGTTAACCATACATTTGCCATAATATAAAACCTTCTTTAATTATTTAACTGCGTGAAAGATAATAATAAAATATGTAATAACCAAATTTTATTTCAACTTTAACATATTATTAACATTTAATGTATACCATATTATATTACATAATAAAATGAAGTTAAATATATTCTCCTCCATATCAAGCTCAATTGAAAATCAATAAGTTACAACGCCGGATGTGAAATATCTGTTTTGCCCACTCCAAAGATAATAATAATTTACCAAATAACCAAATTATTTTTTCACTTTAACATTTATTTAACACTTTATATACTATATGTTAAAGTTATGTTAAATGCTGATATTTATTTGTTTTTTTTAAAATAAAATGTTATCTTTGCAAACGAAATAAATAATAATGTATTTAAATATGGTTCAAAAACTTAATTACACGAAAACGTTAAAAAACCTAGGTATAGCTTACTTAGGTAAGCATTCTCAATCTATGAAGATGCGTTTGTCGGAGGCAAACGGTACTGTTACTTATTGTTTGTATTTAGCGCCTTGGAATTTGTCAGGCTATCAAGTTTGTCCCGGTGGTTTGCATTGCCACAAATTTTGCCTTAATGGTAGTGGCTACAATAAAGCTGATGTATTAGCACGCGGCATTAAAGGTAGTAAAATTAATCAAGGTCGTATTAAGCGTACAAGATTATTCTACGAAAATAAGCCGTTGTTTATGCAATTGCTTATTCACGAAATAAACAAAACACGTAACTATGCCAAAAAGCATGGAATGGAGTTTTCAGTTCGTCTTAATGGCACAAGTGATTTATCGCCAGAAGCTTTTGTATATGAAGGAAAGAACATTCTTGAAATATTTCCTGATGTACAATTCTATGATTATACAAAGGTATATAATAGAATAAAACTGTTATCAAAATATAATAACTACTATCTTACTTTTAGTTATGACGGCTATAATATTGATGAATGTAAGAACTTCTTAATAGGTGGTGGAAACGTTGCTGTTGTGTTCGCAAATCAAGAAATGCTTCCAATGAAGTTTATGGGCTATCCTGTTTGCGACGGTAACCTATTCGATATGCGCTATTTGGACCCCAAACAACACGTCGTAGGGCTGCACTATCACACCACAGCTGCAAATTACGATAAACAAGGTAATTATATTGCTCCTGATGATGATTTTGTAATATCAGACGAAAATGATTTAATTGAATGGTATGCATAAATAACAGGAAAAGGGTACTTAATTAAGTACCTTTTTTTCTTATAATATAATTTCAAGTTTAACACTATTTCACATATTTTTAGAAAAAATATAAAAGTGTTAATTTACTTGCATATATCAATTTTATTTATTATCTTTGGGATGTAATTCAATAAATAATTAATATATGGAAAAATTAAAGACAATTGATTTAAACCCTGTTCAATTATCAATTGAGCCAAAAACAAGGCTTTTGGTCGTTAAGCAAGGCGACAATATGGTGAAGATTACACGAGACAGCGTAATCAACATGAAAAAGCTCCGTGAAGGGGGTTTTGAATCAAATGTGTTCACTTCTACCTTATCACCAAGAAATCGCTTCACAATGGCTGAAAATGGCTCTATCACCATTGTCTGTAAGGATGACTACGAGGATAATATTGTGCTCATCGCCAACCATAAGAAGTTGGATGACTTAAAGCGAATTCAAGACTTCGTGGATAAAAATAAGGCAAGAATTGCGTGGGAAAGAGAATTTAAAGGGAGGTATTAAAAAAACCTCCATCTTTCCTTCTTTTTTACAGATTTTTTGTGTATATTTGTACACAAGAGAAAGAAGTTTTGGGGCAATAAAAGCCATATGCTTCAGCAGTATACCTAATTGTAATTTGGTATCGTCTGTTTCTGTAGGTACTTAATTAAGTACCCCTATAGTATACTGCACAAATCTTGCGTCAAAGTATATACAAATTGTTGCCCCTTTATATGTATACTGTTTAATAAAGGAGTAACAATGAGCAATAAAATTAATAGATATAGGGAAGTTCAATCCACATCGTTTGAAGAATTCTTCAATGCAGTAACAGATACAGGAGTATGTGAGTGCTGCGATAATTATGAAGAGTGCGTCCAATACATAGGACAGGATAATATTGTAACAGTGTCAGGTAATGGATGCTCAGGATTCGACTCTTCAATAGAAAACATCAAAAAGCATTTCTTACTTGAGAAATGTGTCCCCATAGGTACTTAATTAAGTATATATGTACTATGAAAGTAACAGTACATTTCTTTGATAAAAAAGGAAAAGAATTCGTGTATCCTTGTTTTCACACAGCGATTAGAATGTTTGGAGGGTACAAGACACCATATGAATACATTTCTTTTCATAGTATTGAAGTGTTAGATGATAATTCCCCTGTAATACAAGAGTTAAAACAAAGAGCAGCGGAAGAGGGATTAACAACAGAAGTCATACCAATAGAAGAGGAAATAGGTACTTATTTAAGTACATATGAACATATAATAAGTAGAGAAGCAAGAAGAATAATAAAAATTATTATTGAAACTCTTTTAGTAATGTTTACATTATATCTTATATTATATACTGCAATAAAGATATGTTATTAAAAAAACATATCTTTTTTTTATATATGCATGAATAAAAAATACCTATAGCCAAATCAGCTATAGGTACTTAATTAAGTACATATTAATAATATCTTTTAAGCGTACATTTCAGGGCTTTCGTAAGTCTTACAAGCCAATACCTTTACAGGAGTTCTATCATTATTGGTAACTTCAGGAACTGAAGCTAATATCTTCCCAAGATTGGCAGCAGCGTTGAATTGACTCCTCATACTTTCATAACTATCACCAACAATTAATTCACTGCAACCGGGCTTACAAATAATATGACAACCTGATTTGGCCTTGAACTTATTGACATTCTCATCCGTCGGCATTATCTTACATTTATCAAGAAACTTGAAAAACTCAACAGTATAAGGAAAACGACGTGGCTCGCTATTTACATTGCTCCATTCATAAAAGAATATGTTGCAATAATCACCCGGCCAACTATAAGTCTCATAATTGTAATGAGATATATAAGTATACTTGTCCAATACAGGATGCTCCTTCTTCCAAGCCTCAGCCTTGGCCTCACGCTCCTTACGCTCAGCCTCTAATTTAGCCTCACGCTCAGCTTTCTCACGTTCCTCACGTTCTTTAGCTAATAAAGCAATCTTCTCCATCATAGGAGTTATATTACCTCTAATAACTATCATATATAATATCTATTAATGTTAATCAGTAAATGTGCGAGCATCAGCAGGACTCTCACTGCCACTCTGCTTAGTTATGTCTTCAGTAACAGTCCAATATAAAGCACCATAACTATTGTCAGTTATTATGTCATGCTCATCATATTCCAAACTAATCGGGTCCAAACAACAATGAATAACACTCCAATTCAATAAGTTGTTATAATCAGTTATGCTAACATTATAACCCTTCTCTTCACAGAATTTGCTGAACTCACTTAAAGAATAAAACTCCTGAACACCCATTTCATTCTCAATATCACTATAAAACTTTATAACCTTGTAAGGCTCATCATAATTGTTCTCATCATCCAAATCATCATCAGACCATTCACCATTCCTAAACATACTATGACGATTTGACCAATAATCATTAATATCCTCACTGCCACGATGCTTGCCACGCTTCTTATCACCCCTCTTAGACTTCTTGAATAACTTCTTATTCAAAGCCTTTAACTTACGAGAACCTTTGGCATATAAAGATTCATCTATCTCCTCATAAGGAGAATAATTATCATCATCACAACCGGGATAATCTTCGCCAAAACAATCATATAACATCGCATCAGAAGGCCAACCATATTGCTTACTCCAACGCTTAGCTGCCTCAAGCAACTCAAGCCTATGCTCTTCCTCTAAACGAGGAATCATACGATATACAGCATCATTTATAGTGGGCTTTATATCTTTAACACCAAGTAAATTCAAAGTCCTATTCAACTGCTCTTCATTACGTATCTTCAATTGAACAGCAAATACAGACTTAGAACCACTACCACGTTTACCACGATTCTTAGACATTATTCTATATAATATAAACTAATCTACAATATTTAGTGATACAAATATACAAAAATTATATATAAAAAACAAATAAATAATGTTAAAAATAATTAAAATGCTGATAATCAGATAGTTACAAAATTATACATTTTTAGATAATATTATGAAAAATCTTTACAATCTAAAAACAAAATAAAAAAAATTCCTTATAGAAGGGAACTTAGTTAAAGTGCTGATAATCAGATAGTTACAAAATAAGATGGTAAATTATTGTTTTATGAATTTTTTTTACAAAATTATATATTTTTATTATTTCCGGTTAAAATTTTAATTTTTTTTAGTTTTATCCGGAATTTTGAAAAATTTTAGATAATTTAAACGTAAAACTGTTTTCCAGCTTATTTTATTAGGGAACGATATACCTGTTGACTCTAAATAATTAATAGTGTATAGATATACAGATATTATTTGATAAAAACAAATTCTATCAGATATTTATTTAGAAAATATGTACTTATATGAAGAAATTGATTAGACTCACTGAAAGTGATTTACATAGCATGATTAAAGAGTCAGTAATTAGTATATTAGAAACGGTTAATACTTATACTGAAAAACTCATCGAAGAGGTTTTACTTAATGGTGGATGGTATAACTTGAATAACGATGAAGGGTATGCGATAGGTATAGGATATGGATGTGGCACTAAAAAAGATTTTTTTCCACCTTATAGTAGTCGTTTAGAATATCGTTATTGCATTGTGACTGTTGAAGATATTGAAAACATCAGAATAAAATTAGAGGAAAGAGGCTATGTTTTTGATGATGATAATGGTTATGTCCATATGGTAGGAAAAATACGTGATAGTGAAAACACAACTACCACAAAAATAAACCCAAATTCAGACCCTGTTGGTCATTATAGTGACAGATTGTTTAAGAATTCTACCGATGGAAATTTACATTTGTTTTAATAATTTGCAAAATAATGAATCAAAGAATATGAATAAGAAACTGATAAAACTTACAGAACAAGACCTTCACAGAATCGTGAAAGAGTCTGTAGGCAAGATATTGAAAGAAGGATATTATGACGATTTACATGATTATTGGGGGCAAGAAGATGAACCAAATCTAATTTGTCCATATTGTGAATCAGATAACGTGCAAGAAGTAAGAGGAAAAGATAGTTCTTGGGATGACTCTTACAGATGCTATGATTGTGGCAAAGTATTCGATATAGATAGTGCAAGAGGTAACAATTACTTTGAACCTGATTGGGATGCAATGAGGCACGAATCACTTAAGCGAAATGGCAAGATGTTGAAAGAAATGGATTTGAATCCAAGAATGAGTACTCACGATGCATACGGACGTGGACTTTCAAGAAAATCTGAAGGTCCTAATTGGAGTAGACAAAGAAGGAGGCCAATGACTCAACAACAAGGCCTTGGTGGCGTTAATGTGGATGCGATAAACAAAGAACTTTTTCCTGACGAAACGCCACAAATGGCAAAAGACCAATTGAAAAGAAAAGCACAATATGGTCTTATGAATCCACCATCAGTTAAAGAATCAGATTTACATAAGATTGTGAAAGAATCAGTAAATAGAATACTCAGTGAAGACCAAAAAGGTTATAATCAAGTTATGAGCGTTCTAAATAAACCTATTTGGCAAGAGAAACTGAAAAAAGCATGGGAGAAAGAAAAATTGACGAACCCAAATCCAGATTGGGATACTTTTGAATATAACTTTGCTCTTCGTTGTTTGGACAAAGAAAGAGAAGAAGATGCGAAACACTATTATAAAATGAGAAAGATTCAACGTCAGTTGGACAATAGCACAAGAAAAAACGTATAAGAAATAGACATTACAAGAGCAATCATAATAGTGGTTGCTCTTTTATTATGCCAAGTCATTACGTGTGTATCAAGCATAGTACAATCTGTTGTGGAATTATTGTAAAGTTGGGTCAACTTCTATATCAAGTAGTATTTTTTTCATTTTATTTAATTTTCTATAATACAGTAGTTCCTCAAGCCATTCTGCGAGTTGTTGATGGTCACATGCGCATTCTTTATTATTGCATTGTAGTATTACTTCTTTGCAATGTTTAATTGCTTCATTTATTGTCATTTTATATATTATTATTCAAAATCGCAAACGAATTTAATATCAGTTTTTATTGGTCTAAAGTTGTTATTTATCAATTCTGTAGAGAGCATTACATCATTTACTTTAAATGTTTGTACATCGAACACTGCGTCTGCTATATGTTCTTCGAGTGTAATAGGAGGTATAGAGTAGAGTCCTTCAATTGGGTGGTAGTTTTGTGCATTGTATAAATTTGGAAATAGTTTTTGCGAGATATAGGAAGTAAATTCTATAAGTTTTATTCCCTCGTTTTGCACTGTTGTGGTTGAATAGACGTTTTTCCAATTATATGGATTTATTATCACGGGAAAATTATCTTTATCAATAAATGGGCCTGTGTGGCCATCAATAGAAAATATAAACATTTTTTCTGTTGGAAGTTCTCCTATGTTATCACGATAGCTTACAAGGCTTTTAATAAGTCCGTCAATGTTACCCTTATCTTGATTAATTTTTTCAAGATAGTTTTTAATGCACACTGCTTTTTTAATAATTTTGTTAATTCTTTCCATAATCTTTATAATTTCTATTAAATGGTTTATTATTACTTTTTTCTATTGTTTCTTTTGAATCTTTAATTATTTCAACTTGGTAGGATTCTGTTGAACGTTCATTTTCTTTTTGTTCAATTGTTTCTGGATGAAACATTGCTTTATGAAGTTTTTGATAATTAACGTGTACTCCGTCATCTGACCATTGGTCAAAGAATTGGCATATGCCTCCTTCTCTAATATATTTTTTTTTCTTTTTCATTTGTTTAAAAGTTTTTCTAATTTTTTGATTATATTTTCATTGTATTTAATTTCACATTTATGCATTTCAATAAGTTCCTCCAAGCTATCTTCGCAATATTTAATAATATCTTCTTCATTTTTAAAACTGGTTAAATATTTTTGTCTGTCAGCACTACATTTTCCATTGAAGTTAATATCAATGTTTAACCACCAATTACCTCCCCAGCAATCTGCATATAATTCTTTCACTCCTTTATAACAAAGTGTAACTGAAGCAAATCTATCCTTCAGGTGTGCATCAATAAAACCAATGCTCTCTAATACTTCTTTATTAATTTTCATAACATTTTTAAAATTTAATTAGTTAATTATATTACGCAAAAAAAAATATGGCACACCTTCCTGTTATTACAGGAGGGTATGCCTTACTGTTACAGAGGTCATGTATTATTAATACGATGGCATGTTGGCTTTCAATAAGATATGATTAATTATTTAATCACGTTGCAAAGATACAAATTTATTTTATTATATCCAAATTATTTTTGTTAAATAAAGTTAATGCAATAAATAGTTACCATTATTTTTGTTGTTTTCCACTCTCTTCAATCATTTTGCCTACTAGTATATGTGTGCCACACTTTGGGCATTTAACAATTTCAGCCGTATTAATACATTGCTATTAAACGATTGATTTTTTCATCTAGTTTCTTTTTTTTCTCAGAGAGTATGTTTACAGAATAATGTATGGCATCATTCTTTTTAAGGAAGAGTTCATAATTACCAGTATAGAATTTGCCCCAAATGATATTAACCAAGTAAGCCTTGTGTTTATCTTCGTCTCTTACTGAAAAATGGCGGAATGGCAATTTGGGAATATGGATACAGCAAAATTCTCCCTTAGTGCTGCCATTAAAGAAAAGTGCGTCATTGTATATACCAAGCTGACCTGATACCTTATTTACCAAATAAACTGGTACGTTAATTACTTTAGCGTGTATTGTGCTATCAGGATGTTTTTTAAGGAAACTCTTTTTTAGTTCCTCAAATGAATAAGGCTCTAACATATTTTAAAATATTTTTAAGTTATACATTTTATTTAATTTATCGACCATTTGTTTAAATTGTGTGCCGTGTTGGGCATCATCTTTAATATGGTTATATGTCAAATAGAAATGAATCATTTCGTGAATCATACAGATTTTGAATAGTTCCTTATCCAATTCACAATCTTTTAAATTCATAAATTCCTTTTCTATTAAGCCATTCATAAAAGCCCATAAAATCTTTTTGTCCATTATTGAACGCATCATTCTTTTCAGAAAGATATAATTGTTTGGCTTCTTCTTTAGTCATATTTTTCATGCTGCTAATTGACGGAGGCATCTTTTCTTGTTTTCCAATTTGTTCAAGTTCTTTTTTCATTGTTTATTTTCTTTTATTTTACCAACTAATAATTAATGTTGCATCATTACTGTAGCTATATCTAACGTATTGAACAACAAATCCTAGTTTTGTAAATCTTTCTTTAATAATTTCTTTCAGTGTTTCGTTTAAGTTGTCTGATTTAACATTTTTGAAATATTTCTTAACGATAAAATCTAATGACAGATGTATATCAAGTTGTCCTTTTTTTGCGTTTTCCTCAATATGCTCTGTTATAGAATTCATAAATTCATTAAAGCATTCATCATATGTAGTATTTACTTTTTCGAACGCCATTTTTCTGGCGATGTTTGCTGTTATCATATATTTACTTCCTTATTTATTGATATTGGGTAATAATTAATAGTTATTATTTCTTGAGTATATGGCTCATAGTTTTATTGCCATTGTATAATACATTGAAAAGCCATTTTTAGGGCATATTTCATAAAACCCCTCAGATTCGTAGAACGCTTTCAGTTGTTGGTTTGACATTTCTCCAAGTGAACTAACCTCAAGTAACAATATGCAGTTTGTGAAGTATTTCTTGATGTATTGTAGCATTTGCCTACCATAGCCCATTCTTCTCATATTACTATTTGTACCAAAACTAGTCAAATGGAACACTGGAACTTGTGGATGCCCTAGTTCTTCACGTATCCACTTAGGCATATCTGAAATTAACTTAGCATATATACTACATATGCGTTTGTTAGAGTCAGGGGTAAATCCCAAATCATCATCATATGTATTAAAACTCAGATAATTCAAACTGTATTCTTTTACCTTTATTATTGTCATAGTTATTCCTCCTTTATATTATACATTCCTTCAGGTGCTTCAAGTGCTAGACCCATAGGAATTAACCCCCTGTAGTCAAAGTGGTGGGAGTTGAGCCAGTCGATAGCATCAACACTAAGTTTAACGCTAGTTATTTTTATATCACCACCAAGAACATCAATACTTTCTAATGCAGCAAACTCTTTGACTTCTTCCTCTGTCATACTTGACATTGGCCGGAGATATAGTTTAATACAACTTATGTCATAAAATTCATCGACCCAATCAGTTTTTACTTTTTGGTCTTTTATAAGAATTTCAGTTATTTCATCATCAGTCTCTTGTTCTACATCCTCACCTTCAGTAGTTTCATTGTTGATGATGTATTTTATTCTACATTGTATTTTATAAGGCAACCTCGCACAAAGGTCTCTCAACAATAAATCTTTATCTTCTTGTGCCATATTCTACATTTCTATTAAATTACCAAGCAATACTTCACATACTTTATGTTGGTACATGATATGTCCTATTTCATTTTCTCCAATTCCATCTGAGAGGCATCCTTCCATAAAATCGATAACTGCTTCTTTCAATGTTATCTTTCTAATATCCTTTGGGTCTCTTGAATACCATCGGTGATTTGTCACGATTGTACTGAATGGTTTGTCACTAACCAGTGTAACCATGTAGTTACCTTTATCATAGACAACTTCCATCAATACATCTTTGTTATTGAACCCTGCCATTTCCTTATCATAATCCCTATCCATCCAGGCATCTACCCAATCATACTGTCCATCCAGCTTATCTATATCGAATGGGTCTATTGAGTTGAAATCAATCTCTTCCATGTTGACTGAATATGTCTCGTATGAATTCTTTATGATAGGTTCTGGTAATTCAACAACCAATGGTATTTTAAATTTCAGTATGTCCATTTTTTGTAAATGCTTTACTTTGTTTTATTTTTCCAAACAACAACACTATCAATGGCTTTATTATCCTTGTAAGTAATTTCAAGAGTGGTTTTGCCTTGATAGACATCCATAGCTGTAGGCTTTATTATATAGTGACTATACTCAAAAAAAGAAGCCCAAACACCACAAGCGAAAAAACCAATCAAAAAAGATATTATATGTCCACTTTTCATAAGTTATTTATATTCATCTTTCACTATCAAATTTATTAATAATGAGCCTGCTGCATATACTACTGCGACTCCAATGCAGATTTGAAATAATTCTCCTGGTGTCATAGTTATTCTAAACTAAATTCTGCGAATAATTCATCTTTTCCCCTACGATAAACAGTTGGAACGCCTATTTTTTTAACAAACGCATATACTTGTATGTCACATGTTCATCGTTAATTTGTTTAACTCTTTATATGCGTATTCTTTACTACTATAAGAATTAATTCTTTTCCATTTATTCCACCAATGTTTTTTACCTTCCAGTACATATAAGTCAGTTCCTCCCATATTTAGAAATGAAAAAGGAGTAAAAAATAACCAACTTGTATCGACATGTCTTACTCTATATTTCACAATTTATTCATTAGTCCCTTAAGACATTTTTCTGCATCTTTACTATTACTAAAAACACAATTAACAATACAGCATCCAGGTATAGCCAAATCAGGGTGAGGTGCTTCGGGTCCCCAATAAGTAACAGTTGTCCAAAATAAAGGAAATCCAAATAAAGGGTTTTCTTGAACTTTATAAGTAAGTTTGTTATTTTTATATTTACCTACAATTCTATATTTCATAATCACAACAAATTTAATTCATTTAAACGTATAATCATTTTCACGCAAGCATCAACAGGATTGTTTGCAAATGTGGATATAATATCATCCTTAATTCCTACAGTACACATATATTTTTCATTTTCTGTATCTGATTTGTCTTTTATTATATCAGTACCATCAGGTAAAACATTAAGCAATGCTGCAAAACTCCAACAAGGAGTTATAGGAGAGGCATCTTCATAATCTGGTTTTTCAGCATATACGTGTTCTCTGCCACAATCAATTTTATAATAACCATGAGTGTAATAGACTTTCCTCTGATACCACATATCCGCACTTTCAAGTGGCAGTATCTCTGCCAACTTCTTTGATTGACCTATATCAGTGTAACTTTTCATAACAAATTCCTTTCTCCCAACCCAACAATCATATCCACACAAGCATCAACTTCATTTGTGTTTTTGCAATATAGATATGAAGCGCCATCTTCATTATAGTATCTATATACCCAAGAATTGTCAAAGGTATTATGTGATTCAAATAAATATGAGTCCTTATTGGGTTTAATTGCTGGTGGTAATAGATTCCTTAATGCTGCAAGACTCCAACAAGGCAAAGATTTACTTTTGTTCATTGGCATATGAAATATTGGATATTCTTCATAATAGCTTGCCCCACTAATAGGATTATGATAATATGCATAATACATATCCGCACTTTCAATCGGAAGTATCTCTGCTAACTTCTTGGACTGTTCTAAGTCTGTGCATGATTTAATTGTTGCCATAATTATCTATTATCTAAATTTATTCTACTTGGGCATTCACCTACATTAAAAGGGAAAAGAGAGCATCCTAAACAATGATTATCATAAAGCTCAACTTCCTTTTCGTATCTACTACAATAGTATTTTGTAGTCATAGTTATTCGAATTAAATTACCAACAAATGCTTTCTTGATATGGATGAGGCATTAATATTGAGTTGTCAAATTCAAATCTATAATATCCCCCACAAGCACATCTGCTCATTTGTTCTTTTTTATAGTCTATGGCATATATAATCATCCCGTAAATGGGTATATTATTTTCATCAACATATAGACGTATTTTATCAGGCCTTAATGTATTTCTGTCATAAAACTCGTCAAAATTATCTTTATGAGAGGTTTCTGCTTCTTGTAGAATCATTTTTATGTCACGTTTAATTGCATAGTGACAATCATAATGTTTGCCAAAGTGTTCAAATTCATTATCTTTTATTGGATATTCTTTTTTCTTAATTGTTGCCATAGTTACTCATTTTAATTACAGGTTCAATATCATACTTGTTGCTTACTAACATTTCAGCACTATATTCCAAACGTCTACATTGCATTTTAAAGAACTCTATTTTTTCTTCTTTTGTTAAATTAGTTGTTGCCATAGTTATTTCTCCTTTAATTTATCAATTAACGCATCAGCCTGCTCAACAGCTAACTCAGCAATAGTCTCCTTGTAATTGTCAGTAGAGCCAATAGAGTTCATTATCCCTTGCATAGCTGCTATGGCTGCTTGTGTTCTATAATATGTCCAATCAGGAACATCAAGTTCTTCCTTTATCATTCGGCAATAAGACTTAATAGTTCCAATAATATGAGCCACATTACCACTTGTTGCCCTGTCACAAAGTCTTTCAATACCTTCTATATCAAGTTCTATTTGCAATCTATTCATACTTATTTAAATTATATGTTCAAGACAATACTTTATTGCTGCTTCACATGCTTCTTCATGTTTTCTACATGGTATAGCATCATGTGAAATAGTATCGCTTTCTATTCTTGGTAAATATTCTTTATGAGAACGAAGTGGAATAATAGATATATCAATATTATGTACTTTCCTTAACCACTTCATTGCCATTTGGAGTGTAATACGTGGAGCAATATTAATATCTTGAGTCCTGTCTTTAAAATATATAACTACGCCACCAAGAGTATAATATGACTCATATTCTGCATTAAAATCAAATCCTTTTTTAATTAATAGTTTTGCTGTTTCAAATGAAACATAATCTTCAGTAATTGTTGTCATGAAATAGTTTTTTAAAATACAAAGCAAAGATAGTAAATTTACTCCAACCCGCCAAATTATTTTGGTTAAAAAATGTTAAAAGGTGGAAGATTATATCCCCCACACAATATTTAATAACTTTAAGCCATATGCATACAATAGTCACTCAAATTAAATTTTCCAAACAATATTTAATTGCTGCTTCTGCTGCTTCTTCGTAACCAAGATATAATTTGTCATCTATATAGCAATGTTTGGCATTTTCAGGAGTAACAACAAAAACTTGATATTCAAATCGTTTCTGATTCCATATTGGTACAATATCAATATTTATATTATGCACTTCTCTCAACCACTTCATTGCCATTTGAAGTGTTGGTGCAGAACATTCATAAGGGTCTAAATTGTCACTCCACTTAAATACTCCTTTTGAGTTATAAGAGTGTTGGCATTTATATTGTTCAAACCCTTTTTCTTTTAACAGCTTTGCTATTTCAAAAGAGACATAATCTTCAGTAATTGTTGCCATAGTTATTTCAAATTAAATTCTCTAAACAATACTTTATTGCATCATCTAATGCAATTTCAGGGGATTCATATAAATTTCCCGAATCAAATAGCACTTTAAGTTTCATCAAAATAGTATATTTCCACAAGCATCCACCTTCACCATCGTCATCAGTTACTAACGGTAATGAAACAATACATAAGTTATGTTTTTTTCTTAACCACTTCATTGCCATTTGATGAGTTGGCATAGTATAATAAAATTCTTTAAGTTTAGGGTCATCTGAACTATATGTTAAATGCTTTTCTTTCAGTTCTTTAATATAGGCATCTGCTGCATTTTTATCATATGTAGTAATGATGCTATGTCCTTTAAACCCCTTCTCTTTCAATAGTTTTGCTGTTTCAAAAGAAACGTAATCTTCTGTAATCATATTCTAATCTATTTCTATTTATAAGTTTCCAGTGTATCTTGCAAAATCTTCACATATATCACAATAGCCTATGTAAGTATAGTTACCACATTTTCTTTTGTCATTTTTATAATACCAATATGATGGAATTTCCTTTCCACACTTAATACATTTCATAAATTTCTATTTTGTTATATTATACATTCCTTCAGGTGCTTCTAATGCAAGGCCTTTCTCAATCAAGCCACGGTAATCAAAATGATGAGCATTAAGCCAATCAATAGAAAAAGCAGAGTCCGATGCATCTGGAATATCCATTTCATCAGATATTTTTTTCTTAAAAATATCAAGCGTCAGTTTTGCAGAACCTGAAGCCCATTCGTTTCTCTCTTCCTCAGTCATAGAAGACATTGGACGGAGATATGGTTTTACATGTTCAACAGGGAAAACCCCAAAATCATATCCAATTGCATTATGAAAAGTACAACTTCCTTTTTTGGGGTCAATTGTTTCCAATATATCATCCGTATATTTATCCTTTTCGTTAAGTGCTGGAGATTTAGGGCCATACCATACATTACATTTAACATTATAAGGCGACCTTGCACAAAGGTCTCTCAACAGTAGTTTTTTATCTTCTTGTTTCATATTACAATTCTGTTACTTTCAGTATTAAGTCAAAAATTTTCCTTCTTTTTTTATTGAGGATTTCCATTGCTTTTTGTTTTGCGTCTTCTTTATTGATATACAGGTAGTCTGTGACCATTTTTTGGCTTCCATAGAATCCTGTATATACTATTCTTTCTAATACAGTTGTATCTGTATTTTTTTCAATTCTGAATTCTTTTCCACCTGCGCAATAAATTATCACATCATCATTGGTAAACTGTATGATATGTGATTTTGTTATTACAGTTATTTTTCCCGTATTTTTTGTCACCATATACAGTGGTACATTTATATCCTTATATGGTGCTTTTTTAGCATCATCGATTAAGTTTTTAAATGTATTCATACTTATTTAATTATATGTTCCAAACAATATATAATAGCTACTTCACAAGCATCTTCAAATTTTCTATATGATATACAATCATGTGAAATAGTATCGCTTTCTATTCTTGGTAAATATTCTTTATGAGAACGAAGTGGAATAATAGATATATCAATATTATGTACTTTCCTTAACCACTTCATTGCCATTTGAAGAGTTGGAGCAGAATAGCATCGTCTTTGTCTAAAGCATTTATAATTATTCCAATCAATTTCACAAATATCACAAAACCCAAATCCACCTTGGCCATCATAGTGACTTCTTGTTGGAACATGAAACTTCTTGCTTTTCAACAGTTTCGCCACCTCAAATGAAACATAATCTTCTGTAATCATACTAATTTATTAAATTAATGTTATATAATTTATAAACTTCTTGTATCTCAGAATATTTAACTTGATGATTTAATCGTTTAACAACATCATCAATCTCTGGATTTACTATATATTTTTTACAATAAATTATTGCAGTATAGATTCTATCTCTTCGTTCTTTTGTTAGCATAATTTATTTTTATACATTCCTTCAGGTGCTTCTAACGCAAGACCTTTTTCAATCAAGCCACGATAGTCAAAATGATGAGAATTGAGCCAATGAATAAATTCAAGAATTAAATCCATATTAACCTCTCTTATTTCTCTATATGTGGTAAGAGGTTCATAATTTCCGTCTCTATCATACGTTCCACCAGTTTCAAATATATGAACATTATCTAAAACACCATCACTATAAGAGAAATGAAATTTAAGTTCCATATGCAGTTTCTCTTCCTCAGTCATACTTGACATTGGTCGAAGATAGGGTTTACAATCTGTCCACCAACCACTGCCAAGTTCAGCTATATATCCAATATTGCCATAGCCTAATTCAACACGGCCCTCCTTATTTTCTCGATTCTTATATGCTACTATTACTCCATATGGCAACCTTGCACTGAGGTCTTTTAACAATAGTTCTTTATCTTCTTGTGTCATAACTTTACTATTACCTAAGTTGATACCACTTTACTAAGAAAATCACGAAAGCAACAAGTTCTAAGGCTGTTGCAGTAAGCCACATATACGTCATACTCTTACAAATTAAAAATGTCTTTATACATACTTTTGATACTCCCCATATCTTGCTAGTACTGGCGTGAATGATTTCATTTTTTAGAAATCATATTTCTATACTATTGGTGTGTTATTGTGCTTTTTATGTATGTAGAAGTATCTATGTGCAGTAAAGAATGGTATAACTTCTCCGTCTGGCGCGACATAGTTATCATCTATGATGCTATCAATTCTGAAAATTGTTTTTCCGTCTGAGATAATATCACCTACTTCAAACACATTTTGTTTTTGCTGATATTTGTTACCTTTTTCTTTCACGAATCGTTTTAGTGCATCTTCATAGATTTTTTGCTGTCCTTCAATTGTATTGAGTGAACTTATTCTATAATAATTCATTGCGTCTTTGATGCATCTATGTATGAGCATCATATCTTCCCATTTCAAATCTTCAATCATACGGGTTTATTTTTATGCTTTTTCTATTGGAAATCCATTGCTATCTTTTTCTATTCTTGCTGTATATATTTTCGATATAGTGTTAATCATTTTTCGAACTACCTTAATATCATCAGCAGTTTTCAGCATATCTAGAAACGCAAGCATTGTTTCAATCATGTCGCCGCGACCATATCTTTTGCCAATGTCAAATGATTCTGTCTGGCCCCAAGTAAAACAATTTCTTCCGAAGCTTTCGAATGCTTGCGGTATATTATCTTTCGTGAATTCATACGTTTCAGATATGCATCTATATGAATCTGTTTCTAATATCCCGGAGTTATTCCAAAAATCTTTAAAATCTTTAAACATAATCTCAGTTATAATTTTTTATTTTTCCATATTTCTCTATATTTCTCAATGCGGTCATCCATTGATAATGTATTGCTTTTTATTTCAATCCATTCATCACGTGTGATTCTATATTTGATTATTTCATATACCTCTTTTTCAGGTATATTATCAGTAATATCTTTGAATATTTTTGGTATTCCACTTAATTTTTCCATTTTTTAAATTACCGTATTAAATGATGAACCTTTAAATGGTGTTATAATTGTTTTCCCATCTTTTTTCTCCATTATATCATGCGTATTCCCAAAGAATATTTTTTCGCAGATGAATCCTTCTTTATATCCGGTAGTTGGAAATTTGAAGTTTTTATCTGTTAACATTTCAAGTGGTGTTTTATATTTGAAGTCTATAACACGTCTTTCTTGAATCCAATAATCTGATTGGGGTCTTTTTCCAAGTTCAATTATTTCAACGTGTTTATAGCACTGCCATTTATATTGTGTGCGTCCATTGATGAATGATTTATATCCATGTTTTAATTCATTAAATACATCTTCTATATTTACTTCTTGTTCATTATTTGTATAATGTATAATTGGTGTTCCTCCAAAGCAGAATCCAAGTCTTGCTCTTATTTCTGCCACAGTAAATGATGTATCAATTCTTGAAGTAATTTCATCTGCTAGCTCTTCGTTTGATGAATGTTCAAGTCTTCTCTCATACATCATTCTATAGTCCTCATGTGATGGAATATAGAATGTGAATGTTCCTTCTTCAACTATTTCTGGCTTAAGGAACTTAAACAGGTTTGTTTTATATTCCATTGCGTCATTAAGTTCCAGTTTTATAGCTCTATCCTCATGTATTGTTGTTTCTATGTCATCCACTTCACCTCTTTCATTTTTTGTGAATGCTTTGAGGTATCTATGGCTATAGCCGAATCTTATAAGATATTTTTTATCCATATTTACGTTATATTTGTGTTTTATTATTTACTGACATACCAAGTTCAAATAAATGCTTGGCAATATTCACAAATTGCTCAATACTAATATTTGCAAATTCACAGCCAATTCCTTCATCAACGGGGGGTACAATCTTTCCATTGAGAGTCTATTTCTTTCTCCAAATCCACCTCTTTCACTTCAAGGGTGTCAAGTTTACTTTTCAGCGCATATAAAGCACAGTTATTACCGTCACGATAAGCACAATCATACTCTTCGTGATACTTGCCTTTATCTATAAGTTTCTCTATCTCCGCTACTAAAGCAGATTTTAAAATGTACTGTGCCATTATTATTTACCTTTCACTTTGTATTTTGTTTTACCTTTCAAATAGCGATAATCTCTATAGTCTCCTTTTATAAGCCTATGTTCAAATAGTGCGCGTATATAATCTATCGTTGCCATAACTTATTTACATCTTTTATGCTTACTCTTTTGAAGTTTCTCGTTCTTTCCAAACAAATCTCCAAAACCACTTACAATTTTGTTATCAACATCAAATTGTTTATCTTTTCTTATTCTTTCTTGTGTTTTATGGTGAATATTTTTCATATCTTACTCTCCTTTCTGTGCTTTTAGTCCAAGTTCAAAGAAATGTGTTGCTATGTTGTATAGAGTTCCCCAGCCAAAATCTCCATCGGGCTTATAAATTTTAACGACTCTATCAAGCTCATCCTTAATGTAATCCAAGTCCACCTCTTTCACTTCAATGGTGTCGATTATATCTTTAGCCATTTGAAGCCCATAAACCCTATTCTTTTCATCTAAAGGAATTCCAACATATTCTCTACCTGCGTAGATACGTTTAATTTCTTTTTCTATCTTCGCTACTAAAGAGGATTTTGGTATATACTGTTCCATAGTTTAATATCCAAAATAAAAATCATCGTTCAATTGAATTTTCTCATTACATTCTGGGCAGTCTATATATTCATGGTGGATAAGGCATTCATCTTCATCTTTATAAACATCCTCTTTCCCAAAATTTAACACAGTGCCGCAGCAAGGGCATTTCACTGTATAGTTGACATAATCCTTAATGTCTCCACTATGCCTTTTTGATAATTTATTAATCATACCATTACTCTCCTTTCATATATTTTTTAAATGTATCAATGAATCTTTCTTGTAATGATAAATGTTCTATACCGCCTTTATGTGTTACATCTATGTAGTCAGTAACATTTAAAGAAATGAACCCACAAGCCTTCTTAATAAAGTCATCAGTACGAGCGTACTCAATTTCTTCATCAGAGTCTTTACGTGCATAGGTTTTCAATGAATCATCAATCGGTAAATAAATTTTCTCTGGTGCTTCTTTTGCTTTCATAACTTATTCATCCCTTAGTTTCATTAAATCATCCAGAAGTTCTTGTAGTTTGGACGCAGGATAGCCCAATGAATTATAATGTTTAATCGCATCAGAAAGGCATTCTAATTGTATATCACTCGGCTTCCATTGTGACTGAGGTCTGAGTGATTTGAGCTTATTATAAAGCCAATTTCTTGCTTTATTTAAATCTTCTTGACCATTTGTATTGTTTCTTTCTTCACGAAGTCTGTAATAACATTCAAGAGCCGCACAAATATATGAAGCATTTCTTTCATCCTCATCACTCCACTCTTGCTGTGGAAGTACTCTGTCTTTTAGGGATTTGAGCCAATTTATTTTATCATTTCCTATACCCTCAGCCACATTACCATGTAGTACCTCCATCCAAACATCATTAATTATACTTTTTGTAAATATTTCATCCTCTTCACTCCAAGCAGCAGTCTTCTGCTCAAACATTCTACGAAAACTGTTATCTTGAAGATTCTTTTTTATTTGTCTTTTATCTACAATCTCCTTTAACTTTTTCTTTTCAAAGTCAAAGGTATATCCTGCATCAGACATTGCTTTCATCAGAGCATCATACTGTTCTTTTGTAGCTGGTTTACAGTTTGTTGCACTACCAATGAAATGATGTTTACCTTCTCTGAAACCGTCTTCTGAATCATATGCAAAATAGCATTCTACATTACCTCTTTCATCTATATTTTTGAATATAAAAGTTTCATGACTTGCTGTAGATGAAGTAAAAAGCACATCACCATCCTTTGCATCTTGGATGGTCCAAAGATGATAAAAATGTTCAACCTCACGGAAAGAAAATGCCATATCATTCCCATAAATAGAAATTACATCATATTTCTCATTAGATATACCAGTTATTAAGAACGGAGTTTTAACGTTATTATCTATAATCCAATCACCAACCTTAAACTTTGGTTCAATCTTATCGGTGGGCTTCTGCTTAAATATCTCAAACTTATCTTGATTACAGACAAGGATTGTATTCTCACCATCCCAATAGCAGTCATCCTCAATCATGTCGATATGGAATGGCTCTTTTTCAATGTAAGTTCCATCCTTTGCTATTATTGTATCACCAATTCTGAATATCGGTGTAAGCTTCTGCTCACCTTGCTTTTCAAGCCAAGTTATCCAACTTGCTCTTTCTTCATCATCATCGTGAACATCATAAAGATAATTAAGTAGTTCTATCCTTATCCTCTCATCCTCGCTCTCTTTGAGTTCGGGGAAGATTTCATCAGCAACATTAGAACCAAATCTAATTGATAATTCTTTCATAGTTTCTCTATTTGTTTATTTATATTTTCAAGTCTTTCTTTGGCTATGTTTTTAACTATTTCTTTAAATTTTTCATCTTTAATTTTATGATAAGTAAAATCATGCCAACATGTAGAATAGTGTACAATAGCAATGTCACCGTCTCCTTTAATAAAATCTTCGTATTCGTCTTTTAATTTAGACAACTTTTCGTATTCCTCAATCTGATTTTTTGTCATAATCACAACAAATTTAATTCATTTAAACGTATAATCATTTTCACGCAAGCATCAACAGGATTGTTTGCTGTTACATCAATATAACCAGTATAAATAATAGAATTTTCTTCTAAATCTAATAATGGTTTTAAATTATATATCTTAGGTAGAGCTTTAAGCAATGCTGCAAGACTCCAACAAGGCAAATCATTTTCTCGAATTACATTTTTTCCTGTGATAAAGGATTTTGCCAAAACGCAATCCCCATAACCGGTTATCATGCCCCCACTATAATATCTATAACACATATCCGCACTTTCAAGCGGAAGAATCTTACTAAGGACTTTTGACTGTTTTATATCAGTATAACTTTTCATAACAAGTCTTTTTCATGTAACTTAATAATCAAATTGTAGCAGGCATCAACAGGGTTATCATAATTATCTGTTGCTTCAATGGGACAATCAAACATATTAACGCTCCATTGCCCCATAAAAGATGATAAATTTGCACTTCCATCATCATCAATTTCACTTGCTATTTTTGCTAATATGTTAAGCAATGCTGACAAGCTCCAACAAGGAATTGCGTCAATATGTAACAAATTTTTAGAAATAGACATGTCTGCATAATTACCAAAGTCAATTCGATAATTATCGCCAATTCCTTTTTCATAATACATATCCGCACTTTCAATCGGCAGTATTTCTGCCAACTTTTTACTTTGTTCTAAGTCTGTATAACTTTTAATCATATAACTTAATAGTTATTTGTTTAACACCTAGTTTCATTAAAAACTCCATGTAATTATAGTTAATATAAATTGTTGCCATAGTTATATCTCCTTTATTTGTTATGCTCCAAAGATACGAATAAAAAATGACAAAACCAAATATTTTGCGTTAAATAAAGTTAAAGGGTAGAAGAATTTTCCTCTATCCTTTTATTGTTATTAGTGGTCAATTTGAGAATTGTATGAACTTCTATAGATACCTTGTTCTCGTTCTTTTCTATATTGTTCTTCTAGCCATTTATCTTGTTCAGACTCATAGGCGTGATTTCCGTATTGGCTTGCCATAGTTTATTTTTCTTGTTTTCCAATTTGTTCCAGTTCTTTTGCGCATTGTTTCATATCTTTCAATTCTTTTTCTAGATATGTTGCAACGTCATTGCATAAATCAGAGACACGAATACATCCTGTATCAGTGTTTTTGTTTTCATTTTCTTTTGCGCACTGTCGTAATGCCCCAATAGCTTGAGATAAATTATTCTTTGTAATTTCCATAATTTTTTTATCTTCCTTATTATTAGTTATTTTTTCTCATTTTGCAGTATTTACAGTTTCCCTTATGTGTAACTCCTACTCCCACTCCTTCAAGGAGAGCGTTTTCGTCTGTTGCCACCACATACTCACAGCTATCATATTCTATTGTGCATAGTTGTACGCTACGGTTTGTGGCGTTTTTATGTTCTACAGATGCTTCATCACAGCCAATGAAGCACATTATTGTCATTAAGACAACATTACAAATTGAAAACCAAAATAGTTTTTTCATATCATCTATATTCTACTTTATTGCTATTGGTTATAATTCTATGAACATTCTTTGTTTTGACCCTTCAGGTTTATTCTTTTCTTCCTCGTTAGTGAATTTAAATCCTTCTGATGCGTAGAAGTTGATTAAATCCTCTTGCAGTAGTGTGCCGAAACTCTGTGCATCTAGTACCAATACCTTTCCTTTATAATCTTCTTTAATTCTTTTTATAAGTTGCCTACCATATCCTTTCCTTCTATGTTCACCATATACTAAAAATGAACCTAGGTAGTAAATGTCTTTTTCCTCTTTCTTTGTAAATGGATGTTCTTTAACTGCTGATGAAAAGACTGCTATTTCGCCAATTTTATTACCATCATCAAGCATTTCGTAGAAGGTTGATTCTATTCTTCTACCTGGTACTGCTGGGTACCACCTTTTTTCGATTGTAATCATCTATATTCTTCAATTAAACAATCTCCTGGAATTACTTCTCTTGCTCCGCTATGTGGGCCATTTTGGTATTCGCATAAGATACCTTTATTACCATGAGGGTCTGTACCTATGCCAAAGCATTTTACAAAGATGTTTGTACCTTTGATTCTAACGTCACAGTTTTGTACTCAGTATTTATATTCTTCTGGTTTCATAACACTTGTTTTATTCATATTACTCTATACTTTTGAGTTCTTCTTCTAGTTTTTTAATTTTATTTCTTGTTGTTTCTAGTCCTTTTGCTGCTTTCTTTTCGTAGTTTTTTAGATTTTTAAGTTCCTTAGTGAGTCTATCACTTTTTTCCTTATTTATCTTTTTTAGAATGTCCTCAACTGAGTTTATTTCATTTATTGTTTTTGGAGATTGGTATATATCTCCGTTTTGTGTAAGTTCGAAATATCCGACTCTACCTTCTTTAACGTCCAGTGTAACTCTTTGATTATCGTGCATCCACGCTGAGAATGTGATGGGTTTCTTTGATGTTTTTATGTCCACATTATATTCAACATTATGTTTCCAGCACAAATGTCCTTTTTCCTTCTTTGTTTTTATTTTTGCCTTAGCTTTTTCTTTTGTGATGCCTAGGATTAAAGCCACTGTGTTGGTGAATGCTTCATCGAATTCTTTTTTTGCTTTTTTGATTTCTTGTTCAGTCATCATAAAGCCGCCATCATCGAATGGTACGCCAAAGTAGGCGTGTATGCTTGAGATACGTGGTCTAACCTCTTCAAGAGTAATATTAGATTTTACAAATGTTTTATCCATAATTTTTAACTAACTAATCGTTATTCCACTTTTTAAGTTCTTCATTCAATGTGTCTATTGTATTTTTGGTGAATACCAGGAACTTATCCATCTTAATGGATTCGGACACATATTCTCCATTTTCGTTAACATAATAGGTAGTTCCCTTTGGGATTGAGCAAAGAGCTAATATTATATTTAATTTTGTATTATAATGCGCTATTACTCCTTTTGGGCTAAGTGGGGTTACAAGTACCAAATTCACACCATTTGTAATTGCTCCTTGCATAAGTTGGCATTTGCATGAATATGAATGCATGCCGTGATATATTTCATAGATGTAGTGGTCACTGTACAATGGAATCAATGGGCGTGGTTTGTCAAAGTGGTCAGCATCATATGTTTTACCTTCCTCATAAAACTCCCTTGCTTTCTGGAAGTATGGCAATGCGCCATAATTATAATATCTCAAGCAGATTTTATAGACGTGTAAATCCTTATCTGCTATATGTGGCTTAATACATTTTTTAGTTTCCCAACACATAGTTAATATCTCCTTTATTTTGTTATGGCTGAAAGATAGTAATATTCTGTGAGAAAAACAAATATATTTGGTTAAATAAAGTTAAAAGGTGAAAGATTGCTATCCTTCACCATTTTTTGCCCATATTAGTTTTTACTACCAATCTATTGTTATAGTTTTTTCTGGAGAGATATTAGTTCTTGTGATATACACCTTATAGAATTTCTTTTCGTACTGAGTTTTAATATACTCTTCTACGGTAGACTTAACTGTATTGTTTGAAATCTTTATAAAGGTATTAATAAGGCTGCTTAAATCAAATGATATACTAAGCATACCACTTTTTGCTGTTTCTTCAATACGCCTATCTACGTATTCAATTAATTCATTAAGGCTTTCTTCATACGTTGTATTTATTGTACTAAAAGCCAGTTCTCTTGCTTTTTGTGCTACCATATTATTATTTCTTTTTTCTTTTAAAGAAAGCCTTTTTTTCGTCCTCGAAAAATATATCTTCAACTGTGATTAAGCCATCGCAATCTTGCAAGGTATTTTCATCTTTCCAGGCTTTTATTTTAAACGCTGTCATTGTATTTCCTGAGCAGTTGACTATATCTTCTGGTTTAATGTTCAGTGTTTTATCTTGTTCATTAACCCATTTGGTAATCATATCCATTATATCAGTCATTTTTGCTTTTGCTTTATCCAATGAATGATAGTAGAATGGCCCCCAGGTAAGCATAGTTTTATCGGGGTAGATGATATTACCTTCAGCTTTAAAATATCTATTCATTTATATAATATTTTAGAATATCTTCAAAATTCTTTTTTGTCTTATGTCCAAAATCATCTTCATTAATTACGCTATCTCCTGACCACATTGATTTTACCGAAACCATACGTTTTTTACCAGAATTATAAGTAATGAATTTTCCAATTTCAAACATAATTAAATTTGGTCTGAAATCTTGTGGTGTTTCTTGATTAGATACGTATAATGAAATATTATTTCTTTTATAATATGCGTGTATTAAAGCACCTTTATGTCCTTCTTTCTTATATCTAATAAAGCCACAACTGATTAAGAAATCATGCACCTTTTCAAAGTAATCATCAAGATATACAGGTAGATATTGTATGGTTGTGCGTAATTTTGTTAGTTCTTCATCAGTTAAGCCATAATAATGGTCTTGTCTAAATAGCCTTTCATACACAATCTCTGGACGTTCCCCATATCTACAATTAAATGGAGATTCATATATATAGCCATTATTGTCTAATGGTTTACCATAAGGCAAACTATTTACGTAATCATTAACATTATTAAAATAAGGTACGTTCATATTATGTATCTTTTATTTCCTCATATGTTTCTTCATCATAGCCAAAGAATCCAAGTGGGTCTTCCATTGGTTCTCCAGCGATATTCTCATATGCTTCTTTGGCAGCGTTTATTGAATCTTCAATTGTTGCTCCCATATCGAAGAACTTATGATATTCATAATCTGCTGCTTTTTCTGCTGCAATTTTTGTTGACTTATCCATTGTTATTGATGATTTTCGTTAATGTATTACAAATATTCTGGTAATAATTTGGTTACGTTATATCTATCTACTGACATTCTTATTGGTTTTTTAAAGAATTTAATTTGTTCTTTTTTCTTTAGTTTGTAGTGTGGCAGATTACAATAGTAGTGGTCGTTATATTCAACTTGAACCTTTATATGTCCTGTCCATTTTTCAGTAAACCCAGTTACAGTTCCTTTTCTATAACTTGAATTACCTGATGATAATACTACCACTTCATCGCCAATTGACAGTTCATTGCCAACGCAATCTTCTACTTTTATGTTATTCATTGCTTATTTTATATAATGTATGTATTCAGGGTCAATTTCATAACAGTTATTCGCTAAGGCTGTATAGTCATCAAGATACTGAAATTCAATTGCATCTTTATCTATTAGATGTATGAATCTAAGAATATCACCGTCTAGGTCTATTGCATCGCCATTATTTAAATTAACCAATCTTGCTTCTTCATTTTGCAGCGCCTCATCTTGTGAAAGGATAAATTCTGCCAGTTCTTTAAACGTCATGTAATTTAAAACTTATTATTTTGTCATTGATTTCTTTTATATTATCGTATGCGACTCTTGATTTAATAACTTTGTTTATTACTATACAATTTGAAACTATTTCGCCTTCATCATTTATATAGTATTTAGAGCCTTTTGGAATTGTGCATAGAACGATACGTGCATTTACTCCTTCATATGTAGATAATGATTTAAGTACCACGAATGAATCGCATCCACAATAAGTATCTTCATCTATTGACTCATTATATATTTTATATGAGTGCAACCCTGAATCTATTTTAATATAGTCAGAGCCTGTATATGTGACTCCAAATGGGCTATAATATGTTTCTCCTTCCTTATATATTTTTATATCGCCATTAATTTTATAATATGGCTTAATTTTTTTATCAGGAGTTATTCGGCAAACTTTAAACGTTTTAATATCATTTTTCGCCGTGTGTTTATTTTCTATTTTTCCTCTCCAACACATAAGTCAATTTTCCTATTTCCCAGTTATCTAAAACCTTATTTACTCTTTCAACACTTCTTTTGCTTACAGAACAATCCTTATTGTAGGTGAATGGTCTTATATATATTTTCACCACCTTAATAGAATCAGACACAATTTCTCCAACTGAGTTTACAGCATATCTTGTTCCTTTTGGAATTACGCATAACATAATAGCAGTGTTTTCTGTTCTGTAGTATTGCGGACGTGCTATTACGTCATGTGACAGTGTGGTTGTTTTATATGTGCCAACATAAATTGATGTAATGTCATCAGGAAATAATCTGAGATTTGCTGGCGAATATGAGTGCATTCCTCTGTCAACCATAAAGCCATCGGGCATTCCATAACTTATATTATTCTTAAAGGCAAAGCCACGACGGGAACACTCATATTCCTCATTTTCCTTATATTCAATTCGTTGAGTTTGGAAATAAGGATGTACCTTATCAGTATTTTTCTCTACATTACAAATCTTAAATACAGGAACATCTTTGTTTGCAATAATTACGGATTTTTCTTTATTTCTCCAGCACATATTTTTAACATTTAGATATGAATATATAATCTTCAAGTAAAAGAGTAGTAAGCCTCAATCTGGTATCATCTATCTTCTTTGTATATTTTTCAATTAATCTTTCTTTAAGCTTTTTTACAGCCCATTTAATTCCGTCCTCATCCATGACGAAATAACTGCCATCGTCTCTTTTGTGAGAGGTATCTGTTGAATTTAATGATAGTTTCCAGTGTGACCCACAGTAGTCAAGACATACTCGTGTAATCTTGCCATTTTTATAATGGCACACCTCAAGTATTTTATATGCTTCTACAGTTATTCTATCCCACTTATCCAAATAAACCCAGTAGAGTTTACCACCTACCGTTAAGTCTTCAAACAGTGTTGTCATTTTAGTTTCTTTTTGAGAGAATCAATTTTAGAATACAGTTGCAATATCTTAGTATTTAAGTGAATTCTTTTCATTCGTAGTTTTGAGAGTTTGTCTATATCAACTATGAGATAGCTAAGTTCTCCAAGCCTCATATATTGTTCATCAGTCAATGCGTATGGATATGTTGAAGCATATTTGGTATCACCGGTCGATAATACGAGTTTTCCGTCAACTATTTGCATTGGGGTGAATGTTTGTGCTATAAACTTTACATCGACTTTTACAGCGCCAAAGAAGTTATATAACTCCTCCAGACCCATTGGAATTTGTTTTCCTATGATTTCGTTTAGCTTATTGGCTTTACGCTTATCAACTGGGAACCTAAAGATAGCATATAATGTTGTTTTTTCCAACTGTCTTTTAAGCACATTAAGTTCTTCTTTTGCTTTATCAATCTTATCCTGTACTGACTTGTTCTCGAATACCTTACTATTTAGTTCCTTTCCACAGAAGGGGCAGTATTTGATTTTGATGCAGGCTGCTTTACCTCTATTTGCACCTTGGCCATCGCAATCAAGTCCCATATCTTCATAATAGCAATCAGAGCGTGAGCGATAGTTTCCCCCTGCTGACATCATAAGCATATTGCCTTTCATTACAAGTGAACTTGCTACCATTACTCCCTGGTATTGGCCATAGTAGACATTCATTGAACTACGATTGTCGTAGTGCATAAGTTGATGGTCTTTATTATTATTGCAATACTGACACATAAATTAAAATCCCGCTTTTTTAAGTTTATTCTTTAGCCATTTTCTTTTTCTCTTAGAGTTTGCACATATTCCTTAATGTCTTGCAAGAGTTTCTTCTTATAATTCATATCGAAATATGCCGGTCTTAAACTGTTGTTGAACGGTATATAAGAGAAAACGTATTTCTCAGAAGCTTCAATATTTTTAATATTCGATTCAACAATGCTAAGAATGTATTTTGCATTTCTCAACTTTGTTCTGATGACAAGTTTGTCCTTGTCGGCATAGTGGAATAAGAATGGATAGGAACTATTACACTCTTCTTCGATAAGCACTGTGCCATTAGACAGTTTAGCAATATTTGGCTTAATAAAACTTTTAACACTTACAGTGAAATCCTCGTCAATTTCGTCAACTGAAAGGGTGCTACCGTAACGCTTTGTATCAAGTTTAATGAGAATGTCATTTTCCTTAATTTTACTGGGCCTAACTTGTGCTTTAACAAGTTGTGAATAATCGGTCATTTGACAGCCAAACGATTCATGATATACCTTTTTTAGATTGGTAATTTCATGTTCCAAAATCACTTGTAGTTCTCTATATTCTTTTAGGCACTTTGGAACTAGTGCCTTAAGTTTCTGCAAGCCATTATATGCATATGTTGCGGCATCATCTTTTGAAGAGAACTCCTTATAGTAGTATGGCGTAGATGCAGCACGTGTCTGTTTACAATAGAACGTGTTTTTCTCAACGATATATCTAGTTTTTCTTGTTTTCTTAGCTTTTTCCTTACTTGTAATATATTCTGCATAGGCTTTAGCAAAACGCTTATAGTCGAGGAAACATTTTAACTTACGTTCAAGAGTCATAGTTCTGGCGTTTCCTTCGAAGCCGCAACAGGTTTTGTATATTACACCATTAATGCTATACATAGTGTATGGGCTTACAGCAGACTTACCTAATATGTCTCCTATGAAGATAGCGCCATTGCTTGTATTATAACAATAGAATTGGTTAATTCCAATATCTTCTGGAACAGTGTCAAATGTATATGGTTTTACTATTGTATTCATTTCTTTTTTTTAATTATTTTAAGCATAATATTATAATATCTACTATGAACATTATTGGCAGCATAAACTTAGCATTGTAAACAGCACTCTTAGCCGTCTCTTCTATTGCGAGTTTTACTATTGCCAAACTAGTATAATATCTATATGATGGCTCGTGAGAATAATAATATATCCTCAAAGGTATTCCTGTGACAAAATATCCAATAAAGAATATTATTGTCGTTATTGTGCCGGTAAAATTTTTTGCCATATTATTATTTATCCGTAATGTATTGTACCATTTGGAAATTGTTTAAAGAATTCATTTACAATTGTTATTGCATCTTCTAATGTTATTATTTCTCCTTTTTTATTTTTTATATTATTTCCTTCTTTTATATATTGTTGTAGGAATGTTATTGCTTCTTGTGGGTTATGATGTGTAATTCCAGGGTATATTGTAATTATATAGTTATTGTGCCACCCCAATCCTTGTAGAAGGTATGAGCCTTTATTTGTTTTATTATCATAGTCAAATGAAAGGTCATGTCTTTTAAAGATATTGAATAGATGTTTTTTATTTATCAGTTCATTAGCTTTTTTATATATTTCCAATGCATTCAGGTCATTTATATATTTTTGTTTTGCTTTTTCATAATATTCTTTTGTTGATATTTTTTTGATATGTTCTATTTCAAGTTGGCATAATGGGTTTAATTCTTTTTCCACATCTGTATATTGTTGGTTTAATTCTTTTAATTCTTCTTCACAGCCTTTTTTCCATTGTTCGAATGTTGTATTGCAGATATATGCTTTTTTTAATTGTTTTATATATTTGTTTATTAACTTAGAGATATGTTGTTTGGGCATATCTCTAATAATATTTCTGAAGTATGTATTTATTTTTTTCATAGTTTTTTATTTAGAAGTTTTATTAGGCTATTATTATTCCTGTCATCGTGGTAGGATGGGATATTTTCTAATAAACTTATTTACTCGTCTATGGTATTTCTTTGAGTTAAAGAAGTATAGAACTTTATATTTTTTATCGTAGACGAATCCGAAGTATGGTTTTTCGTGATAAAGTGTCAATCTGCTATCTGTATCTTTAACTGTATATTCGATGATTATTTGTTGGCTTGTTATGATAGCTTTTGTATGGTCTTCGTTGAATTTGACTGCGAAGTCGGGGTCATTTTCAACTTTTACCATATAATAGTCTCCGCCTAGTACGATAACATCTTTTTCTTTAAGTTCGTCTTCAGAGTAAACGTATCTCATTTCGATGGGATAGTTTTGAAGTTCTGTGTACTGTGCCATGCCAGGGATATGCCTAACCTTCATTGGTTGTGCTGTAATTGCTGTAGTAAGCATAAGCAGCGTGATAAGTGAAATAAACTTTTTCATAATGTTTTTTATTTTTTCGTAACCCATGTTTGTTTATTATAGTTTTTCAAACTTAATTAATCTATTTGCTGGAAGTTTTTTTATTTCTTCGTTTACCATTAATTTTTCTGAGACTATTTCTCCATTCTCATTTTCATAATATGTTGTATTTGCTGGGATTGTGCATTTAACAACCACATATGGTAAATTATCTTTTTTTATGTTAATAAAATAATTAATATCCATTTTGGTTGGCGAATCTATTAAAAGCACCTCATAATTTTTTGTTTTATATATTTTGCGACGAATGCGGCAATTTGCGCTATATGAATGGTATCCGGCGTTAATCATCAATTTATCCTCAAAAAGAAGGTGTGCTTTTATTTTGATTTCATAAGTGGTTCCGATGGTATAATCGTGCATATTATAATATGGGCCGCGCAGAACACCACCTTTTTTTGACATTATCTTATAAACCGTAATCGGTTTATCAGATTTTTTTAAGTTTACTTTTTTACCTATCCAACACATATTATTTTATTGTTTTATTATTGATATAGCAAAGATAAGCATAATTTTTGTATTATGCAAAATTTTTGTGTTAAATAATGTTAATATGTGGTGGGAAAATAAAAAAAGGATAAGGTTTTTATTTCCTTATCCTTTGGTTATTGCTTTTTTGTTGTTCTTTTTCTTCTATTGCTTGTATTCTATCGTCTATTGATGTTTTAAAGCTTATCATTTCTCCTTTCACGAAGGCTGTTATTCCGAAGTATGCCAATCCTGCTCCGAGGAATGCTATTCCTGCTGATATGATTGGATAGTGTATTGTTAGTGTCACAATAAATGCCACGAAATAGAGAATTATTGCAGCGAATGTCAGTGCAGTGCCGTTAACTATTTGCATTTTCTCTCTTATTCCTATTTCTTTCCATTTTCCGCTATATGCTATACGTGTTGCCATAGTTGTATTTGTTTTTCTCCTTTTTCTATATATAAATATCTGGTATTTTATATTTATTGTTAAAATAATAATTAATTAGACATATAATAAATATGGGTTGGTTTATAAAAAGAAAGCGTGATGGTTATGAATACTACAATAACCCTTCCAATTATGATGAAACATTTAACTATGATTTTCCTGAAAACGAAAGTAGTGAGGATGAAAAATACGAGGTAAAATATGTAAGTCAAGATGGTTGTACAGCTACTACTGAAGTAACTGTTAAGAGTTGTGAAACTCCTCCTCCTACTCCTGTTGTTACGTGTAGATTATATGTAGATGTAACAAGTGAAGATGAAGGATATATTAGTTGTGAGGCGGGTTCTTATGATTTACCATTTGAATATTCAGCATTTACGTCTACAGATGGTGTTGAAGTATTAACCGAATCAGGGGAAGGTAATGGTACTGTTGTCGTGGGCAGTGGTGGTGAGAATTGTAGCAGTGAAGACGATAGATATATTAATATCACCAACATTGATAATCCTGACATTGTATTAACTTCCATTATTCCTTATGGTGGCGGAAAAAACATTTTGGATAAATATAGTGATTGCGAAATAAATGACTGCTATATTATTCAATCAGGTGGCGGTAGTGACCCTAATATTATAAAGAGTTGTAATGACATTACATTCAAATCTGACATATTTTATAACGCCCAAGGTGTTTATGTGTGGGATGGCACTGGCTCAATAAGAAAAGAAAAAAATTTTGGTAATATTCAACCTATGTTTAGAGGAAATGTATGTGAATGCGAAGGTGATGCAAAGCTTGAGTTTGTAATAAATTGTACTAATCCTTATTATGGAGAAGATGGAAATTGGTGGATTAATTGCGACTGTTATGAAACTCCTGGCCCGCAACAAGGATGCCAAAAAGGAACAAGTGGAACAACTACAGAAACAGGAGCAGAAATTTTTGGAGTAGGTATTCAAGGGACTACATTAGTGAAAGAAACCGGAGAGTGTTATCTAGCGGCTTATAACATTACACCTAATAGCGTTGGGTTATATTATGGAGATAATAGAAATGGGATGGTATTTAATAATTGTTGTCCGCCTAAGACAGCAACTTGCGAGGATAAGGTTGGAATTAGTTTAACTATGGAATTTAATATTTATAAAAATCAAGAAACCAAAACGGGTGAAACTATTAAATGCCGTTTTGAGATATACGCTGATTTAAATGAATCTAAATAAACAATAAAAGGATGGGGATTATTCCTCATCCTTTTTCTTTCAGATACATTTGTGCTCCTTCTATTATTTTATGGCTCAAAGATAATAAAAAAACGTGGAATAACCAAATATTCCACGTTAAATTTTGTTAAATTTATTAATAGTTTCCTTTAAGCGTTCTAAAGAGGTTTCATTAGCCAATACATCTTCTGCTGTCATACGCCCCACTGAATAAAAAATATCTTCCCACATTTGTGGGTGAGAAGTTGTTTCCCATGAAAAACTATAATTTATTATATCTCCAAATAACCAGTAATTTGTAACGGGATAAAAAATTGTTTTTAATGTAATTGACTTATATGTAATTCTAGAATAGTATTTTCTCTCTGTTAGCCATAAACTATATATTCCTAACTCTTTTAAGAGTCTTTTAAAATTATTAATTTTTTTATTTTCTAATACTCCCATCCGCATAGTGGTTTCTTTCCTTGTTTATATCCTATATCGTCTTCGTCTATATGTTTATTTTTAATCCTCAGGTATTTATTCACTTGTTTTTTAAGCCACTTACGTGAATGTGAAAGTTTTCTCCAAGGATTTTTCATATCGCCAGATTTATTCCACCAATATTCAAAGTGTTCTATTTGTTCTCTAGTCAGTGCCATTTTCAAGTATATTTAAAGCAACTATATACTTTTTGACCACAATTTATTTCTTTTTTGGCAATCGTTTCATCGCCACAAACTTCTCAATATCCCTTTTAAGTTCGTGGAAGAATCTTTTTTGTGGTAATTTACAGGAATCAAATACATTGTTTAATTCAACAACCTCTTCATATGACAAATTAAGGATGTCATAATTGTCATGCAGCTCATCAAAAAACGCTTTCATGTTTATTTTTTATTTGAATAATTTTGCTCGACTGATTTTTCTTTTGATTGAAGTTCAAAAAGTTCAGAATAGTCTGTAATTGGCGTGGCAAAGAAATTAACCACATAGTAATGCAAATTATCTTTTTTCATGTGTTAATATTATGAGTTTCTTTATCTATATTTAAACGTTTGCCGATGCCATATTCATTAATTATTTTATAGTCACGATGAAAAGTTGAAATATATTGTCTAAATAATTTAGAGATGGTTTCAGGTAAACAATAATGGCATTTTGTTCTCAAGAAGTTAGTAAAGTCAACTCTTCCGAAAATATTATCAATTGTTGCTAAATTCTTAAACCAATCTTTCCTATTAACACCGCCAACTAATAACGGTTTATCTGAGTCTATATATTGTTTCCATTGCCCATAAAGACCCAATTCTTTTAAAAACCTTGATGCTATTTTTTTGCACCTCAATTCTTCTTCATATGTCATGTTTTTTTAATGTATAAAAATTTTGGGTATCTTCCAAGAACAAATAGAGTTACAGGACAAATCCACATTCTTGTTATTATGGTTTTCTTATTTTTGTTTTTATCAAATACGTATTTGATATTAGTATAGTCTCTTCCATAAGATATTTTATCTAGTTGTGATTTAATGAAAGAGCCTTGATGCGTTTGTCCATCTATAATGATGTCTTCTGCGATGAATTCGTCATATACCATATTTTTATATTTTTCCAATGGAGTTCTTGATGCAATTACATCTACTGTTACTTCATTATTACCTTTAGCATAGTGTTCGCATAATGCATCTGCTCCTGCAACCATTTCAAGATTTCCATGTGAAAAGCCCCAATGAGGAAAGTGGTAATACCACCGTTTAATTGGACCATCGTGTTCTGCCACAAAAGTTAATCTATAATGTTTTCTTCTTACTATAAGGTTGAATAGCAGAACTAATATTGTATATATTTTATTCATTTAAACCAAATTATAATTAAGTCTATTATAAATGTAATAGGGATAAAAACCAAAAGGACTTTATATTGAATTGTTGCTTCGTTTTTAATAGCTTCCATCAATATTGCCAAATCAGAATATGTTGTATAAAGCCCATTTTCCTTATAGGAACGATACTTAGTAATTACCCCGCTTACGAATGAGCAAAACGCCACCAATATTAGCAAAATTAAAAACGTAAAATCTTTCATATTATTCATCAATTAATAAAGGTTCTTCAACCCATTGTTCTTTATTGGAACTATAGTTTTTAAATGCAAGAATTGACTTTATTAGCGGCACTATTGCAAAAACCAAATATGCTGCACCAATTATGGATAAAATAAAATTACCAGTTTTTTTAGTACTCATGATTCTATTTTTTTCAATATGCTTTTGTAACAAATCGTTTTTTGAATTCTTGTGTTATTAGCCACTTCTATAAGGGCATGCGTAACTTCAATTGCCTTTTTAGTTGTTTCTTCACGAGTTGTAGCTACTACAGAAACACCATAAAAAGAAGACGAATCTACATGGCATGTGTTTGGACCGAATACATCAAACATATGAGGAATAGAAGCGGTATAAAATCTACATTTGTTATCAAAGCCAATAATTTCATCGATTTCTAACTCGCATATTCCACTTGTATCAGGATATGCTTCAAGTGAAATGGCATCATTTACAATTTTGTATGCCTTTTTACAGTTTCCTTTTTTTGTTCCTGTATACGTGTTGAAAATGCTGAAATAATATATTTTGTCTCCTGGTTTTAATTCACCAAATGTTTTTGCCATAATATAAATTCAATTTTGAGCAAAGATAATAAATAATTGGTCAATTGCCAAATAATTTTAGTTAAAAAAAGGTTAATCTGCATAAACTGTTTCGGCAACAACAGATGATTTTCTTGTAATTTCTTCAATATTATGATATGTTTTGCATAGTTGTTTTAATTGAAAGTCTATTTTCTTTCCTGTTTCTTCAACTTGTATTATTTTTGATGATATTAATCTTGTCAATATATCCAAACAATCTTTATGTGAGCAAGCATATATTGTAAAGTTAAATAATTCAGCCGGATTCACCAATGTTCCCAATCCTCTTACGACATATTCTTCGTCTATCCCTGGGATAATCATTGTCTCGTCGGAAAAATGTATTTCAACGCTTGCTGTGTGTTTATATTCTACTCTATTGCTTACGGTTTTTATTTTTATTTCATTATCAACCAATTCAGAGTTTTTAATGAAAGCACAGTATACTCTATCGCCTTCTTTTAAATCACTAAATTTCATACGTAAATTGTTTCTGTTTTAACCACTTCTTTTTCTTCAAAATCATTATCTGCTATCAACCATAAATCAGAAATTCCTATCATCGAATCAACGACTAAAACTGCTGTTTCATATTCTTCTTTTGTGATTTTTTTAGCCTTTTTTATCATACTATTTGCCATCACATTGTTTTTGACATTAACATAGCATGATGAAGGATTATACTTACAAATCTTAAGGCTGTTTTCACTCCTAGATTCTTCTACCATTCCATCAAGTGTATCTTTTTCCAAATCGTGGAAAAACAATACGATAGAATTACTGTACGATATTTTGTAATAGTTTTTATTATCCATGTTATTAATTATGTAAAGAACTAACAAATAAAGCAATCATTGATAAAATGAAAAATCCCAATATTGGAAACATTAAGCTCATATTAGTCATAGCACCATAAACAATCACCAAAATATTCATCCAAAGAAGGGTAATTCCATAAATTGCGTTTTTTTGCGTATTCCATTTCTTGTTTCTCAACAGTAGGCTTTTTCTCTTCTTTTGGCTTGTTATGTATTTTGATTACTTCCCGTTTCAGCTCGTTAAAAATATCTCCGTAGTAATCTTCAATAACAGCTTTTATTGCTTCTTCGTCTGTTTTAGTTTTATGTGCTTTTGCAATTGGGTTGTTTTCCCTAGTAAAGCAGCAATAGACCTTTGCTTTATTTTTTTCTACATCAAACGTAGCACCATACAGGCTGTCATCGCTTTTTGTTGACTTATCGAAGCAATAGAAGAATAGCTGTACCGCATTTCTTTTTTCAACATACTGTGTCCACGATTCCCTGTGCTGTGATATACACCAAGTACTTTCTGCTCCAAGTATTATAGAGTCGTTATAAGACTTTACGTGAACAATTGCCCCATATTCATTGTAAACTATTATCTCACTTTCGAGTTTATTTTCTTCAATGCATCGAGCCAATCCTTCTAAGGTCCAATCATAATTCAATTTATTAAATGGTTTCATAATTATTTAAATTTAATTTTGTCCAAGTATTGTCCTTCTACAGTTCCTTTGAAATTATCTATCGTCAGATATTTTCTTTTTTCTCCTTCATTGTGTGAAGTTATGATTGTGTTATCATCAACTTTTATGAAAAAAGATTTTTCATCTTCGATAATTTCCATCACACCTGTTTGCGAATAGTTCTTAACGAGAAATGTTTGGCCTTTTATTTTAATTCTATCGCCAATATTTATCTCATCAAGAGTAATTTTTTTATCTTCGCATTTATCAGGAACAGCACAAATAATTAAAAAAAACAGAAAAAATAGTATTGCAAAAAGTTCCATAAATTAAAAATTTTTATTATACAACAAATATACAAAAAAAACGTGAGATAAACAAATATCTCACGTTAAAATTAGTTAAATGGAAATTAAAAAACAAAATCAGAATCCATTATATCCGTCCCCATCATCCCAACGGAAGCCACCATGAACTGAAGGTTGTTCCTGAGGGAGAGTTCCATAACCTGCAAAACCATTTGTTCTGCGCTGACCGTATTGCTGCCCATAGATTGATAGTTCCTCAACAACGAACTGCTGTCTACCTGCAATTTTATTCATGTGGCTTACAAACGATGAAGCGTCGCTGCGAGAAGAGAACTTCTTGGCGTGTTCCCTATCACCAAAATCAGCAGCTTCACAATCACGGCCACGAGGGTCTTTAATTTTACGAGTGCCAACGAAATAGCACTGACCACCATACTGTGGGTTTGTGTCTTTTACAATATATGCCATATAACTTCAAAATTTAATGTTGATTAAACGATACAAATATACAAAAAATTAAATAAATAACAAAAAAGTTTTGGTTAATTAACGTTAAATCTCACACAATATTCTGCGTTCTTTATGATTTTGGCAATATTTTAGCCAATCATAATGTAAATCTTGAAAATTGCTTTCCCAATAGTTAAAGGCTTCATTTCCCATTGCTTGATAGTTTGAACCAAGAGATTCTTCATAGATAAAAATGTTACAAAAATGGATTCTCCTATTATAATTAAGTGTTCTATAAAGTTTAGGAATTGGTCTATCATAAGGAAAAAGGAATTTAACAATAAAAGAATATCTTCCGTTTTCTTTTAAATACCTGAACAGTATTTTCAAGCCAATATTGAATTCATCGTTTGTCATCTTCTATTTGTTTTTTTCTTATTACCATGTTTTTCCTCATACCACTTAAAAGTGTCGTACATAAATTTACTTACAGCATATACTGTAGAAATTATAGTAATAACAGTATTAAATTTTTTCAATATATTAATCATAACGCAACTTGAAATGATGGAACAAAATTTTCTTCTATAATTCCCTCTTCTATATAAGGTGAAACTTTTTCTTTAAAAATGCTTGCGCTATTGAGTAAAAATGTGCTGCCTAATTTTTTTTCTAATTTAATCACAGCACTATACACTTCATTAATCGTGTTTTTATCTATTATGTAGTCTGTATATGCTAAAGCATAATTAAAAAAATGGTCAGAAACTAAGTGTATTTCAAAGCTTTTCATTGTTTTAAAGTTAAAGAACTCGCAGTTAATTAACCTAGCCAAAAAAAGGGTAGGAAATAAACCCCCGGCCAATTTTATGTCACTTGGCCAATATGAAATATTTCCATAATATCCTTCACTGGGATGCCCATTTCTGGATGCCAAACATTTTCCTATATAATAAGAAAATGGCATTTTAGTTTTTATGCCACTATCTCTCATTGTTCTGCGCATTATTGCAAAAACAAGTTTGTCTTTTTCGTCTTGAAAAAGTAAATAATATTTTTTCATTAGAATGGTATGTTATGTTTTACCCCTTCTTTAATAGCATATAAATTGTCTGCCATTTTTATGGCTTTTTTTTCATCTACCCCGCATTTAATAAGAGCATTACTAATTTCTTGTTCAAACCCTTCAATTATAATATCTGTTGATGATAACGGATTTCCAACAATATTTCTTAATTCCGCCATTAACTTTGGATATAATTTATCTCTATGCTCTTTAGACAAACGATTTATCAACATAGACAAGTATAACAGATTTAATCTAGGGTATCCAAATAAATTACAGTCACTAGGCCAATAAGATATGTTTGTTGCAAAAGATTCGCGAGGGTGGCTTTGCCTTGAATAATAACACTGTTCTATAATAAGTGAAAGGTCTTTGTTTTTCTTTAATCTTCCAAGTTCTTTTACAAGCCTTAGTATTACTTTAAAAACGTGTATATCCTCTTCTTTTTGGAATTTATAATCTTTTAATTTCATAATTCGATTTTCTTTAAAACAGCACGCCTAAAAATTAGCGCATTTTGCATATTTTATATGTTTCGTAACTATTTAAAAATCAACAAGTTACAGGTAATTGACTTATATTTAATAATAGTTTGATGATTAATACCACCGGTGTATCGAACCTATTAAAAAGGCAGGTCATCTACGCCGTCAAAAAATGGTTTTTGTTTATCATCGCACCCAATTAGCACGGTTCCATCTTGTTCTCTATAGAATCCGTTTTGTTCTATTGATGCTCTAAAATCAGAAGTATCATAAACATAGTTTCCTATTTTTTGATTTAATGTATATAACATTCTTAAATGTGGCATAAGTTCGAATGCTGTTTCATATGCTTCTTTTGAATAGTTTTCAAATTTTTTGAATGTTATTATTTTTCCTCCTGATGCGTTTATTTCTCCTGCTTTAAGTCCGGTTCTTTTGCTTGCAAATTTAAATTCAAAATCAACATTTGGAAACTTTTTTATTATCTTAATTATTATTGGTAATGACGGATTCCAAAATGTGTCATAAATCATTTCCTCGTCATTAATCCAACAGGCGTTTAAGGCTTTAAATCTTGTACCCCAATTTTTAAGCATCCAATCATCCTCTTCTTTTGATTCAGATTCAAAATCAACCGGCTTTGGTGATATTTTGGTGAAGCACATATTTTTCCTAATGCCATCTTCCATTGCTGAGCAAAATGAAGCAACGTCATTTATTTGTTTGCTATATTCTTCCTCAGAATAAGCGTTTGGTATTATTTTAAGCTTATTTCTTATTAAAGTTGCCATTTATAGTGTATTATTGGTTCTTATACAAATATACAAAAAAATAACAAGAAATAAAAGTATTTAACTGATTTTAACAATTATCAATTTAAGCAAAAAAAACAAGAGCTATGCGGCGCTCTTGTTTAGTGCTTTTATTTCATTTATTACAGTTTCGTCTAATACATAGTTACCATTGTTTTCGCACAATATTATCCAAGCTGTGCTCCAAAACCTATCACCTTCTGGTGTATCTGCCCAACAAAACGAATTAATGATAGCGTCCCTACCGTCAAAAGAGTTTTTTAGATACTCTAGACAATTTTTTTGTTTATGATAATTGTTAGGGTTTTCTTCGGTTCTATTTAAGAATGATTTATATGCTCCAATTTCTTTTAAAAACCTGAAAAACTTTTTGCGTTTATTACGATTCATAATTAATATTGATAATTGCGTGTATACCATATTTCAGAAAGTTTCCTCCAAAACATATCGCCTTCTGGCGTATGTACCCACGAAAAAGCATGCGAAATTGCAAGACCTCTATCAATTAGTACGCAGTATTTTTTGAAGTTGTGTGAATAATGATTTTTTATTACTCTTTTTATAAAAAGTGCATATGCGCCATGTTCTTTTAAAAACCTTGAAAATTCTTTATAATCGTATACAGTCATTTTTCTACCATTTTTTTTATTTCGTCAAAGTCGGTATATGTTTTATCGTCTTTTAAAACTGAAATAACGTGTTTGGTATGTTTATCTACCTTTACTTTGATAAACAGTTTAAGGCCAATATAATAGCGTTTAAATGTGTATATTATTGTTTTTTTCCTGCGCGTAGCAGTAAAACCAAACACTGAGTGTTCAGTCAAATACGCACTAAGTTCATTGAAAGTTAATTCAGAAACGTTTTTTGCCATTATTTTTCTGATTTATTCCAAGGTCTTTCAAAACCTCTTTTGTTATTGCTTCGGCGCCAGATGAAGGCATCCATAGCTGCAATGGTAGTATTTTGACACCTATTTCTTTGCCAACTGTTTTATAAGCCTCAGCTTTTACTTTAGCAATATCAACACGTTTAACATCGCTAGGGTCTATATAAATATTGTTGCCAATTAGAGCAACTATTGCTTTTCTATTACTCATAAGTTTTCCAAGGGTCTATATTTCTTTTGATAATGATATATATGTTGGCTATATCATTTTGTTTTATAATACCAATCTGCTAACTCGAATGCTTCGTTTTCATCATATTTTTTATAGAAGTTAACTATTATGTTTATTATTAAGCATTCCAACAAGCTCAAGAGATTCCTTAAATGTTCTTATCATTGAATCGTTCCATTGATTTATTAAATCTGTTGTGGGATGTTCGTTACTGATGTTTTTGATATAATCCTTAATATCTTGAAGTGGGTTATAATTATCTAGCATTTCTTTAACCATACATAGAGCACGTATTCTACTAGCAGCTTCAATTGAAGAAGGTTTTGCATATCTTTTGTCCTTTTCATAATTTGCCACTTGACGATGGTATTCATTTTGAGTATCTTGAATACGCTTCTCAAGGAGTTCAATTATTTTTTTATTTTCCATGTGTTTTATGAAATTTATATATACCAAGAAAAAATAGCCAAAAATAATTTCAAACATATACCGTTTCAGTTATTACTGTACTTATTTCTTTTTCTTTTTGCAACCCGTCCCTAACATATTTCACGTCAAGAGAACTTGTGGCAAAGTATATTTTACTGTCTTTGAACAACCCAACCACCGCATATAATCCTATTTTGTCTCTTTTAAAATCCCAATCTTCAAGCCTTGGCTTTTTACCTGCCTTTACATCGGCTGATATATATGGAGTGGATGACGTTAATTCTTTTGACGCATTGTTAATGAACAAATAACACTTATTTGTCGCGGATAATAAAGAAAACGATACCCTGTAAACAGCAGTAACAGCGTGAATATTATTATTTACAACAATAGCATAAATATTGCTTCTATTTAACACATCATCTGGGGTATGTGTCATTTTGCTCATAAAGAACAAATCATTTGTTTCAGGTATCAATGGTTCAAGTACTTTCGGTGATATTATTAACGCCATATTAAACTTTTTCTATATTATCTACGTGAATCGAAATTGTCATAATTTCCATAGAACTGGAGATAGGATGCTTATGTGATTTAAAACTATCAACGAGAGACTTGATGCATGCTTCTTTTTTATCAAACATTATTGCATCATTTATGTTGGTTCTATCCAACCCTTTTGTGACATACATAAAAGGAGGCTTCCCGTCCCATTCAGAGCTGTCTTTTTTTGATAGCCTTATTCTTCCTATATAACAGGTTTTCATTTCTAAATGCTAAAAATATAAACAGAATGATATTATATACCAACAATAATATTATTATATTTATTGTATTAATATCAAAAAATGTTTCATCTTTTGTTATACCATAACGTGGGTGTTCAATTACTATTTCATTGAACCATGTGTTATTATTATGAACACTGTCCCAAGGAATCAGTATATATTCATTCTGCATAAACAATTTCTGTTTTAACTGTTGAATTTGATAAATTTATATTGAAATCAACATCAAAATCATGTTTATTAGGTTCTTTTTTTGTGTAATGTATAGTGTGCTGTTTAGCTTGCGTGGTAAGTTCTCCATCCGCCGCTTCATATTCGTTAATGGCTGTTTCAGATGTAGTTAAATCTATCATAAACTCTTTAACGTAGCGTACAACCATAGCAAAAAATCCTATTACAACACCTGCTAATATTAACGTATATATGATATTAGCAACATCATCTTCATATCCCATAATGTAATTAAACAATATTTTTTACATTTTTTTGTTTTAAAGATAACAATTTTTTTTCATTTAACCAAAATTTTTTAGTTAAAAAATGTTATTTAATTGCTTCGACCGCTTCAAAAGATTTCATAACAAGATGGTTATAAAAGTCGCCATTGCCACAATTTTCAGCAATAGACCTCAGATTTTCGCCGCTATCATTCAAAACATCAAGTCTTGCAGATTGTATGTTGAACAGCTTTTCGGTAAGCCATTGAAGCCTAGGAAAGCTCATAGCAACCATTAGAGTGGTGTTGCAATCAGCATCCAATGCGTTAACGTCAAACCTTTTGTTTTCTATAATAACATCTACTATTTTTTTGAACATGCTTTCGTCATAATTTACATTAACATCTTGAGAATAGTAAATTAGCGATGAAAGCGCCGGTTCTTCCCATCTATCACATTCGTTTGGATTGAAATTGACATCCCTTACAATTTGAATGCATGTTGTGTAATCACCTTGAAAAAATGCTTTAATAAGGGCATATAACGATACCGGGTTTCTCTTTTGATTATCTTCGAATGCCTTTTCAAGCTTATCAAGTATATTACCATTACCTTTGCTTGGAGAATCAATTGGTGTTAAGCAGATTCTTTTCTTAATGCCTACCCTCTTTTTAGGCTGTCCTTTCTTTATGTCTAAGATTCTTATGGACATAACAATATCAGATAACGTTTTATTCTCCGATGCTTCTGCTATATCCAACAAGTCTTTGCTCATTTGGTTCTTAATGTTTATATCAACTTTGTTTGTGTTGAATATAAAAGGAACTAACCAATTGAATTCTTCATGCCTAGCAATATGCATTAAACACGTTTCTCCCGTAGCGTCAAGCACATTAGGGTCGAAATCTTTGTTTTTTACAATTGTTTTAAGAACTTCTCTTAATTCTTTGCTGTCCTTTTTAGAAGGCATGTTTGATAGTATATTCACTATGGCAGTAATTACAGGGGCTCTCCATGACGAATTAGTTTCGTTTGGATTAAAACTGTCATCTGTTATCACTTCCATTGCAGATGCATAGTCTTCTACAATTATAGACCTCAATAGATGAGAAATTAAAGGAATATCTTTTTTCATTACGAAATGTTTTTATTACCTACTAAAATATCCTGCTCCATAAGCAAATGCGTATAAACACGCCAATAGCCCTAATGCAATAATATCGACTATTGATATTTTATTGTTTGTTTCTGTTTTATTCATAACTCATTTTTGTTGGTATACAACCTCTTATTCCACCTTTTGGGTTTTCAACATCACCTTTATATCTTGGTATAATGTGCAAGTGAAAATGCATTACGCTTTGTCCGGCCGCTTCTCCACAATTGCAACCAATGTTATAACCATCAGGATGAAATTCATTATCTAATATGTTTTTAATATCGTTAATTCTATACTGTAATGATTCTTTTAAATTTTCTGGCAGTTCAAAGAAATCATTATAATGCTCTTTTGATACAATTAAAACGTGTCCCTTCGACACGGGATATTTATCGTAGAAAGCAACCCATTCTGTGGTTTCTATTAATATTCTACTTTTATCGATTTTATCACAAAATGTACACATATTATTTCATTGGAATGTTACAATAAACCATACCTTTTAGAACGTCTTTATAACGTTCGTAACAATCGTTTATGCTTTTTTTCAATTCATCACTCAAGTTTCTTTTAGCGTTGGGACCCATATTAGATAGTTCTGCATCAATATATGCCAACTCATTTAGTGCAATCTCAGAAGAAAGTTTTATCAGCATACTAAACTCACATTCACGTAACATATCTGAAAGGCCAATGAATTTAATTGATGCCATAATGCCCGCTTCTGATGGACTATAATCAACATAGCTGTTTTTGTACACGGACCACACCAACCCAATCAAATAATCAGCAACATTCATAGTGATTGTTGGTAGGAATTTGCTTAACCCTGTTTGCTCAGTTTTTTTAAAAGCAGCAAAACTACCATTATCTTTATGCAATCTCATTATTTGGTTATAAAGAAACCTCTTTTCTTTTTCCTTGAGCTGTTTTGCTACCATTTACTTTTTACAACCTTTACATGTTTCCTTATCGTGCCAAACAACCATATCGCTTTTATTTTTTGCGCTATAAATATGGTATGTAATATCGTGTCCTTCAACTTTGCCTTTATATATTGTAAGACCTGTGTAAGTTGAATCTATCGAATTATACACATTGTGTACTTCAAAATAATATTTTGATTTCTTTATTTTCTTTTCCTTTTCTTCAGAGTTTTCACACGAAGCGCAAAGGAAAAACGACGAAAAACATAGTAAAATTAAATAAGATAAAAGTTTTCTCATATTCAAATTAGTTAATACATTTCTTGACAAATATACAAAAAAAACGTGAGAGAAACAAATCTCCCACGTTAAAGTTTGTTAATGAGGTATCTTTTACCACTTAGTAGTATTCATTTTTTCAATGGCTTGCATAAGCATATTAAGCCCTACGGTCTGCATTGGGTCAGTACTACCATTGCCACCATTGACAATAATCTTCGGAACCCATTCAATGCTTGATTGCGCCAATTCGTGAGCAATACCAATCATTGTTTCCTTCTTGAGCGTGGCTGCATCCAATGGTGTTAAACCGGCGGATACTAACGCCCTATTTGCTGCTGCCTTGGCCTCGCCCTCTGCTCGTACCTTACGTGCAACCTCTTCCGCCTTCATTGCCTCAAGTTTAGCAACTTCGTACTCCTGCTGAGCTTTTGTTACCTCCTTCGCTTTAATCTTTTCCTGTTCCCACTTGGCTTTCTCTGCATCCTGCTTACCCTGCTCGGTCACAAGAACTGTCTTCTGAATAGCCTCAAGAGATTTGGTCTTAGATGTGATAACTGCAAGGTTTGCTGCCTTCTGCGCATCAATTTGCTGCTGGGTAGCCTTATCGTACTTGATGTCAGTAATTGAGACAAGGTTACAAGTTACGCCATACTGCTGGAAAGGACAAAGGTCAATCTCCCAATCGCCATTCTTGCCACGAATCTTCTTTCCTGTTCCCTCCTGACGCATGTAATTGCCATTAGTATCAACAAGAATCTCAGCCTTTGCAATAGTCTCAGTGTCGCCTGTCAACTCATTAATCTGCTTAATCTTGTTAATCTTTGTCTTATACACACCATTATTCAACTGGTCAGTAATGTACTGAATAAGGTCGGTACGTGTCTCAGATACAGATTCCAGTGATGACATCAGAGGCCCGCATGATGTGACAACTTTGTAAAGTGTAGGCTTAATAAGAGTGTTAATAAGGGCTTCCTCAGAACCAAACTCCTGTTGAATCTTTGCCATGTGAGCAAAATCAGTAGGAAGAATTACTCGAAGAGAACCGATAATGAATCCACGACCCTTATCATTGAAAGTCAGAGCGGCTCCTGGGTTTGCTCCTGCTGCCACATAGCCATCCTCGTTCTTTTCAACGCCAGTGAACTCAACTTGGTTTGTCTTAGCATACTCATGCACGTTACCCCAAAGTTGCCACTGCAAGCCGCCATCAGTCCAAACCTCATACTTACCAGTAATGGCTCGCTGATTTACATAAATCATTGACTTGTCACACTCCTCAACCCATGCACCAATGGTGAACAGGAAGAAAACAATCAACACAAGAATTGAAATGCCAGTAATATGGCCCTTTGTAATTTGAAACTTTTCCATTGCTTTTTTATATTTTATTGTTAAATAATTTTAAAATTATAAACTCCCTAATAGATATAACTACTATAGCCAATACAGCTAATAATGCAAACATGACCTTTAACTTTTAATCCAATAATAGAAAGGAATAATTGCCTTTACGAATGATACCTCTTTCTTTGTGAGGCTAATAACACCAAAACAGTGCAATGCAATCATAATATAATACAGTGCTGCAAGCACAATGATTGCCATAATAAGTAATCTATAATACCACATATTTTATTTTTTTAATTTTTCAACAATATCTGTTAATACCTTGTCACTAAGTTCGTTAACCCACAGGATGACTCTTGTTGGTGTTTCCTCACCAAATTCAATACGGACATCAGCATCAGATGCATCAGAAAAGTCTTCCTTTGTACATGTGATTGCTGCATTATCAACATATGAACCACATGAATTAATGCCAATCTTTAGCTTCTTTATGTACACTCTATTAATGAGTCCATCACGTGTGCAATCAGAACTAATTGCATCTGCCTTGTTGTAGCATTCTCCTTTTGCAAGGATAGCGTCAAAAATAAACCTAATAAGTTCGTATCTTTTCATTGCTGTTTTTTTTAACGTTGCAAAGATAATAAATAAATTTCAATCTTGCAAATATTTTATGTTAAATAATGTTAACTTTCAATTACAAAATCTCCATCTTCAATTTCAGGCTGAAAGGCAATAAAAAATACTTTCCATGCATCACTTATAGGTTTAAAGTGTACTTCCCAATACCTGTTACTATTTTTAACATCCCCATCAGGTCTATACCTATCTCCCAAAGTGCCTCTCATGTGAAGAATGCATCCAAAATCATAATAAACGCCACCCCTGAAAGCATATAGCCTTTTTACTTCTTTAAAAAAATCTTCTTTTGTTCTTTTAACTGGGAAAATATGTGTCATTACATGAAAAAATGACCCATTTTCTTTCAAAAATCGTTTAAATAGAAGAAAGCATTTTTCCAAATATTTGTCAGTTGGAATTATTATTACTTTCGGATTTTTAAAATTTGCTTTAACTTCTTTGGCTGTTAATAAGGTAATTAACATCTTTTATCTAATTTTCTATCAAGTTCTTTTATGTAGTGATATGTCATTCTAATCAAACTATCAACATCACGCATATCACAAATTTCCACCGGTGTGTGCATATTACGTTCCGGAATTGATAACAAAAGAGTTTTGCAATTTGATGAAGCAAGTCTAATTTTATTTGTGTTAGTCATTCCTGCTCCTACTGAAAATTCCTGATAAGGAATGCCGCATTCTTTACAAACGTTTGCAATGTCATCACACATTTCAACATCTTTATCAGGACCGTGTGCAATACATCCGCCATATCCAAGTTTTACGTCTCCCCATTCCTTTGGGCTTACGCAATCATCATCAGTTGCAAATGTAACATCATAATCAATTGAATATGCAGGGTTGATGTTTCTTGCAGCAAGAGTTGCACCATTTCCGCCAACCTCTTCTTGTGTGCAAGCCACGCCATATACTCTTAGAGAATTAAGGTTTTTACCTTTTCTTTCATCTTCTCTTAACAGTTTCATCACCTCAGCGGTAACAAACACCCCAATCTTATCATCTATGCCTCCACCGGTAAGACGATAATCATTCAAGAAAAATGTTGGGTGGTCAACAATAATTGGATTTCCAATCTGAATTAAGTTCAAAGCTTCTTCTTTATTTGAAGCACCAATATCAATCTTAAGTTCCTTAACTTTTAATGCCTTATCCTTGCTTTCATCACGCCACTCAATATGAATAGGGGTTTTACCAATAACGCCCTTGATGTTACCTTTCTTTGTTATAATAGTAACTACTGAACCTGGTAAGGTTTTTGGGTCAATCCCTCCATCCGTAATGAAATAAATAAACCCCTTATCATCTACATATTGAACTTGCAAACCAATTTGGTCAATATGACCTGATAACATGAAGTCAGTTTTTCCGTAACCTATTGCATATACACAGTTGCCAATTTCATCACGAAATTCAAAATCCAAACCAGCATGATTCATTTCTCTTGAAAAAATATCAGTTGCTGCTGTTTCATATCCACTAGGACTATTGGCGTTCAAAAGTTGTGTTAAAAAAATCTTATTCATTTGTTATTTTATATTAAATTCTACTTTATTATGATTTAGATTCATCATACTTATCGTAATATATAGCTAATCTAAGTTTGTTCTGCGCTTCGCTAATTAAGTCGGAAGCATTCCTGATAATTCTATTAAGGGATGCTATTTTATCGTTCATCCTTAATCTATAATCATCTTTTGCCTCATCAATAGTTGTAAAGGCTCTGATGTATGTATTTTCTAAACTATTGAAAGTAAAAGAGGTGTCTCCACTGTAAGGATTCATATATTTACCAGGAAATTCAATTATTTCAAATCCTGCTCCTCTTTGTACACTACTAACAATTACAGTTTTAATGCGATATAGTTTATTTGGGGCATGCGTTACAATATATATTTCATCTCCAGCTAGCACCCTATTCCAAGTTTTTTTATTCATGTTATTTTTTAATCTTGAATATTAGCTTTGTGTATGTTAAATCCTACTGACATTGGCACATCTTTCCAAGACAGATTTTTAAATTCAGGAAAATCAGAATCAAAGATTTCAAAAGACTTATCATTGCTTTTCCACCAGATTTTTTTAATATCATTTTCCCTATGAGGCTTAACATAATGAAACCAAAGAGTTCCATCTAAGTCTCTTGCAACATAACCTTTCATATTTACAATTGATTTTGCTTTTTTATAAAATCCAGCCACATTTGATGTATTCTTTTGGATTGCTCTTTAGGTATTGCAAGTTTTCTCCCAGACCTAACTTTTCCAAAAGCTTTAGTATAGTTTTCCTCAGTTGATATATCGTGCATCTTTATGAATTCGAAAATATCTTCATCACTGAGAACGTTGTCATGTATTTCCCTTCTTTTTACGTTATATTTACCTGATTTAATAAGTTTATTAATATAAGTCCTGACATCTTGTTCCTCTTGAAGAGTCATTCCTTTCTTTTCAGCATACTCCTTAATATAAGGTTTTAATTTTGTTTTGCTATCAATATCAGCAGGTAAGTTTTCAAGCAATTCTGAAACGACTTTTGGCAAGTCTATTTCTATGTACATTGTTCTGTCTTTAAGCAGAACGTCTTTTTCAAACCTTCTGATTAAGTTTTCAGTGTTATGCTCATAAACTTTCCTGTATGGCTTACTAGTTATATGATAGCCTCCGCAAGCAGGACAGAAGTAAGACCTTAGTTCACCTCCATGTGTATCAATATCTTCTCCGTTCCACTTTATAAAATTATCAGCTTGTTTCTGTGTCTCAAATAGCATTTTTTGCTTAAAACACTCTGGACACATCACCCTGTTTTTTGTTGGCTTCATAGGTTGTATAGTCTGTGTCTTTCACTGCGGAATAATGCAGCAAACAGATTTGAAACGTGCGTCATAAGGTCGTGACCGTCTTTGGTTTCGTCCAGACCCATAACAGCCCATCTTTCATTATTTTTGTTTCGCCACAATATGCATATTGTTTTTAGGTACGCCCTCTTAAAATCATCACCAGGCAACTTTTCGTAATACTTTGCATACCACTTAGAGAACCTATTGAGATAAAGGATTATACCATTTCTAGTGTCTTCATTACACTCTTTTAAAATCTTTTCCACTGAATTGCAAATAAGCGGTTCTTTCTTATCACTCATTCTTTTTCTGAAAAAACTGATAGTCTTTTCCACAGTGGCATCGTTATACTTCTTCTTAAATTTTGGACCAGACATAATATTTTAATTAGTTATCGAATAAACCCATTTTATGAACCATAACGTCCACACACTCTTGCGTATCGTGATATATCACGTTTTCAACCTTATAGAAGGTTTCGTTTATTGATATTTCACTTCCTATTTGTGGAAAATAATATGGATAGCCTATGCCAAACAAATCATATGTTTTAATAGGCTTGATTTCATCAGTTAGGCATTCTTCTGAATCGTACAGATATATTTTCTTTGCAATCATTTCAATTTTTGTTTATATTTTTCCTTATCTTCTGGTGTCAACGTATGACAAGTTCTACCAATATGCCACTTACCACACGTCCAACATTTGTATGCAGCAACCTTAGTGATTGTCTTTTCAGATGAATTGATACGATAAGCGGCTTTCAAAGCATCAGCCTCGGTCTCATACTTTGTCTTTGGCTTATAAACCTTTTCTCCATTTGTCCCATAGTAAGCAAATGTGGTGCAAGCCGTATTTTTTTGCTTAAAACGCCCTGGGCGCATTACCCTATTATGTTTTGGTTTCATAATTTACTTAATTATGTAATTTCCCCTAACTAGCTCTTCTTGATGCATACGCCATTTACTGACTCTTTCGGATAATTTACTAATCTGTTTCTCGGTATTAGATACTATTTCAGTAGCAAGCCGATTGCAAGCAATTTTAGCGTCTTCTATGTTGGTACATAGATATGTGTTAGGTGTATATACCGCTAAATGAATTGACGTGTCAAATAATATTTTGGGAAATATATTTTGATAATACTCAGAATCTTTGCATTTGAACTTTATTTTAATAGTGCCTTTATCAATATTAAATGTAACAGTTTTTACTGTTTTTTTAATAATTCTTGTTTTATAATTGTAGATACAAACTTTGTAAATTGTATCTCCAGGTCTTACTTGACCAAATGTCTTTTTATTATTCATATTCTAAAATGTTGTAAAATTATAAAAATGTTTTAGCCAAGGAAATAAACCTATAATAACTGCAATTGACACCAATATAAAGATTGCCCATGAAGCAAATTCTTCAAATTCCGTTATTTCCTCCGGTTTTGTACCAAATATTGTGAATCTTTCTTTTTTCATTTTGCTTTTGTTTTTGAAACTTCAAACTTCTTAAGATATTTACTATAATCTCTTTTTATTTCTTTCATATTCCTTCTTTCAGGAACAATATAAAGAGGGTGATAAAATGGGTATATTTCGTTCATTTTATTTAATAGTGTAATATCCTAGTTTTTGTGTAGTAATCTGATTCTCCCATTTAGTTTTAATAGACTTCAGATGTTTTATTTCGTTCTTAATTTCGTATAAACGTCTTTCTGCTATTTCATCACATTTTCTTTCAGCACCACCTAAAGTAGTGTAATAACATACGTTCCTATACATACGCAAAACCGAATACTCTGCTGGCGCGTGAAATGTATGTATTCCATCTTTCTCATAATAATCATAATTAACTGTTATTACAGAAACATTTATTGGATATGGAACAGTTCCTCTATTTTCTAATTTTACGTTTAAAACGTTCATTTTTATTATTTGAGGTGTTGTTTTGTAAAGATTTACCAAGTATATGGTGTCACCAGCTTTTACTTCTTTCCATTTTTTTTCTATGTTATTCATACCACGCATTTATTTATTCATTTTTTCAATATCATTCATAATTTTTGGTAATAATATAGCAGTTGACCTTTAACATTTAATCAAAAACTTCATTCTCCAACTTAGTACATAACTCGTTGATTTTGTCTTTCGCATTAAGAATGTACTTTTTGCTTTTAACATCGTTGTACTCAAGCATACAAGTACAATCGGATATTTTTCTTGCTTCTCTTGCCACTTGACTAATTTCTGTCAGAATGGCATGTATTTTCGTTTTTCTCATATTTCGTGTCAATTTCGATGTTATTACCAAAAATAGAGGGGATTAACCCCCTCCTTAAAAGTTGTAGTCGTGGAACTCGCGGGGCTGTGCCTCGATGGTGAAACGACGCTTGCCCAATCCGTACCATTTCCCGTCCTTGTGCTTGCGGATGGTTTCGAGAGGCATTGTCTCGTCAGGCTCGCATATCCATTCCTGAAGGTCGTTGTCCGTGTGGCCTAAAAATCCGCAGGGTACAAAACTCTTTCGGAGTGCTACCATTGCTTCTGGCTTGATAGTGGCCTTCATCTGGCGAACGATGATTGTGGTGTCGCTCTTCTCCTCGATAATCTCGTAGGCGTGCTTGTCGGTGTAAAGATGCTCGGTGGCATACTTCTTTTCCTGTGCCATAATCTCGTGGAACTTCAGGATAGGCTTCAGGGCCTTAACCTCGGTGTCGTAATGATTCCAAAGCTGCCAGAACTCTTCTTGCTTCGGGTCGCTCATCTTCATGGCTTCTACCCATGCTCTCTCGTAGCCGTCGCGCTTGCAAATCAGTTCACCAACCTGAGCCTTCATGCTCTTTACTACCTCGCTGTGGTTTGTCTTCTTTGTCTTCATAACTTGTGACCATCTTTAACCTGTTGTCCTGCCAGGGGGTTATGTTAAACTTAAATTTCTTGATGCAAAGATACAACATTATTTTGAATTGTGCAAGTATTTAGGCGTTTTTCTTCGTTTTTGCCTAATTTTTTGGCGTTCTTTCAATGCGTTCTTTATCATTTCAGCGCTTTTACGCAAAGTTTCAATAGATATTATTGGTTTATACATCCAATAAGGAGCTTCTATTGCCAAACCTTTTTCAATTAGTCCACGATAGTCAAAATGATGTTTATTAAGCCAATCTGTTGTCAGACTAAAATCTATTTTGAATTTTTTATCAATGCAGACTTTAATATAAGTATATAAGGAGTCATATTCTTCCTTTTCTACCTCAGTCATACTTGACATTGGACGAAGATATGGTATGATATTAACGATATGGTCTTGTACAAAGACATTTCCTTCGGGTAAACATCTTAATTTACATAAACCACTTATAACATCTACCCCCTCAAGTAGTGCGTCTTCTTCTCCTATATAATCCTTTTCGCCTCTATATATTATAATTTTATAAGTCAATCTTGCGCTTAAATCCTTCAAAAGGAGTTCTTTGTCTTCCTGTGTCATATTAATATTATTTTTACTTTGTGTTGAAAGATACAAAAAAAACACGAAATACACAAATATTTCGTGTTAAAAAATGTTATTTATTTGCTAACAATTGTTAACTTGTTCCAAAAAGTCTTTAATCATATTTATTTCGTTTAATTCATTTTTTATAACTTCTGTCTTCCTTTTAATCCACTCACCAAATTTATCTGTGAAACTTTTTATCAACCCTTTTTTGGTTAATGAAAATGCTATTGCCCCTCCAATATGGCAAGAAACGTCAATAAAATCTCTTGAATACGGATTAAGATAGAAAGTTCTATCTCCGTTGGCTACTGTTATGTATATGCTGTTACTTGTTTTTGCGTTTTTGTCATTTACACTTGTTACATATGTTTTGCCAAGGAATTTGAAATGACGATTGCTACGGTCAGTATCTGAATATATACCAACCCAAACCTCATCACCTTCTTTTAAATGCATAAACCTCTTTGGATAAACATATTTTTCTCCAAGAATGTATTTGCAACAAACAACTTCTCCATATTCAAGTTCCTCATATGTTGCTCCCTTTGGAATTGTGCAGTTATATAATGTTATACCATTTTTATTAATAGGTCTTTCATTACCTGCGTTTTTTCCAAACAATGTATAACTTGTTGCATTACTTAGATATTCAGCCAATTTACCATGCTTTGCACTATCAATTTGAAGTTTTTTTTCGGGTTCATATGCGTCATAAAGAAGTTTTACTTTATCCTTAATGTACAGCGCATTGTACTTCTTTTCATAATACGGAGGCCCTGACAAATACATATGGAATTGTACACTGTTTTCAGCGGGTATCAATTTACCATTATCATCAGTTGTCATTACAACAAGAGCCTTGATATTTTTCTTTGCTATTTTTTCCATTGCCCTATTTTATTTCTTCAACTTTAAACTTAACAAACTGTGAAATATCTTTCATTTTTTCGTTCATATAACCACAAACCTCATCTGCTTCATCCTTGTTGTCAGATGTTGCAAAAGTGCTAATCTTTGAGCACTTATAGTACTTTACAATTGCGTATTTTGCCATTTGTTATATGGTGTAATTTTTTTCATTTCATTTCTTAGCTTTTCTTCCTGAGCTTCAAGTTTATCAATTTGTTTTTCTCTTTTCTCATATGTTGTTAACGCCAATTCTCTCATAAGTTTTTTTCTATGCGTTGTTGGCATCAGCTCTCTACTTCTAAGCCTCATTTCAAGTTGGTCTTGAGCATATTCTGCATATTTCAGAGAATTGCTTACCTTATCATGTTTTTCTTTAACGTTAAGAAGTTTATCGAGTTCTTTTGCCCTTTCTATTGCTTCATTAACGTCATCATACAATTCATAGTTTTCTATATATCCATCAAGAATGCCAGTATCATTGCATAATCCAAAATATGGTTTGAAATCTCTTGCTATATACCATTTTTCCTTTGGAACATCATGCGGTTCATAGTCTCGTAGTTCTCCAAACATATAGCAAAATAATCTATTATGCAAAACCACTTTATCGCCGCAAAGCCATTTATGGGCTGATAAATAGCAAGGAATAACATAATACCCTTTTTTATACCATTTGCTTTCCTTTGACATAAAACCACAGTCACGAACAGAATAATGGTCATTCTTTAATTCTAAAACACAATAATATGTCTTAAAATATTGTGGCTTTAAAAATGCCTTACTTTCTTCCCTTGTTGGCATTTTGTGGTCAATCTTTTGAAAGCCGGCCAAATCATATACATTATTATATGTTAATCTCATACAATTATTATTTTACCACAAAGATAATCATTTTATTTTTTATCGCCAAATATTTTATGTTAATCTTTGTTAAATCAGCATTTTTTCTATATTTTATAAAAAATGTTAGAAAGAAATAAAATATACTGCATGGAGGTGATGGAAGGTTTAAAATTATTAGATGATGAATCTGTTGACCTTATAATTACGTCACCCCCTTACAACAAGTGTGGATACCTTAATTACAGTACAAAAGGAAAGAGGAAGGGTGATATATGGAATAAGGCCATTATGTATGGTGGTAATGCTGACCTTGATAACATGCCCGAGGAAGAGTATGAGAAATGGCAGATTGATTTCTTAAATGAGTGTTTCCGTGTATTAAAAAAGGACGGTTCAATGTTTTATAATCACAAGGTAAGGGTAAAGAAGAATAAGATTTCTTTCCCTCTTGAATGGATTGATAAATCAAAGTTCATTACCCGTCAGATTATTGTATGGGATAGAAGCAGTTCAATGAACATGGACAAATGCAGGTATATTCCATCTACTGAATATATCTTTTGGTTAATTAAGGAAAGAAAGAACCCAAGGTTTAAAAGGGATAATAACGCTCAGTTTATATCAGAAGTATGGAAGTTTGCTCCTGATAAAAATAATGACCATCCGGCGCCATTTCCAATAACATTGCCAGATAATATTATTCCAAGTGTTGCACAAGGGGAAAGAATATTGGTCCTTGACCCATTTGCTGGTTCAGGAACCGTGGCAGTTTCTGCCAAAAAGCACGGGTGTGATTATATTGGTTTTGATGTTGTGCAAGAGTATGTTGATAAAGCAAATGAAAGAATAGAAAAATCCTAGGCATTGGTTTACCTAGGATTTATACATATGTGGTTTTGGCTATTATTTTTTTAACGTCATTGAAATAAGAATAATTTTTAATATCTTCTATCATTTTATTAAAATCTTCGTATACTTTATATGGATATTCTATCCCCAAATTGGAATAATAGAATATTTTAATTCCATGCTTTAAACACAATTCATTCTTTTTTTTATCTCTTTCGATTCTATATTCAAACTCATCTTCTTTATCAAAAAAATCAACCGGTTTAAAGTGTTGTAATCCCTGACATTCTATAGCAACATTATATTGCGGTAGAAAAAAATCTAAATAATATATAGTTACCTTTTTTTTAGATAAAATCCTTTAGACCTATTTTTTTCTTGGTCAACTTTTCCATTAAGCCATTTATATATAGTACCCGTACTAATTCCATTTATTCTGGCAGCTTCAACTATAGAATCATATGTTTCTATAATGTTTCCTTTTAAATCTACTTTTTCAACGCATAAACCAGAATGATGCTTGTTTATATTTTCTTTTCGTTTAAGTTGAGAATTTGGATTCCTTACATTTTCCAATGGTGTTACTTCTCTAAGATTTTCAAGATTGTTGTTTAATGGATTAGAGTCAATGTGGTCAACCTGATTTCCTTTTTTTATTCTTCCATTAAAACTTTCATACACCAACCTATGAGTATAATGAGTTTTTTTATTTCCATTTGAATCGGTTAAACCTATTGTATAATATTGACCATATTTGATTGATTGCCTCATCAAATGCCTTTTTTTAACTCTTTTTATGTTGGTGTTTTTTTCTATTAATATTCTTTCTTTTGCAGCAACACGCCCATAATTAGACACTTCATAACAGTCTTCATATCCTATCACATTTTCCCATTTTTCACCGGGTAAATCATTTATAATTGTTATCTGTTTTATACCTTTTCCAACTCTTCTTGCTGATAACTTTGCAACAGTCAGTTTGTTATTAAGCATATTTTCTCTTGTGGTTCCTCCAAGTCTCAAATTAGATATTTTATTATTTTTCACATCATTATCAATATGGTCTATTGTTGCATTATATCCTTTTTGTAAATCTATATTATGAAAACTTTCATATAATTTTCTGTGTAAAATAAATGTTTTACCAGATAAGGATATTGTTGGTAAGTGATTACAAAATGATGGTTTAATAATATAATCATCTATTTTTTTGCCAAATCTATTTTTCCTATTAATCCTTTTAAATCTCCCATCAGAACTACATTGGTATTTTCCCTCATAACCTCTTACATCTACCCACGTTTCTTCTTCAAATGTTAAAACATCTTCACCGTAATTGCTTAATTCTTTTTTAACATCATCTGTATTTGTGCTTTTATAGATATTCATTTCTTCTTCGATACACTCAGGGCATTTATGATTATTAAATCTTGGAAACTCTCTTGTGTTAGTAATAAAATATTTATTGTGCTTATTGCACCATACTTTTATTTTAAATGGACTATTAAAATATGATTCTTTATCAACAACATATATATCTCCATATCTGTTTTTAACTGATTGGCAATAATCGTCATACACTGGCCTTTGTGTAATTGAATGCTTTTCATTGGCACATTTAGGGCATCCATATCCAGCGTATAAATTACCTGGCTTTATCATCCACGCTCCATGTTCGATGCCGTCAGAATCTTTTACGTGACATATAACTTTAATATGTTTATTACTATTAAAATATTCAGCTTCTGAAAAATCATATTTTATATTAGGAAATTTTTTATATAGTCTTTCTAAAAATTGTTCTTTTGAACTACCTCTTGTTTCATTTGAATGTTTTCTTCCTAATTCAGTTCCACATTTTGGGCATGCCATAACTGATGTTTTCGTTAAAATATTATGTGGTATAGCTTCAATATCGCCGTGTATCGGACACGTTAATATCACAGGCTTGAATGCACCTTTATACTCTGTTTTTTCATATGAAATTTGCCCGGGGAATTTTTTTTCTACTTCATTAATAAATTCTTCATTTGTTTTTATTATCATGCGTTAAAATCATTTTGCAGCAAATATACAAAAAATATTAAAAAAAACAAAAAAAAACGCAGGAATATTTCATCCTGCGTTAAAAAAAAAATGTTATAACTACTTTATTTTCTTTCCAATATCATTGTTTTAAAGCCTTTTTTTGCTGTTCCATAAACCTCGAATCCAAATGACTTATAGAACTCAACAAGCCTATCCATATCCAAACCATTAACAGGAGGCTCATAAACAACCTCACCACATTCAAAGTGATATGGGCAAGCATTAAGAAATATTAAATCATATTTACCTTTAAAACGTTTAACAATATCTTTTAAAAGAAATGTAGCATAACCTTTGTTTCTGTTCCAATATTCTGTTTCAAGGTTGAATAGATGCAAAACCTTTTTATCCATATATTCAGGTATGTATCTATTTTTTGTTCCGTCTGATGCTTTTTCTACACGAATGCTACACAACACATTATTACGTACATCACATGATTCTAAACGATAGTAGCCATATTCTCCAACTACATTGAAAGAATTATCATTTATTTTTGCTTTCATCGTATGCTTTCTTTGCCCCCTCAATACCTTCTTCCAGTTTTTTCTTTTCTGACATTACATGTTCCTCAGTAAATCCATAGAATGTCATTTCATATAAGCAGCCGGCAACAATATCCTCCTTACTTAAAGAACTAAGAGTTTCCTTTGTTATAAACATTGTTACCCAATCTGGCCATTTGAGAAATTCTATACCATAGGAAATGTCTGGCTTTTTCAGACTAACGCCATCAACATCAAGCCATTCTCCATCTTCATCGTTTATGTGTTTAACCCTTATAAACAAATCATCAAGTCTGTGTTTCTTTGGCTTTTTCTTTAACAACTTATTAAATACGCTTTTATATCCATTCCTACTATCCTTTTGGTCCGGATAATACTTGCAAAGCCTTTTGAACACATCATCGAAGTTTACCTCTCTTAATAAAGTTTTAAGGGTAGTTGTTTCTATTTCAGCGATACGCGGGCATTTATCAACATTCTCAATCTCAGTATCTGCGCATTTGCAAATGCCTTTCTGCAATAACTTGCACCACTTCTTTTCTACTTCACAATACTTTTTTCCCATTGTTTATCATTTAATTTGGTTCAAAGATACAATTATTTTTCCATATAGCCAAAAATTTTTCGTTAAATTTTGTTAATTATGTAATATTTATTTAGAAATAAGCTTATTTAAATAAAAATAATTAAAGAAAATGGCAAATACAGTAAAAAATCCATTAGATGATTATCAGTTGCTTCAGGAAGTAAGCGGAGGTTCTTATTTCTTCGCAAATACTGATGACTTTGGCGTAGAAACCACAAAAACACTTGAAGGCACTGCAAAACCTTATATCACAAACGAAGATGGCGAAAATGCTCTAAAAACAGGAGAACCATTAAATGCAGTTCCAAGAGGTGATTTGGATAAAGGAACATATGATAACACATCGGATGTATATTATAATCCTGAATACACTTATGAAGTTCCAACAGGAGAAGAAGAAAGCGGAACAACTAATGGTTAAAAAATAAAGGTAGAGATTTAATACTTCTCTACCTTTTTTAATATACTGCTGGTAATAAATCATCCTTTGGCATATTTTTTAACAACTTCAACAATATATGAAATAGTAAAACACTTTTCATCCTTATTTTCTATTTCTTCATCAGGTATTCTTATGCCGAATTCATTCTCCAATTCCATAGTTATTTCTATAATATCAAGACTGTCGCATCCCAAATCATATATCAGGTTCGCATTGTCGTTTTTGACATCATATTCGTTGACCCCTAGTTTGTAGATAAGAATCTCTTTCACCTTATCTTTACATTCATCCATATAAGGCGATGGGTCATATACAAAGCATTTCTTTTTCATTTTCACTTTATTCATGCGTTTCTTTTTTCTTTCTTCTTCTGCTCTACGCTTCATAGCTTTGGTGCGGAGATAATTACCGTATCTGCTCATTTCTTATCTTTTCTAAAAGTTTTGTTTTACTACATATAACATCATATTTATCCCAATCTTTTGGAACGGAGTATTTAGAAGAATAATATAACAGTTTCACGCCGTTTTCTAGGCATAGCCTATTTTTAAGCAAATCCATTTCAAGACGTTTTTCAAAACTATAATTTTTAAAAAACTCTCTTTCTTTAAAATGTTGCTCTCCTTGACATTCTATGGCCACATTAAATTCAGGTAAGTAAAAGTCTAAAGGCATTGGATATTTATATTTAAGCCAATCAAACCGTTTTTCTCTTTCATATTTTATTTCATTCTCGTCAAGAAATAGTTTAATTTCACGTTCTAATTTGCTTTCACTACATGATGGGCATCCATTTCCATCTAAATGACTATATGCTGGCTGCCAAAATTCTCCGTGTTCAGGGCAAATAATACAAACGGGAGTTTTTCTATTTATATATTCAACTTTTGAATAATCATATTTATCACCATGAATAGCTTTCGCCATTTCAATAAATTCATTTGTAGTATATTTATAACTTTGATGGGTACATTTTGGACACTCAGCGCCTCTTATATGTGAATCTGGCGTTTGCCAAAACTCTCCATGTTCCGGACAAATTATACAAACTTTTTTCTTAGCCTTTACATATTCAACTTTTGAGTAATCATATTTATCTCCATATATAGATTTGGCTTTTTTTATGAAATATTCAGATGTCTTCCTTATTTTATTTCCTCCACGTTCATAGCCGCATTTAGGGCATCCATGACCATTATAAAAATGGTCTGGACGTGTTTCAAATTCACCGTGCTTTTTACATATAATTGTTACTTTTGTATCACAATTTACATAATTTACTTTTGAATAATCATATTCATCGCCATAAATTTCTTTTGCTTTTTTAATAAAATCTTCTGTAGTTAATTTTCTATTGTGCGCACATTTGGGGCATCCTCTTCCTTGTAAATGTTTATTAGGGGTCTGCCAAAAATCACCATGTTCTGGACATATAATACAAACTTTTGTTTGGCTATTTATATAATTAACTTTAGAATAATCATATTTACCTCCATGAATTTTTTTAGATTTTTCTATAAATTCTTTTGCTGTTTTTACCATCACTATGCGTTTTATATATAAATATAACGCATTCCCCAAAATTAATCAAAAGGAGTTTAATAAAAGCTATATTTATTTATTCTTGTTTTAGAAGCCAATTTCTTACTTCGTCTAAAGCCTTTCCTAATAGGTTTTGACCTTGCCATTTAGATTCATTATCGGCTTCTGGCATATCTTCTGTTAATTTAATTCCCCAGATATTATCGTATTTTGACGCTTCAACGAATCCTTTGCCTTTCAACTCAGGATTAAGAATAAGTTCTTTAAGGTCTTCATTCTGTGAATACTTGGCTTTGTTGGCATCAACCATAACCTTATATCTCATTTCATTCCAAACCTTATCGTTATATCCCTTAACCTCACGTCCTAAATCCTTTGCTTTCTTTGGGTCTTTTGTTGCTAGAATTTTATCAGCAGTTTCGTAATCTCCAAATACGATAGCCTTTACATACATAAAGTATTGCTCACTATTGAAGAAATGAAGGGTTTTCTTTTCTCCTTTAATCATCATTTCAGCATCAAATCCTGCGGGATACCAATTACTTGGCCATTCTCCCCAAAATAAAATATGTTTATTAGTTACTTTCATGGTTCAAACTTTTTTAATTCAATTTCTTTTTCAATTATATATCCATATAGTTTTGGCGTTCTTTCCATAGTAAGTTTTGATATTTTACTATTAAGAATACCACTCAAGGGAAATACTATTTTTTTATAACCTTTTTCTTTGCAAGCTTGTTTAATGTGTTCAAAGTCATCATCAATTACCTTTTTAAACTCTTCAAAGTCATCATCGGTCCAATTATGATTATCGGGGTTATCTCCCTTTTTATAGCCTTTTTGAGTTGTAATCGGGTAAGCGTTGTCAAGTCCTCTTAATATAGCGCTTGTTACTGAAGGGTAATGTAATCCTGTTTTCCCAAATCGTTTTGCATATTCAGAATTATCTGACACTTTGCCTCTTCCTGATGTTCTATCGCAATTATCTGTAAAAATGAACAGCTTATTTTCACTGTTTTTTGCTAACCATCTAGTATAACTTTCTTTTGTTAAATTCATAACCCTAAATAATCAAGAATTGGTAAAACGTTTTTCCTTATCTCTTCCCTTTCAGCATCAGTATATTTTCTTCCTTCCTTTAAAAGAGATTCTGTCTCTTGTCTGGCAGTTAAAGGTGCTGCATTTTTAGAATACCTACTGCATTCCCAATCAATAACTGCTGCAAGCCAATCAACCTTGTTTAAGCCATATCTCCTACCTGAAAATATATGATGTTTATTATGGTATTTATGCCATTTTTGCACACGTTTATAGTCTCCCCAAAATAGTTTTAGCCAAGGCTTTTCAATATCGTGCAATAACCATTTTGGCTTCCAAACTCCTAGTTTAAGCGCAACTAAATTGTAATTTCTCCAATGGTAGTACCAATACTTGAAACTACTTCTTTGACTTTTATCAAACTTCTTTGATTTTTCTAATAATTTATCGTAGTTCATTGTGGCAAATAAAATTCAATTAAGATTATTAGTGTTAGAAATGCTAACAATGCAAATATTGCAAGATTAACCCAAAAATTAGCTTTTACAAGTTGCCTTACCTGACAGCATATTAAAACCTTTATAAACGCCAAAATTACTATGGCAATATATATTGTAAATAAAAATGAAAATATTCCTGCCATATTTTAATTAATTGTTAAAGGTTTCTGCAAATGGAAGATAGTTACCTCTTGGATTATGTTCTCTGTGTGAATTGCCATCATCAAGAACAGCGAATACTATCTTTTCAAACTTATCACGATATTCAGGTTCTTCAAGAACTTCCTTGAACAATTTTGCAACATCTTCAGGAGGATTAGCAAATGCTCCACAACCAAATGCTCCCAATACAATTGAATCATTTTCCCAATATATTGCAAGATTAAGCATTGTTCTGATTTTCTCCTTTGTAATACTCTTTGCCCAATCACTCATATGACCTTTTGAGTCAAGTGGTGGATTACTTAGAGCTGCAATTGTGATGACATCTATGTTAAATAGTTTATCCATAAATGCATATTCTTTGTCATCACTTTCCCTGAACACTGAGATTGAAGGAGAATATATTGCTCCATGATTTACAGGTAATGGATAACGCTTTTTTTCAAGCGGCAAGCAATATTCCTTTGATAAAGTATCAATAAACCTAAAGATGGATTCAAATAGGTTTGTTCGCCTGCAAATATTTTCCTCTTGTGCTCTTGAACCTTTTCTCACTCCTCCACCCGGAACTTTAAATGAAGCAAAGTTGACTACAGCAGGAGAATATCCATCATCATATAGTTCCTTTGCTGCATACAAACAGTCTTGGTTGACCACTTTAATCTCTGTCTTGAAACGTTTTAGTTTATCAAAATTGATGTTCTTCTTGATGTCTTTATCATAGAACGTAACGCTATCAAGATTAATTCCATCGTGTTCTCTTGGTATATCTACCTTTTCACCTTTGCTGTTTATGTAAAATCCTTTATTAACAACATAAACGGTTTCAGCGAACACCTTTATTAAGTCTTCTCTTTCCATTAAAAATAATATAAGATATTAAACAATATATTACAAATATACAAAAAATATATTAAATATAATAATAAATTAATATAAAAATATATTATATTATTAATAATCATAATCAATATATTCTGTATTGTTCGTATTATATTCTACATCGCTATACGAAGGTTTAAGACCTATTCTAAGCAAAGAAACTGTCACCCATAAAAACATCAGGCCAAGCATAAAGCACCAAAACTTACCAACTCTTTCTTCGCTTTTTTCGGCGTTAAATAATAACACAATTGTTATAATACCCGATAAAATGGCAGGCAAAATCGCAAAAAAACTCATAGTGATTTACCGTTTAATATTTCCATATCTATTTCATCACAAGCATCAAACACAAAACCATCTTCAAGTGAGTCTTCCGCCAAATCAAGGAAGAAAGATATTTGCAACAGTGTATCATCAGATAAAGTTGCGTCAACTTTCTTATAAGATTCAAGTCTATTTTTAATGCTTTCTAATTTATCTTCAACATTTTTAATAAGTTTATTCTGGGTCATATTTTCCATTTTTAATTAAATTATTCATTTCACGTTCAAAGTATAAAAGTTGTTCATCTGTAAGATTTTCAACCCACACTTTTTATGTTATTGGTTCTAAATCTGAACTCTAGGTATTTTTCTAACATAACTTTATATTTTATTTCTATCTTTTTCAATATTTAAGCCACGACATTAACACTAGATTATCATTAAATCTTCCATATGCCGTAGGGTGTTCAACATCATCTTCATCAACGTCACTTCTAACATATTTAGAAATATATTCGTAAAGTTCTTTGGCCGTTATTTTTCTATCTTTGTTGCTATCAGCCCCTCCTTTTAAGCCATTAATAACTCTGTTATAGAAATAACTATTTCTTTTTCCTACTTCTTCAAGAGAATATTCATTTTTTCTGGATGCGGTAAAAGCAACAAAATGCCCATTTTTAGGAAGTTTTATTTTGTTGGCTGCTTTTTTGATTCCTCCTGATTCGCAAGCACCGGTAAAAATTATTTTTCTGCATGCTTTTGATGAATTAAATATTGAAACTATTTCATTGTACCAAATAAAACCATCCCCACAAGAAATTCCATCATTACACCCATGGCCGCTAAAAGCAAAAACAAGCATATCTTCTTCCTTACATGATTTTGCTTGCTTTTTAAGGTATTTGAAAACGTTAGTTCTATTAACACTTTCCCCTCTTATTAAGAAAATCATTGCACCCCTATTTCTATATAAATCAGCAAGGTCTTTCATGTCATTCTCTGGGCAATTTAAATCTCCATTAGCAGCATAAAAAACTCCATATACTTTTCCATTAGTATTGTTGATGCTGATAAATAAAAATATAATTGCAATGAAAATATTTTTAAATATCTCCATTATTTGTGTAATCCGGATTTCCATCAGAGTCTTTTTTAGGAGTAATTATTGTATCTTTACTTTCTATGTTTACAATATACCTTTCATCGTTTGCAACATCCGCAACTTCACCAGTCAATCTATTGTAAATGACATAAACGTTATATGAATTTCCTTTGTTATCTTTGAACTTTACGCTTTTTGCTCGAAGTTTTTCGTTAAGAGTAAACCAAGATATTTTACCTTCAATAATGGTAGGTATTCTACTTTCAGGAATTCCAACGTAAATAACTTCAATATCATTGTAATTAAAACACTTTTTTAAAGCGTCTTCAACATCAACATCATTATTAACATAGAACCCTGTTTTGTTGTTTGGAATTGTGTCAGAATTATTAATCTTAACTGTATCTTTCTTATCACTTCCAAATAATCGCTCTATAACCTCTTCTTTCGCCATCTGAGACGATTTCGGAGCCGCTATGGCAAACATATAAGCCATAGCAAAAACAATAGCCACGGTGAAGATTATATACTTCAAACAGCCAAATTTCTTTTTTCCGTATGTACTCATTTTTTATTTTATTTTTAATAAGTCTTCAATATAACACCATTTATCTATTTTCCATTCATATCTCAACCAATCTAGTTTTTCAAAGCTAGACATAGAAAAATAACGGTTATTTTCATGAATATAAGCGTCACGTACTTCAATTCTATTATAGTAATGGTGGACCAATATTATATTTGACTTTGGTCTAGGATATTCATTAGACTTATGCCACAATTTTTTACTCATTGTTTTTTGCTAATTTTTCAATATCCTGTAAATAATCTACACATTGGTCTTCCGTGAGTGTTTTATTGAATTCAAAGGTTTTTTCCTTTGCAACGCAATTTCCTTGTTCAACTACTTCATAACCATAGTCAACTGTAACGACAAATTCAGTTGTATCGCATCCGGTCATAATTGTTATTCCTAACTTACCGCCATGATGTTTCCGTTGTATGGTTTGTATTTCTCCAAGAACAAATAATAACTGTTTATCTGTTAACATTTTTCATCAATATATTTGATTATTTCCTTCAACAAAACAATACGAGCCCCGCATCTATCAGTCATTCCGCCATCTGTGCTATTTATTTGAGCGTTTGTCCAATATTGTAATTCATTCTCAAGATATTCCTTTATTTTACATTTTTGCCAACTTGCCACACAAGATGCAAAAGCTAACAATTTACTATAAGAATCAGGCGTTCCGTAATCTTGTATATACTTGCCTGTTAACGTTCTCAAATCATCTGGTATAAATGTTTCTTCAGTTTGAACGCATCTGTTATTTTGCATGCTATTTAAAGTATTATTTAAATCTTCAATAACAGCATTTTGATATTTAATTTGAGAATCAATTGTGTTTATTGTTTTATTCATTTTAGGCTTCATAAATAACAAATAATAAATGCTTATCTGTTAACATTTTAAGTATTTCCTATTAATATTTTAATCTTTTTTTCTATTAAATCGTTTATATTAACAGTAGTTGTTTTCTTAGGCATTTGTTCTTTTATTTGTTGAAGCAAGTCATATCTAATGCTTTGATTAATATGCCCGTCTCCAAATTTATCAATCAATGTGTATAAGCCTTCAGCTTCGTATGTTGGAATATATAAAATCATTTCTTTACAAATTTAGTTTCACCATCAGTTGCTTTGATATTAATCTTTGGCTTCATAAAATATAATATATCACAAGTATCTTTGATTAACTCAACAATCTCAGACATAGGTTTATATGCATCCGGAGCCTCGTCAAGCGTGTTTTGACATACAGATGTGGAATATATACCTGCATCAGTCATTTGCTTCTGAAAATCGTTAAAATTGATTTTCTTTTTTGCTGCTGCGCGAGACATAATACGTCCAGCTCCATGAGGCGCAGAGCAATTCCAATCATCGTTTGACTTTCCTTCGCATATTGCTACGCCATCTTTCATGTTAAAAGGTATAATCATTCTTTCTCCCTTATAAGCCCTGATAGAACCTTTACGGATTGTCATGTCTCCAAAATCAAGGTAGTTATGAATAGAAGATACTTGGTCAATAACCTTTGCCCCATTTATCTTATTCATTACCTCAGCAGCTTTACGAAGTATAATCATACGATTAAACTTGGCATATGCTTGTGCAACTACCATATCAGTAAGATAGCCCTTTAAAAGTTCTCTTTCAAGATAGCCATCGCTTTCTGGCGTGCGATATTTTGCACGTATCTTTTTTAAATGCTCTGGAATTTCAGTAGGGTCTCCCTTAAAGTTAGCCACAAACTCTTTCACCTCTTTTTCCATACCTTCCTTATCAACTGATAAGCCTTTTGCAGCATGAACCCATTTTTGGCAAACCATTTTTCCAAGGTTACGTGACCCGGTATGTACAGTAAATGCCCACTTCTTAAGTTCATCGTTTGTATCATATTCAAGGAAGTGATTGCCGCCGCCTAATGTACCAATAGATTTAATGAACGTACTAAATTCCATTCCAAACCCCTTGCACCAAGTTTCAAAATCATCTTCTGTTTTAAATTCAACAAAATTAATTGCTCCGCCAGATGTTTGATATGCCTTTTGAACTTCAGAGTTTACAAATCTAATAAACTCTTTCATTTCAAACTGACGCAATTTATGTATATTGAATCCCGTTGGAATTTCTTTTTTAATCTTCCTTTCGAATTGGGCATATTTCTTTTCTTCTAATGGCTTATCGAAGAAAATAGCCTCAATCCCACAGCCAATATCCACACCAACAAAATTTGGATTAATGTGAGCGTTTTCTTTTGGTATAGGACAAGTAAATCCAATTACAATACCAACACCAAGGTGTACGTCTGGCATTATTCTAATTTTTGCCCCTTTGAACATTGTTGAGTTTGATAACTCGTAGATTAACCGCAACGCAGAATCTTCTATATTGTCAGTAAAGATTTTAATATCTTTGCATTGTTTTCCTTGTATCTCTATCATATTATAAATTTTGTTCTTCGATTAATACTTTCTTCCACTTTGCTGTCATTTTTACCTTATCAATGATTGGTAAAGGAAATCTAGCAAATGGTGGTCTATTTTTCTCTTTCATAATAGCAGAAAAATAACTGTCAACTTCTTTGATGTATACATCAAGTTCATCTTCGTTTACTTCCCTGATGAAAGTAATATTGTAATTTTTCTTTATGTCTGACTCATCCATACCTGATATGCCACACATGAAGCAAGGAGAATTATCTTCACAAAGGCCTGATACATAATTAAGATGCCCTTGTTTGTCAACATAAGCAACTTGTTTTCTTATTCCGTCTGGAAATAAAAAGTCATTAGCATATTCAGGGCCGGGACAATTTCTCCCAAAAGTAATGATTTTACCGACAAATGGTTTTAATGCTTTAATCATGCACTTTGTTTTTTTTATATTTTTTCTGCAATTTTATTTAGTCTGATAATAACAGCATTGACTTCTTTAACTATTTCTTCTTTCGAAACGTTTTTTAACATATCAAGCTCTTTTTGCCTTGCTATTCTATTTGCTGCGCAAACAGATTTTGCTTCTTCCATTAATGTGTATTTATATCCGCATTTATATGTTTTTGCATTTTCGGGTGTAATTTCCATAGTATAACCGTCTCTGAAATACAATTTTATTTCTTTTAAATGGTTTCCTATGAATTTATGCTCTATTTTTTTGATAAAATGTCTTATAAGAGTTGCACCTTGTACTTCCCATACATAATCGCCCTTTTTCAATTGGCTAAACATAAGGTGCTGTTTATCACAGTTCTTTTGATATTTTATTTCCCTATAAATTCCTCCATATGCAGAACACAGTCCATAAATAATACCGGTAATAAAAGGACTACTGCACAGCAAAATACAAAATATTTTAAGCATACATTTACTTTTTTACAAATTTTCAAGTTCTTCTTTTAGTTTTTTAAGTTCGTCATTTCCTTCAGCCATAAACAAAGCAAAAAGTTTTTGCCTAATTAAATCATTTCTTGAGGCGATTTCGAATGTTTTATAGCCTCCAGAAGGTAAAGCAACGCCAAATGATATAAATGCTTTTTTATGGTACTTAACAGAATATTCGAAATTTTCTTCTAACTGCTTTATTGAACGTTCTGTTTCTCGTATTTTTCCCAATAAAACATAACCTTTTTCTATTTGTTCTTTTGTCATATTCTAATCTATTTTTTCAGTTTCACTTAATTCATCGTAACGACCATACCATGTGTCGTTGTCAAATGATTCTCTTATGTTATCATATATTTCACCTGTCACATCAAGTCTTCCTGATTGCCAACTTGTTTGAACGTCAATTGAGAACCATCCGCCATCTTTTGTTCTAACAAACCAAATTAGATTTTTATCATATTTTGGTATATTACATGCTACAAAATAATCAGTTTCTTTTGCAAATAAATGGTCAGATATTTCAATCTCTTCTTGCCATATATCATATAATGGCCTTATTGTTCCTCTATGAAATGATTCAAAATACCTGTGTTTTGCTTCATTAGCGCCAATTACCTCATTTACTGTGGCAATAAAATGTCTACTTGGGCCGCATTTTCCATCATCAAAAAAATGGTATTTCTTTCCGACTTCAGGAACTGGTGTTTCAGTTGCAAATTTCTTTTTCTTTGACATATACTTAGATAATTTATTTAACCCAAAGATAAGAAAAAAAATTGATATAAACGAAAAAAAAGTGTTAAAAAACGTTAAATGGCAGAAGATTATTCATCTTCTGCCTTATTCCATATAGGTTAAAATGTGTATATATTCAATAAACTTTGGTTTTATTACATATACAACTTATTTGCGGATATGATTTCCAATACGCCTTGTGGAAGCAAAGGAAATATAATCTTCCTCTCCTTAATCAATCTCCTTATATATGTTGATGAAATTGCAAATGGAAGGATGAATACGTGTTTATATTCATATGTTTTTCCATCAGTGCTTTCAACCTTTCTTATTTGCCAATCATTACCCGAAAGATGCGTACCTACGTTATCCCTTTCAAGAGAAATGATTTTATAGAATGGAAGAATATCTGTTGATGCTTCTTTCCAATATGGTATTTTATCTGCCGTGTCAGAGCCACAAATTATATACAGTTCATCGTTTTTGTATTTTTCCCTGAAATAGTTCAATGGCTTATTGGCGTAATAAGGAGGCTCAAATGTACCTTCAATATCAGATACTTCAACTAATTTTCCAAATGGTAGAATAGCCTGACTAATCATTTCAACTCTTAAATCAAATGGGGCGGGATTAATATCCTTTTTCCAAGGGTTATGTCCCGATGGAACAACAATTACCTTGTCAACAAAATTCAATGCCTCCCGTATCATATTGATGTGACCAATATGTATTGGGTCAAATGAACCTAATAAAAAACCTATTTTCATGACTATTCACAGCAATCATATGCTCCCCACATTTCTCCATTCATAAGCGCATTATATGCGCACATGCCATAGCCCATAGCATCAGGATAACCACCTCCAACGAATCTACGAGGAACTTGAGCACCATTTTGAGGATATATTCTAACAGAATTACACTGATATGTGTCGAAAGCGTATTTCAACTTATCGCACTGGGCAACAACGAACACTCTGCGTTCATCATCCATACAAGTGATTGGCTCTTTTTGTTCCCAATTCTCGTTTACCTTTATTGTTATTTGTTTTCTTGTTGTGGTTGGTTTGCTATTGTTTGGGTTAACAAGGCCAGGAGTCTTATCATACATTGGGCTTGTTCTATTAACGTTTCCGCTGCAAGCACCTGTATTTTTAGGGTTTCCGAACATAAGCTGTTCATTAACGCCAAGCCTACGTAGCTTGTTGCTTCCCTCAATCCAAGCAAAACGCTTTTTGGCTAAAGTTCTAAGTGCCTCATCTATTTCTGCTTGTGTGCATGACCTCCAATAATCCATGTCATCATCATTTATGGTGTATTCACATGTAGATTCATCGGAAAAATCATAATCAAAAACACATTCGCTTTTCCATTTACCATTACTATCTTGTACATAATGGTTGGGGTTATAATAGCAAATTAGAGAATAATCGACACCGCCCCCTTCTTCAACTGGGTCATATGTTTCGCCACCAAATATCGCAAATGAATTGTGGCAAGATTTTTGGGTGATAAATTCTCCCTTTTCGAACTTTAATTTTGATTTCATTTTATTGTTTATTCAAATTCGTGATTAATCGAAAAATTGTATAAATACAGCAAATCTTTATTCATCATATCTGTCCAAAGATAAACCCCAGGATATGAAGCAGGTATTACTTTTCCTTCTTTTGTGAAGTGATAAACATATGTGCGTTTTGAATCAGCAGATACATTTATCTCAACGTGCATTGAATAATCTTCGCTTTGTTCTTTCTTTATTTGGCAAAGAATATCCAAAAATGTTTCAACGCTACTACATTCTCCAATCGCTTTATCTTTATAGTATATAATGCCTTTAAGATTGCTATTTATATTATTGTTTATAGTAATCATACTTAATGCAAATATACAATAAATCTGTGAGAAAGGTAAATTATTTAAGTTAATTAAAGTTAAACTAACTATTAATCTTTTTCATCCATCAAGATTGAATGTACGTTTTTTAATTCTTTCCTTTTACCAAATGGTCTCTTCGTTACTGACACATAAGAATCTATTACCTTGTTTATTTCTTCCTCAGTGTCGTAAGGCCCAATCCATATTGTCTTTTTCCACGCTTCATGATGAGCAAAATATTTGCCATCTTTATTTTGTTTTATTTCAAATTGGCCTGCTGTTATTTGTTTTTGAAACCATTTTGGTTCAACTTGCCTTTTTTTAGGTAGATGCTCCAACGCAGCATTCTTCAATTGTTTTTTTACCATCTTTTATATCCACTATTTCGCAATATACGTTTGTCCAAAATTTATTCCCTTCAGGGGTTTCATTCCATGCAAAACTAAACATTATAATTTCTTCTGGCATGTTATTCCTTGAATAAAGTTCTATGAATTTTTTTACGGAACCATGCTTCGAAATTATATGATATTTATCTCCACGTTTTATTTCAAGTTTTAAATTATTTAACCATTTTTTATATATCAATTTTTCTTTCAAATATCTATAAAATTGTCTTTTTGTCATATAAGTTCCCAATTTTTAACAAAGTTTTCATACCCATTGAGGAAATCAGTTAATTTCATCTTCTTACAACCCTCAAGTTGCAATTCATTTATCTTTAAACATCCATTTGAAACAAATAAAAGCAAACCATCATCAACAACAGTAAAATGTGATTTATTTTTTACAGTATTAGAAGAATTATTAGATACTAATTTGGCATCAAATATTTTTATTGATTTGCCATTATACTTGTCATCCGATTTAATAGTACACCAAGCTCCTGGCTTATCTGAAAACGCTCTTATATGATTCAATACATCATTGACATCATTACTTAAATCAAGCTTTGTATTTTCATGCGTTAATTTTGGCGCTTTATGTTTATACTGTGTTAAATCCTGTTTTATTGTATTTGGCTTTCCATCTGCTTCCATTATAAACCTTAATGTTTCTCCGCATAATCCAATACACGGTCCAAGGCTTAACATTTTATATATTTCGATGAAGTTTCTGCCTGAATAATTTGGTATAGAAGTTTGACAAATAATGTCTCCATCATCCATTTTCTTATTGAGGTAAAAAGATGTTAATCCAATTCGTTTTTCTCCATTTGCAATTGCCCAATTGATGGGTGCTGCCCCTCTATAATCAGGAAGAAGAGAACCATGAATATTAAATGCGCCATATTTTGCCATTGCTAAAACCGATTCAGGAATCATTTGATAAGCAATAACAATGAATATGTTTCCATTTAATGCCCCCAATTTAGCATGGAAATCTTTACTTTCCAAATTTGTAGGCTGTAATATAGGAAGTTCCAATTCCTCTGCCAAATCTTTAATTGGAGTTGTTTCAGTTTTCTTTTTTCGTGGATTATAATAATCAGGTTTGGTTACAACGCCAACCACATTATAGCCATTAAGCATAAGAGCATTTAATGTTGGGTAGCCAAAATCTGTTGTTCCGAAAAAAACTATTCTCAAATCACCTTTCTGCATAATTCTTGTCCTCCAAACTCCTCCGTATATTGTTTTTTGAATAAAGTATGAATGTCATACCAAAAATCGTACCCTTCTTTAGTCTTATCCCATACAAACAACATTGTTATTAAATTTTCAAAACCATTGTCATTACCACAATCAATTAAAGAATTATTTGGGTATTCATATTGGTAGTTATTTTGTATTTTTTTATCATTTATATTTTTTTTATATTTGTGATATACTCCATTTTCTTTTAAAAACCTGAATAAAAAATTAAGCCTTTCTTTTTCCTCAGGAGAAGCGTCTTTTTTTCCTAACCTTATCATAATCAATTGATTATATACATTATTAACTCTGCCGAAAATATACAAAAAAAACGTGAGATAAACAAATATCTCACGTTAAAGTATGTTAATTCAATTGAAATTTATTGGTAATATTTTCCATAGTTTTTAATGAAATTTTTGTAAGTCATCAAGCTAAAAACTTTTGGGTTTTGATTTTTAATGCTGTAATCTACAATATTAGAAATAAAGGCTATTAAATTTTTAGGCAAATATCTACTTTCTTTAAAATTTTGATAATTGGTTTTCCATTCGTCTGTGTTTGAGTATTCATAATTATCATAAAAATATTTCTGATACTGTGGTATCAACGATTTTATGTTATTTAATTCATATTGTTTCCTTTGATTACCAAGTTCACTTTGTTTTGTTTTAAGATATTCTTGACCCTGTGTAGAGGATGTAAAAGAACCAATGTTTAACCATTTCATTGCAGATTGTAAATCAGTTATATTTTTTGAACAATCTGTTATATACTTATCAATTAATTCTAATGCCTGTCTATTTTTTATAAACTTACCAACCCAAGTATTAAAATTATTTGGCGTTATGTTTTTTTGAACATATGTTAAAACATCTTTTTCTTGTATTTCAGTGTCAATATAAACCTTTTCTCCATTTCTTTCTACATATTCTCTACTTCTGCTAAAATCCGCATTGGGAGTATTATTTCTATATTCAATTTGCCTAATATTATTAAGATGCGCGCCAAACCATTTATTCAAATAGTACATTTCTGTCATTTTACCTGTACCATTTGCATAAATACCGTATTTATTATTCCATTGTCCATTGGTTCTCGCATCCATATACATTGCAGCGGCATTCTTAAGCCAATTACCTGCTTTTCCTGCCATTTGACCTAATTGGCTACCCTTTAATGAATTCCATGCATTTCCAAACCACCCCTCTTCAAGCATGAATTCATCAATGGATTCATTTAATGCCTTTTTAACTATATCTTCTGTAATTATAACTCTCATATTTATATATTTTTATATAAATATTCAGGATAACAAAAAAATAAAAGCGAGGCTCAAACGAACCTCGCCATTTTATTAAGATAATAACATAGCAGTTGGCATAAATTAACCAATATGCACAGTTAATCCATATATGATTTTATAAGTTCTCTTAGATTATTATATTTTCTACCAACAGGCTTAATATTCCCATCGTCAAAAATTTGCACAATCGTCCAACCAACGATTTTATCATCTTGCTTATCGTCTATTAAAGCAGAAACTTTATAGCCATATGCTAAATGAATTGCTTCTGACAATTGTTCATTTATTTCTTTTAATATGTTTTTCATTATCCATTTTATTAAAAATGTGCCGACATCTATATTATTGCCTTTATTAAACCTCAATGTAGCCTTTATCTTTGCCGTTTATAAAATCGCATATTATTTCCTTAGTTGTTTTTCCGCCAGCACGTTTCACATCAAGTTCTTCCTCAAGATAATCTCCACAGAAATAATAACAGCCTATACCTTTCATTGAAGAAAAGTCAAAATCCACCTTATATTTTCCCTCAAATATTGCCTTGCAAATTTCCTTAATAGCATTATCTGTTAATCTAATACCTTTTTCGCAGGAGAATTCATCAGAAAGAGGTCCAATAAACGAAGCGTCAGTATCGCCTCCATATACCATATCTGCTGCAATAATGAGATTTCCATTAACTAATGAAACGCCGCACACATAAAGGTCTGGGTCCCCAATATCATAGAGATAAATACGATTAAATGTCACTAACTCACCATTTTTTGTCTTCTGTGACAAAAGGTCTTTCAGAACACCAGCCCAATCAACATTTTCAGTTGGATATACCAACGCTTTAATTTCTTCTAATGTTTTCATATTAATCTATGCTTTTTATCAGTTCCATTATTTCTTCTGTAATATTATCAAAGAATTCAATGTCTTCCGAACAAAGACAATCATTTGCATATTCTTTAATACGATTAACCTTCTCAATTATTAATTCTTTAGGTTTAATTGATTTTACAGCCTTTTCTGCGCTTTCTTTATAAATATAAAATTCGCCCAAATATGGCCTATAGCCACCAAGATAAAAGCCGCCTTTTAATCCACCATTTATAAGTTTACCATTTTCGTCAATGCCTATGAAATCAGTATAACGTTCAAGAAGTTTACCTGAATGGAATACACAGAATCTCCAACAGCCACCATCAAGTTTCTTTTCTTGCCATATTTTTTTAGACACCTTATCGCCATCAGAATCTCCTAATTTTCGTTCAACTACTTTACCGTCTTTTATTTCATAAATAACACCTAGTTCATTAACTTTTTTCCAAAGTTTTTCTAAATAATTCTTTCTCATATTAATCTATGTTTTTAAATAATTTGTTTTATTCAATTTATTTTCTAAGTTATGCATGTTTTCTGGCGCTTCCAAAGCAAGCCCTTTCTCAATTAGTCCACGATAATCAAAGTGATGAGCATTAAGCCAATCAATTGCCTCATATAATGTATTCCACTTATAGTCATCTTCCGAATGAAAATAATTTCTTGCTTTATAACCAAGTATTCCGTCTATTATTTTTTCTAATTCTTTTTGTTCTTCCTCAGTCATAGAAGACATTGGACGGAGATATGGTGTATAGTCAGATATTGACAACGACCAATTTAAATTAAGAGCTATCTTCACTTGATTATGACAAAATGGAGCTAACCCTTCTATTATTTCAGGTCCTCTATTAGTTCTAACCTTTACCCCATACGGCAACCTTGCAGAAAGGTCTTGGAATAATAGGAATTTTTCTTCTTGTGTCATAACTTTACTATTACCTAAGTTGATACCACTTTACTAAGAAAATCACGAAAGCAACAAGTTCTAAGGCTGTTGCAGTAAGCCACACATACGTCATACTCTTTATGCTACTAATTTAACCATTTTATTTTATCCGTATCTTATTTATGCTGCAAAGATAACAAAAAAACGTGGAACAACCAAATATTCCACGTTAAATAATGTTAAAAATCTTCTTTCAATTATATTAAGCTGTTTTTCTATCTGCTTTTTCTTGTTCTTCCTTTTCCATTTCCTTAAGGTTTTCATCATAGATGAATAGAATAACCTCATATAAGCCATCATAAAGCTCACGAAGCTTTTGCTCAGTAAACTTCTTCTTAGCCTCACGGAGAACTGTTACAGCCTCAACCTCGATAAAGTTAATCTTGTACTTTTCTGGCTTTTTCTTGTCAACGCACCAAGCATCAACCCAAGGCAATGTTTTACCAACATAACCAAGATATTCTGCAAACATTAAGAACAAAGGCGCAGAAAGATTATATTTACCCTCACCAATAAGTTCTTTTAAATCGCCCTCATATCCATTTTCCTCACTCTTTACTTCAGGCTTTTCGTCTACTGCCGTCTGAGTTGCAGTACCCTTTTTCAGTTCTTCATTATTTTCCATTGCAATAATATTTAATCTGATTTTTAATAATAAGTTTCGTGATATTCCACAGTTGAAGTTAATATTTGCTTAACGGTTGCACTTTTGTGCTGTGTTTTACCTTCTTTTGCTTCTATTATGCTCGAAGCAAATACAAAATTTTCATTACTATTATTCATTATTTTCTAAACTATTTTCTTCAACTGGTAAATCCCCAAGAGATATTTCACAACTTCTACCGTTCATAAGTTTTGCTACAGCATTATATTCAGCAAACTCCCTTTCAAGCTTCCAATCGTTTTTAGGGGTAAATCGGTTGTAGTCTTCCTTGTTATTGATTGGCACAACCTTACCTTTTGTGGAAACCTTATATGGTTTTCTATATTCTTCAGTAATATCTATACCAAAAAACGATGTAAAGCCTCTTTTAAACCTGAACCAACGGCTTTTTTCTAATTCTTTTATTTTTTCCCTTACTTCACTATTTGAAGGGTAATGTGTTAATTCCTTTTCATTGTTTTGCTTTTTCTTTTCTTCTACTGTAAAATATTCGGTGTTCTCATCAGTTCTATTCTGACGTGAGCCATATTTCTCCATCCATTCGTTATTGCTATAGCTTCTATTGTTTTGGCTTCTATATTGATGCGAGGTACTATACCTGTTTTCTCCATAGTAGTCATAAGGTTCATAGTCGCCCAACCATGAAATGGGTTCTTTCTTTAATTCCCTTATCATTGCCAACACTGAATAAATCAGCAGTATAACCAATGGAGTTAAATATGTGGTGTCGGGATTATAAGAATCTACCATTATTCCAAGGTAGTAGAGCGAAAGCAACGCCACCACAAAAGATAAAAATGCAAACATATATTATTTCTATTGTGCTACAATATATTAACTTTAAGCAAATATACAAATAAAATGTCTATAAAAGAAATATATTAAGTTAAATAAAGTTAAACCACACTCAAGTTGGTGTCTTTATGCTCCTTGTATAGAGAATGTATGTTTGGAATAAGCACTTTTTGACCGACCTCTATGTTATACACAAGTAATCTCTTATTGCCGCCAATCTTAAGCCCATTGTCTTCAATTGTTGCATCAAGTACCACATATACAGCAGACTTGCCCAAATCATCGTTTGTGAGATAATCACGATTTGTTTCAAGCACGAAATCCTTAATCTTATATGGTCTAAACTGATAAACCAATGAATCAGGAGTAAATGACTCAAAACGCTTTATCTGACTTGCTCTTGTATAGTTATTCTTACCACTCAATACAGCCTCACCAATGTAATCATATTCAAGAGAAATATTATGCCTCTTCAAAATATCCGGTAAAGCTAATTTCATGTAAGATACCCTGTTCTTTAACTGAGAACTAAATTGGTATATTTCCCTAATTTCTTTATCAGACAGGTCAATAGCAATATTACCTCTTGGTTTTGTTCCAAGTTGAGCCATTGGATTCTTAACATCATTTGGAATCCACTGAAATGTTGTCTTGCTACAAGGTACAATCTTTCTATTCTGAAAATCATTCTCCCATGCAGAATACATATCAGCAAACTTCTTATTTACATAAATGTATGTATTGCCAATTGTAGACTTCTTATCACGATAACCACATAAACGACCAAGTAATGCTTGCGCTGTAGTATCTGCTTTAAGAGAATAGTCATATATCATGTAGATATAATCCTTTAATCTTGCATCAAGAGTAATACCTGCTCTAAACGCACCCTTAATTAGAACAATTAGAGGCTTGACATACATCTTTGGAACGCTGCCGATGAGAGCGTTAGAATGCTTCATACTATCAACCCTCTTATTATATTCATTCTTATTGATTAGGTCATTTGCAATTTCATTGAACTTATCATATTCAATGTTGCTACCTGATGAATACATTTCATGAATATCAAAATCCTTTGCAATATATGGATTGGATTCAATAACATTAAAATACCGTGTGCGGATGAAGATAACTCCTGCTTCGTCATTATCAACCATCCTTTGATGTGCGTCATTGATATAATCAAATATCATGCCATCTTCTTCAATGTCATCCTTTTCAGCGTCCATAACCTGGCCATTATAAAGGTATTCAGACACTCCAACATAATCCTTCGATGGTTTAAGTTCAACAATGCTCTTAACTTCCTTAGTGTCACTTACAATTTCATCAAATGGAGTTGCTGATACTGATATGATATAGATATTCCTCTTAATAAGTTCATTTGTGTCTCTCCAATCAATATCATGTTGATAAAGAAACTTGGTCAATATGTTATTCTTACCTGAGCCATAATGAGCCTCATCAATAAAGATAACAGTATTATTGATGTCACCGTCATATTTCAATAAGTCACTATTCTTCATAACGAAATAATGATTTACTGACAGGTTTTTCTTGCTCCTTAATCCTGAATATATATTATCCTTATTTGCGCCAATGACTTGTTCTTCAACACGCTTTAATGTCTGAGACTTTAGTCCACAGTCATTCATGCCTGTGATGAACATGTATTTATCAACGGCAAGATAACGCTGAAGCTTGGTCTGTGATATTATATTAACAACAGCATTACACACGCCTGTCTTTCCACTCTGCATCTTAGCGGCAAGGATAACATGGTTTCTTCGTGTGGTTTTTCTTGCTAAGTTGGCAACCACATCTTTGGCTGTGTTTATTTGACTATCGAATAAATAGCCATGCTTTTTGCTAAATGTCTTTCTAAATTTGTCGTTTGGGGTTTTTAAAATCTCTTCAATATTAAACATTGCCATTAATTATTTGTTAATCTTCTTCAACTCTGTAAACTTTACTTTCTCATGTGGCAGTAAATTCATATTCTTAATCTTAACTACTATATCACTCCTATGCTTTACGCTCAAATCCATCGCGCTAGGAACCACATAATCACCAACGTTAACAGCGCCGCTATCTAAGCGAATACCGTTAATCACGCCAATTCCAAGGCAATTAAGTAAACAAAATTTTTTCATATCATTGTAATCTTTTGGCTGCAAAGATAAGAAAAAAACGTGAGATAAACAAAAATCTCACGTTAAATAATGTTAAAACAAAAATATTATACTTTGTTCATTGCTTTTTTAAGCCTAAGTAATAGTATTTGTCTTGCAGTACCAATTGAATCAACTATATACTTTGAATCCTTACAGAACATATTAGGAGAAGAGTTACTGAGCGTTACATGATAAAACCCATAATATTCCTTTATTGTTTTAAAGGTTTCAAGAATTCTATCCTCATCATCATCTTTCCACTTATCCAAAAATTTTCTTATTTCCTCAATAACAGAATTAATTAAATCCCTGGCGTTTATGAATTTATCATAATAATCTCTAACACACATATGAGACAATTCATATGAAAGATAATCCATTGATTCTATAATACCTGATAAAAATACGCAAGAATCAGTATAAAAATAATTTATTTTTGATTTCATATTATTAATCAAATCCATTTTCAATCAATTCTTCAATAATCTCCCAACGGGTATCAAGCTTTGCGCCGGCTTCTTTCAAGAAAAATCTATTAAAGGCTTCTTCACCGTGTATTTCAATAAACTTTTCTTTAGTGCCATACATCTTAACTCGTTCTATTGCATAACGTATTAATGCATTGCACTTGATTACATCACAACTAATACCAAATACTTTTTTCTTTTCAATATATTCATTTCTTACGTCATCAGGAAGATTTTCGAATCTCTCAGCTCTTGTCGGTATGTATAATTCATCGTAGATGGTATTTACAGCCTCTTTGAGCCATTTTTCTCTATCAGCCTTACACCAATCCACAAGGTCTTTTTTTAGGCTGTCCTGAGCGATTCTATTGTAATCTAAATCGTCAAATGATAAAATGGCGCATCCATTGGGATAAATTTCATTTTTCATCTTTAATAATTTCTATTTTTTTTGTTTTAGCTGACTGCCATTTGACATCAAAATGTTTTTTCTCTACATATTTTTTAGCACAATCTTTGCAACATGTTATTATCCAACCTTTTGTGTGACCTATATTTTCTCTAGTTCCACAAAATTCGCAAACATTGTACGAATCACTTTCAGCTTTTGCGATTTTTTCACGTAGTTCGTCTGTAATATTATGAGCGTAGAATCTTAATCCTCCAAACTTTTCTTTTATTTGAGTTATGATTATTTTTTCATCTTCTTTTTTATTCTCGTTGTATTTCTCAACGTATTCCACAAGTGGCTCTATAAGGCTATTCCAACCTTCATCGCATTCTATTACCACTCCAGCCCTTTCGCTTAATTCCATAATAATATATTTTAGTCAAATATACAAAAAAAACATGAGATAAAAAAATACCTCATGTTAATCTTTGTTAATTTCTTGCTTTTTCACTATGAATCTCATTGAAAGTTCAGACTCATACAAGGTAGCCTTTCTACTTGTTCCGTCCTCCAAATCAATCATTGTACCGTATATTGTGTTAGTAGTTTTATTTTCTACCTTGAAAATTCTTCTAGGGTATATTATTGTTGGAGGGATATAATAAGTTTCCCCTTCATTTATATCTTTGAAATCTGTGAGAGGCGGAGTTTTCCTCATCCTTTCATAATCATAAAATCTATTATCAAGCCTTGACATACGCTACTTTTTTAACTATAAATCTGCTGGTTATATCTGTTCTATAAATTGTTTGCATAAAGAATTCGCAAAACTTTCTTATTTTGATATGATTTTCTCCCTTTTCCATTACAACAAAATCAAATCTTTTATTGTAAATCAAAGGAGGCATATGATATATTTCTCCTTCTTTAATATCTTCCCACTTAGTTATTGGCTCAACATTTCTAAGTTTTACGAATGCAAGCATTCTTTTTCTATCAATTTTCATTTCACTAGAGATAAGTATTTATACTCTTCATCTTCCTTATATAGCCAAACGTTTTTATTTTTGTCAACGTCCAAAGCTTGAATAGAGCCAACATATTTTCTGAGTATTTTCAGTGTCATCCTGTTTTTTTCCAATGTTGGAGGAAGATGATACAAACAATCAAGCTTTATTTCTCCCCAAGAAGTAATACCTGGTGCAGAACGCCATTTGTCTTTCAGCTCTTTTTCGTATTTTGATTTATTCCACCTTTCCAATTGTTCATCAGACATAGCAGAAGAATGCTGCTTTAATGGGAATATAATTCTGTTGCCTATTCTTAACCCATCGTTTTTTGGGTTAGTTATTGCATTTTTTATAATTGGACACCAAAATGGCTTTTTTAACTTCTCATCAGGATATGTATTTAATTTTATAACCTTATTAACACCACCAGGTCTTCCTGTTTCTGCTGTGCATCTTGTAGCAAAAGCATTTTTATTTGGCTTTTGAACTTTCATTAAATATTCGCAGCCATTGCAAAATGGACTATTTTCTGGTAGTTCTTGTGAGCCTTTAAATGGTAGTGCCAATTGAGTTGGAGAATCAAATGGCGCAACATGGTGTCTCATTGCAGCACCAGGTATGATTATTTGCGATGTTGATGGGTTTTCACCAACAGGTACTAATCCAAATTTTGGCATTTTTTTATCTATTTTATTATTTAACAAAGTATCGAGTGGAATGTCATATTTACAACTTTCACACTCGGTACAATCTTTTTTCCCACATGGCATTAAATGACAATTATCCATGTCCTTCACCATCATCTAAATTACCAATCAGTTCTTCAATATCATCAAGCCAAGGCGCTCTTCCTCCATGACGAAGTTCGCCCAAAAATTCATTGTCATCTGGCACTCTTCCAAGAGCTTGACCCATAGAATCATTGTCTATTTTTCTATCGCTGAACTTCTTTAATTCATCAGAATGCTGTTTGAGATAATCATCGAAAGAAACTTTATGGCTTATCTGACCATTCTGAATGCCTTGGATATAATTCTGAAATAACTTAGCCTTAAGTTGCCCCAAATCAGAAATATTCTTTATTTCCTCTTCATTATGGCGTTCCAAATCTTCCATTGTATCGCCAAATAACTTATTACAACTTAAACTGTATATCTCTTCTCCCAATGAGCAAAGTTTATCCATAGATACACCATTTGCTTCCATAAAGAAATGTAACAAATGGTTGATTGTCATCGTGACATGCTCATATTTATCCAAGTCTTTGATACCACCCTTCTTACCGTTACCCCTTGCCATTTCATTGGTAATCTTCTCAAGGGTTTTAACAATGTCTTCAGTACAAGTAGAGGTGGAGAATGGGCAATCTGAACGCCTTGTCTGATTCTTGATAAGAACCTTCATTATACCGTTATTGGTTACACTCCTTCTAAAAAGCATGTACTTGCCATCAGACTTAATGACGCGAATAAAACAGTTGAAAACAACAAGTTCAATGTTTTTATTATCCTTTTTCATCTTTAAATTTTTAATACAATTTGTGATGAAAATATACACAAAATTATTTTAATAGAGAAATAATAATAGTTAAATATTATTAAATCTCATCTACTTCAACAAACAGCTTCTTTTCCAATGGCAAATTTCTCCAATAAGAATAATCGCTTGCTTGCCTCTCATACTCACACATTTCCTTTTGCTTGTCAGTAGCAGTGCCATCCATTTCTGCGTTGCGAGCTGCCACCATTTCATTCCAAAATGCCCAATATTGCGCATTACGCGGCCTAATTAAATAATTGCCACTTGCAATATCACAAGCAACCTGTGAAATCAATCCACATTCACTTTCTGTGATGAATTTACACTTGTCTTTTAACATAAGTTTAAATTTCCAAATAATGTGGTTCATAAACTCTTTTATATGCTTCGTTAACAACTGATACGTTTGTTACAACACTTTCTCCTCTTTCTTGTGGTTCTTTAGTAACGGAATGAAGATGCCCTGTAAGTACTTGACGTGGTTTCTTATTATCAATAGCATCAGCCAATGGATGACATCCAATATGGTCATTTGTTTTCCAAGGAACGTCATCGAGTATTATATCACCAGTACCATATGGGCAATCGTGTGTTAATAACAAATCAACCTTATATGGTATTTTGCTGTATATTTTTTCCAATTCAACATCAGAAGTCATCCATGCCCAATTATAGAATTGATGACACCAAGGAGTACCATATATGCTTATTTCCTGATATGTATCATTTGTTTGTTTTACATATTCTGCTGAAGAATCACAAAGGTATGTAATCTTGGTGTCTTTAAACATAGCTTCCCAATCGTCAGGATGACGCATAGACACCCAGTCGTGATTGCCTGCAATTAAGAACGCTTTCTCACATGGTTGTTTCTCACACCACGGTACAAATTTTTTTGCAAGCCATTTAAGAGTTCCCTCATGCAATGCCTGCACATTCAATGGAACAATATCTCCACATATACACAGTATGTCACACGGTTTTATATCAAAATCCAATATACCATGCATATCTGAAATCGCACATATTTTTATCATAAAAAAAATTAATTTGTTTAATTATTAAAGCCTCACACGCTTTTTCAACGTGTGAGGGTAGTAGTTAACAAATATGCAGTACTGTTTAACTACAGAAAGATTTTGTTGAGTGTTCGGTCCGATTCGAACGGACGTGACGGATTTTTTATTTACCGTTCTAACAGATTTGCAGTCTGCTGGCTCAACCAACTCACCCACGAACACATTTGGGAGTATTGACTCCCAGTTTTAGGCTTTCTTCGTGCTAACGAACTTGCCATCCTTGCCACGTACCACCTTTGGCTTATCAGGTGTTGTTCTAACGCGATACTTAGGCTTTGGGCATTTCTTCGTTGATGCAACAGGAGGGTTTGTAGAAGCTGCAACAGCTTCAGCCTTTTCCTTCAAAGCATCCCTAAGCCAAGAAGCTGTGTTGTTTACCTTGGTTGTAACAGTTTCCTTAAACTTCTTCAAGTTCTCGTCCTCTGCCACATTCTTAGGAATTACAACAACAAGATTACCCTTTTTCTTGTCAACAAAGCGATTAAGTTTATCAATGATGCAATTACTTGGTATTGTTGCCTTGGTTTCCCTACGGGTTCCTTTACCTGTAACCTTTACAGTGATAACACCATCCTCAATGTTGATGTCAAACTTTTCCTTCTTTTCGTTGAAAGGAATAATAACCTTAAAATCTGACACACTATCCTTTATGGTCTTCATGAAATCATTAAAGCCATCAAATGCATTCTTACCTGTTTCCATGATAGAATCGATAGTAGCATCAAAATCGAAGTTGTCGAATGCCCTCTGGGCATCATTCAAAAGCGACAACGCATTTCCAAAAATACTCATAATTCTATAATTTAAAATTAGTTTTTATTTAAAATCAAATACAAATATACAAAAATGTTTCAAAAAAACAAAATTTTTATTCAAGTTTTTTACATTCTTCTTCAGAAAAGTTTTCATGCAATTTATTAAGCCACCATTGTGTTTTAAACTTGCATTTTGGCATTCTTTGCCCTTTCATTATACTTGAACGTCTGCAAACAACCCCTTCCTTAACTGTAGGGTATTGGCATCCATCTTGAGTCCAATCGTTGTTTTGTATTGATGCTATGAAATCCTTGGTTAGTTTTCCATGATAAATCAACTCAGGAGTAAGTATCCTTTCGTCTTTACAAAATATATCATAAAAATCACTAGGCTCTATATAACCTTTTTTCTTCATAAAAACATCAATAAGGGCAAGATTTAAAGTGTCTCCATCCTTATGAAAACCAGCAAAACTGTTTTCTCCGTACCATTCAAAGAAAAATGTCAGTTCTTCAACTCCATTAAAAATTCCTTTTTTGCCTGAATTGTTAACTATGATACTTTTCAAAACATTTTCATAATGTTCTTTGAAATATCTGACTGCTTCTCCGAAACCTTCTGTGTTTTCATCTACTAGGGTTTGTCTTGAACCAAATGTTGTAAATTGCTTTTTATCGCGACCTTTTGCAATATACTTTACTCTGAAGTTTTGACCATCTAATTTGTTAAATGCCCAAACATCTTCACCCAATAATGTGCCATCGTCTTGCACCCTCGGTATCGAATCATAGCTTTTCATAAGCCAAATATACAAAAAAAACGTGAAATACGGAAATGTCTCACGTTAAATATTGTTAACATATAAACGCTAAATACGTCATAAGAAGCAATATCAGCACAATTACAAGTATTACGGCAATAATTCCATTGTTTTCACTTTCATTATCACCGCCTTTCATTTTTCGCTTAATGACGAAATTGTATAGTCCCTTATTTTTCAACACCATTTCAAATGGATGATACCCAGTTTTGTCTTTTTTAAGCCCATCAAGAAGTCCATCATCATTTCTAGCATGAGCAGCATATAATTTGCCGTCTTTAAGGGTAAATCCAATAAGTGACAAGTTATAATCCTTAGTGCCCGGCGTTTCGTTTATCTTATTAAAATCAATTATGAAAAACTGTTCATGACCGGCTTTGCCAACATAATCATTCCAATGGTACTCTTGGTTTGCAATGCACCATTTTATTGTCTTGTGACAAAATATACGATTACAATCACTAAATGAACTAACTTTTATTATGACAATATTGTTTTTGTCATATATAACAGCAGTGTCTTTGCAACTATCAGCAATTGCTTTTAAAAAGTGTTCTTTTCCTTCAAAAATCATAATTAAACGGTTCTATATGCTCTTTCTAATTTATCTGTACGATATTCAAATGCACTTAATCCATCCTTAGCAATCTTATTCAACGCAGCAATGGCGCTTTCAATATTATCCAAGCTTTTAAACGTTCTGGTCATTAGAATTCTCAAACCCAAACGTCTACCTTCGCCATTAATACACTCTCTATCCTTAAACTCATCCAACACACCCGAAGATACAACGCCATTATATAACAGCTTCATCTTGCTTTTAGCATTGTCAAGCTTCCATGATAATTTTTGTACATAATGGAACACGGCCTTTTCGTTACCCTTGGCAACATCAGAAATTTCCTTAATAGCATCAACAATCTGATAAGCATCAACCCTGAACAAACGAAATGGCTCATCAACTTCAGGCAACTTCAAAATAAGGTTTGCAATTGTTCCCCATTGACGATATGCATTATCATAATATGCAGCAAGACTCTTAATTGGTCCTGCATTTTTAACAATATTCTTGATAATGCCCGGAAGTATTGTTATTTCAGTTTCACGCTTTTTCTTGGCTTCTTTCTTAGCCTTGTTTATTTCACGCTGCTTTTTCTTTGACAATTTGCTCTGGATTTCCTTGTCCTTTTCTCGCTTGTATTTGCGATACTCTTGCATTGTCATTTTCTTGCCACCGATTACTATATAAGTGGTGGCTTCATAACTATTCATGCTTGCCATAATCTATTTTATTCAAGTATGGTGCAAAGATAATCATTTTTTCCAATATACGCAAATATATTTGGTTAAAAAAAGTTAAAGGGCAGAATAATCTGCCCAATTTGTTATATTTTCACACCAAGTTCCTCAAAATGAAGTTCTTTTGTGGCTATTTCAAATAACTCATTATTACCCATATGTTTCCCAAGGTCATCTGAAATCTTAATTACAAGCTCCCAGAAATCACGTGGACTATAACGACATTTAGAAAGCTTCATTACAATATTAGCAGGTTTATAGCCATCTATACCTAAATCACAGGTAATGTTTGTGCCAATTCCCGCTGATACTTTTATTCTTCCTTTGAAATACTTAGCAATTTCTGCATATTTTTCAAAATCAAGTGCATTACTAAATACTATTGTTTTAGTTGTTGGGTCAATACGGAGTTCTTTAAGTTTGTCAATAATCATATTTCCAATCTTGAATTCATCACCGCTATCTTGGCGGAATCCATCAAACAATTTAGCTTGGTGAAGAGTTAATGTGTGCAAGAATGATGCAGTTGAATATGTATCCACAAGTGCTACTCCAAGGTCTCCACCAAAAACAGATGCCCATGCGTTAAGAGCGTTGAAATTTGCGGTTTTAAACCCACCTATACCGGCGTGGAACATAAACCATTCATGCGCCTGTGTTCCAATTGGTGTCATTTTATATTTCATCGCGAAATATACGTTAGAAGTACCTGTGCAATAAACAGGACAACGTTCTTTAAGGCGTTTTACAATAGCTTCGTGAGAACTTGCGGAAGCCCGGCGACGAGTTCCAAAATCAGCGAAATAAAGTTGATGCTCATTGGCGAAATCAATTTTTTTATCAAGAATGTCTATCACCTTCTTCAAATCAATATTTACTCCAAGGTATTTGTTACGGCATTCAGCAACAATAGCAAGGATAGGCACTTCATAAAGAGTTACCTTATACATCTTGTCAGTAACTTCAATGTGAAGATGTCCTTCTTCGTCAATCCAACATTTAATTTTATCCAATTCGAATTGGAATCCTTTAAGCCATTCTGTATAATTGGTGGCTAAATAACGAATATTGGAAACGTATATATACTCTTCAGTTGTAAGTTTCAACTGACAAAGTTTAGCAAATTCCAATTGAAGCATTTCCAAGAATTTCTTATCATACTTCTCATTATTGCGGTCATTAAATGTAAATGTGCCTTCTGCATCTGGGTATAGCTTAAAATATGCATTAGACATACTAAGCTTATATACATCTGTATCAAGAATACTGTATATCATTTCCTAAATATTATTTAAAAAAAGTTATTACTAAATCGTATTTTTCTCTAAAAAAAGCTTGTGCTTTATGCCCTTTAAAAATTTCTTCATCCATTTTTTCAACTACTTCAATGAATATTTTCTTATTCAATGAACATCTTCTTAATATGTTAAAAACAAGTATTTGAGCAAAATGTCTTTTATCATTAATTGCTGTGCGAACTGAATAAATTCTATTGATATTATCAAACCCATGTTCTTTAGTAATTTCAATGACATTTTCAGTATTAGCAATTAAATTACGCATAGACGAATCATAAAAAAAAAACAAACTGGATTTATTTTTAGCACCAAGTTTTTTTTTCAAAGTTGAATAAAACCCAAATTCTTTGGAACAACGAAATAGTTTTTTAGCTATTTCGTCATCCCAAAAAGCTTTAAATTTTAAAAATTCCATTATTTAATATATTGGTTCAATATTTTCGTTGTACCAATCATTGAATTCTTTAAACTCTTCGTCTGTGAATTCTTTTCTAACTGAGTTCCATTTATTATAGTCACAATGTTTAATTTTGACTATAATTCTATTACCTCTTTCATCTTTGATTGGAACAGTAGGTCTTGCTACAATACCTTCCTCAATAAGAGTAGGGTCTTTTACCCCTTCCACCTTTGTTGTAAAGCCATCAGTTACCATCTTTTCGAATTCAGCAAGAGTGCCAATACCAATGAAAGGAACAGTCTTTAGTCCAAGACCTTTGCAATAGGCATCGCGCACATCTTTCGGAACCCACCATCCTTGTACCTCTATATCGAACACTTGAAAATCGTTTTTATCAAAATAGCGCCCTCCACATTTCTGAATGCCTTGGCCAAAGTACTCTCCATAGATATACACGGGAATTTCCTCAAGTTCTATGCCAACATTTTTTAAACCTGAAAGGCTTTCATTATCTACTTTTTTAAAAGCAACTACAGGGTTAAAAGCCGTGGCATATTCAATTTCTGTTGCATAATATTGAATCTTATTAGTTTCAACATTTTTGACAGGAGCAAAACGTGCAGTTTCTTTTGGGAACATCTTTTCAAGTTCAGGTTTAATCCTATCTGCAATTTCTTGAAGCATTTCAAATTGACCATGTTGAGAAGATGCTTTATCGGTTTTACCGCCAACCATTATTTGGTTAGTTGATGGGAAATAACAAATCTTGGAGTTTGTTCCATCAATTTTGCTATATCCTTCAAAAAGGCAGTCCTTAAGATAGCCAAACGCCGGGTCCGAATAACAGCCCATTATGATTTGGTTTTGGAACTTATGCCATTTTGGGTTAGGGCATTTATCGCCTAAATGTTTGTATCTTTTATACAATGTTTGTATTTTACTGTAAGTTTCCATTTATTCTTTCTCCTCTTCGTATTGGTTAATTTTCTCGTTAATTTGGTCAAGCTTTGATTTATTGCGTTCGATGCGTTTCATAAGTTTATCAGTATCTTTACTGTCCTTATCTAACTTTTTCAAAGCATCTTTATCAGCCTTTATTCTTTCTTCCAAAGTTTCAGCACGTTTAATCCATGCATTATATTGTTCGTCAGATGGTTCATCAATATCATCATCATCAACAGTAGCTGGAGAAATAAACTCATCTTTAACGCCATACCTCACTTCTCTGTATACTGGTTTTCCGCCTCTCATTCCATCATACTCGTTAACGTAGAAAGAATGGCCATCATCACTCCAAGGCTCAATATAAAAACCTTCAACGACTCTACCTGTTGGTAATGTAGCCACAACTGGCTGATTCTTTTTGAAACTTTGTACCATATTTATATTTTTTAAAAAACTTTTTTGACCTCAATATAATCACTTTTTTCAAGGAATTCCATGAATTTATTTTCATCCATGAATCCAACAAAATCGATTAGTACATTGATTTTAATGTTAGGGAATTCCCTGTGGAAATCTTCTATTGAATCCTTTACGCAATATACGTCAGCTATGCCACAAAAATCTACCTCAGTAACCCCAAGTGAATCTACAAGAGCGTGTATCTTCTTATTAGACTTTTCGTTTCTCATAACAGAGTATTCCTCGCGGTCTTCATCAGTACCCTTTGTAAACACATGATGGTCAATTCCCAAGTCGTTCACAATATCAATTATTGGCTGATATATTGCAGCGCCACATGTATATTCCTGACAATGTATTGGCCAAATACCTCCATTTTGTTTAAATGAACAATGTGTTATAGGATGGAAGTCAGCCGAATCCCATATAGAAATATATTCTTTACCATGCTCTTTCAAGTAGAATGGCATTTTATTAAACTTTTCTATAGTTCCCTTTACTGCTAATTTTCCATTATCGAGAAAATCTTTTTGAATATCAATTCTGAATAAAACTTTTGAAACCTTTTTTTCCATATTATTCTTTTTTTAAATTTTCAATTTTTTCTTCCAACTCCTTATAAAGTGGGCTTTTATTTTTTCCAATGTATGATTTCAGACTATCAAATTCACTTATAATTTCTTTTTTTGAACAACATGGTCTGTTTTCCAAATATATTTTTTCGTTAAAGCATTTAATTTCCCATAGAATACTAATAATCCACCAGAAACCATCGCCTTCTTTTGTTCTAGACCAAGTGCAGAAAACGGTTGAATTTTGTATCCATTTACAAGGTGAGTCAAGTGTAGAAGTTAAAAGTTCTTTAAATGTATATTTTTTCCTTTCTTTTTTATGAAACCCATATATAGAATCATACGTAGTGTGTAAAGCAAGCATTCTGCTATAAAGCCCACGCTCTTTCATAAAACGTTTATATCGTTTTAGTGCTTCATTAAATTTCATTAAACAACTGTTTTTATGTATTCTTCAACACATTTGAATAGTTCTTCTTTTGTTATATCAGGCTTCTCAATAACCTTATTTTTTACCCTATTCATTAATATTCCAATTGCTTTTCCTGGCTTCAAGTTAAATTCTTGCATTATATCATTTCCGGAAATTGGAATTTTCAACTGCTTTCCGCTTTCTTGTTTACTCTTTTTATCGAGTTCAGCGATTTTTTGTTTAAGTCCAGGAACAAACTTAACCTTTTTGCCATACATTTGTGTTATGTTATTGGCGTGCATAAGGTCCAAAGCCACTTCCAAATCTTTATCGTTACCGTCAAATTTAACAACGAATTTTCTAATCACGGCTGGCCTTGGAATACTTCCTCCCATATAAGTTGAAAATGATTCGTGCGTCTCAATAGCCTTTTTGACAGTTTCTATTGTGGCGTTGGAATATTTCATTGCTTTCATTATATCCTCTGCCATATCAGCCCCAATTTGCGAATGGAACATAAATCCCTTATCGTATGTTTTGAGTTTTCCAATATCATGGAATAAAGCTGCTAATCTAGTTTCAATCACCTTTGGCGTTTTGTCAAGTGTTTCAAGAGTGTGCTGATACAAAGTCCTTATTGGTCTTATATCCTGATATACGTGTTTACTCATTGAAATGGATGGCAGCACAATATGAAGGCAATTACATCTATCCATTTTTTGTATTGCTTCGCTTGGATTATCACACAAGAGCATTTTATTGATTTCGTCAGTAACTCTCTCTTGCGTCAACTTTTTGATTTCATTGCGATTTGTAATCATTCCAAGCCAAGTTTTTCTTTCAATACCCCAACCTAGTCTTGCAGAAAATCTAATAACACGTAGGATTCTAAGTGGGTCATCTGAGAAGACAACATCAGGTTCTCCAGTGCATCTGAGTATCTGATTTTTCATATCATCAAGACCCATTTTTGTGATGTCACATATTTCATCGGTACTTATGTTGTAGTACAATGCATTTATTGTGAGGTCACGTCTCATTGCATCTTCTTCAATAGTACCATATGCTGTGGCTGGGTTTCTTGATTCTTTGTTGTATTTTTCTTTTCTCGTTTGGACGCACTCAATTTCAATATCACTTAGTTCTGTGTCATTAAACAATTGGAATTTAGCGGTTCCATAGTTAGGAAACACTACAGGATTTTTACTATTAATGTAATTTCCCGTGTGATAAGTTACCCATGTTGCAAATGTTATACCACCATCAGGAGCTTTTACAACAATATCAACGTCATGTGGGTCATAGTTTTCTGAAAGAAAAAAGTCCCTTACACAACCGCCAACTAAATAAACATTATTTTCGTAGATTGAACCTTTAATTAGTTCTTTAAGTCTATCTACAAGTTTTCCAACTTTGGAATTAGGGTGCTTTTCTAATATCTTATTCATTTCAAATCAACCATTTCAATTGGGGTGAAAAATTTTGCCAATTCTGTTCTATCATAATAGAACGCCAAATCATTGTCATTTACTTCAATGCCATTGATAAGCTTGTATGTCTGAGGGAAATAAACCTCATTTGCGCATTTATATTCGTTTTTGCCTGTATTGTGACGTTTAACAAACACATTCATTATTTTATCAGATGCTTGTGTTTTGAAATGATAGCATACAAGTTCGAAGAACTCCATTTTAACATCAATTCCTGTTAAACCTTTGATACTATCTTCTGAAACGTATTTGCTACAAGCACTTATAGCGTCTTTGTAATTTAATCCTGATTTTAGCTTATATATAACCTCATCATTATTTAGAGAAAATAAATCAAACCATTTAATTATAGGGGTCTGCCTTATTGTTTCTTCAACAATACCCATTAATATTTTTTCATATTTCGTGGTTCTATTTGGATTCAGTTTACCAAATATAATTTCTCTTGTTTTTTTGGAATTTATGGCAATTTCTATGTCAGTAAACTTACGCATAAAATCCTCATAAGTATCACAATCAAAAACAATTGCTGGATTAATCCATTTAAGAGTTTGAAAATTAGCTTTTTTCATATCAAATGATAAGAAATAGTTACTTCCCTCTTTTACTTGCTCCTGCGTATAAAGATTAATATCGCCTATAACTGGAACATATTCTTTAATTTCTTTCGTTATCTTTTCATCAGATAAAAAATCCTTATATGCCTTAGAATTAGAAACGGTCGCTATAATATTGTTTCTGAGAGTATGATAAGCTTCCAAGAATTCTTCAACGCTTTTATAATTTTCTTGTACGTATTTAACATATTTTAAATACGAATCCATATAGCCGAATTCATTTAGAATGATTAATCTTTCAGTGAAATATGGCTCCGTTAGTACTTGTACAGGTACTCTGTAGTCTTCACAAAATCTGTGTCTTAACAGCTTTAAACTATGTTCATTCATTTCCATACCTTTTTATACTTTTTCAGCAAAGATACAAAAAAAACGCGGAATAAACAAATATTCCACGTTAAATAATGTTAAATCATCCTTCAGTAATACAATATTCGTATATTGTCACTAAATCATCGTCTTTCAACGGCGCAATAAACCTTTCTACGAACTCACTTATCCATTTGTTTTCATCTGATTCATCATCAACATCAACCCATCCCTTGTCGCTTAAAAAAGCGTAGTTCCAATAAGCACAATTATGAGAAACAAATTCATCTACATTTTTAAAATTAGATAAATAATTTTTCTTTGTTTTCCAATTGGCTTTTAAGTTTTCTTCTTCCGGCGTTGATGGAGAATCATCATCAACAACTAAAGCCCATATCTTTTCGAATAATTTAACATATGATTCATTCATATGCATACTATCCCAGTCAACATCTTTGGCTAATGCTTGATACACTTCTTTACCATTTTTTAATTTCAAAGGATAAGAAAAGTTTTTTCCTAAATTGTATTTATCCCATTTACCATTAGGATTTTCTTCGCTCAATGCGTTCCCATCTTCGTCATAATACAATCCTTCAGTAACAGTCCTATAATATTCAAAAGAACTCATTGCATTGATTGCTTTTAACCTTTCCTTGAAATAGTCAATTTGGAATTTATTTAAAGTGAATTTTTCTGGCTTGCTTGTGATTTCAGTTAGCATCTTGGATGAGTTTTCTTTCATTTTTTCTGCATCCAAGTATTTGTATTTTATATATGGCTTAACCTTGAGAGCTTTGTCGTATTTCTCCATTAATTTTTCAGGATTATTTCCGACAACCATAACTGATAAAAATTTACTTTTTGCCATGTATTATATTTCCCTATTTTGCGTTACTGTATTCACCATGTTCGTTGTACTAGCAATAGTATATGGCTCAATTCTAATGCGGTTTGTACCGTATCTTCTGTCCAATTCTTCCCTTAATTGCGTAACAACGGATGCCGGTATTTGGGCTTGGGCGGTTGCGTCGTTTTGCTGTTCTACAACAGCCCCTACATCTGCTATCCCATTTCCTTCATTCATAGCGACTTGTTCGAATGCTTCTCCTTCATCTTCGCCAACAGCATTATCGTTTACAAGAAGTGGTTCAGCATCAAAAAGGTCTACGGCTTCCTCTTCTGCTTCATCTACCAACCCCATAGCGTCGTTAAATCTATATTCAAAAATCGGTCGTTCTGGGGGGTCTAATGGCTGTATTATTTGCCTACCACCAAGAGCATCCGGCTCTTTTGCTTTTTTATTTTTGAATATGACTTTTTTATGCCCTTCGTTTTGAGTAAAAGAAATAATATCATCATCAATAGAAATGGGATTAAAGCCATCGCCTAAAGCTCTAAAAATAGTTCCTGCCCTTTTCTCAATATGGCATAAGTCAAAATGGCCATAAGCCCAATATTTAGGACTCATTCCTTTATCTCTTAAATGCTCGAAGATTCTATCAAAAACTTTTCTTTCTTCCCTAATATCATCAGCTAATGAAGCGTCCCTTTCTGTCCATTCATCAAAGCCACTATGTGTTTCTGGGTTAACAAACGATGGAGCAGTGTGTGATACAACGCAATCTATTTTAACGTTGTTGGCTATGTCTTCAATAGCATTGTTGTCGAATATTGGTGCTTCATTTTTCCAATAGATGGTCTTTTTCTTTGTTGTAGAAAACCTATTAATTCTTTCTTCTTGCTTTATTCTCCATGTTCTATCAAGAGATATTGCTCCGCCAACGCATAATATATTTTTATCCATCGCGCTAACAACAGAATAGTCAGGAATAGCTTTAATATTTGATAAATTAATGGCTTCGCCATCAAAATATGAAGGGTCGTCATGATTTCCCCTCACAAAAATCAAATATGAATTATTATATGATAAAATTCTATTAAACCTATCAAAAAGGTCTTCATAATATTTTGGCTTATTAAAGCCTATTCCGCAATCTCCTGCAATTATAAAAATAGAATCAGAAAAAGCAGATGTCATCATTTTTTTTGCTTTTCTAATAGCATCTTCAAATGTTGAATTACTCAAAGTTGTATATCCGCCATCGTAAATCGTAGCAAATGTATGCCTATCGTGATGCAATAGCCTTGCTGCTTGCTCTTTTGCTGCTTTTCTGGCTTGCCTTTCTAATTCCTTTGGATGAGGCTTGTCTTCATCTTCTGTTTTGACTGAAAGACCATTTTTGATGCCATTAAAGAATGTTTTAAATTCTCCATGACAATCTCCTAAAACGAAGATATTTTTAATCTTTTCAAATGTATAAGTTCTCATAATTACAAAAAATTAATTCGATTTAAAACAACTTTTAACTATTTTATACAAATATACAAAAAAAGTTTAATAAAAAGAATTTGTTTACTAAAAAAATAAGCACCATTAACATTAATTAACGATGCTTATTTTTTTAAAAACTCAAACAATTTCAATTATGCCGAAAACACCTTTTTGAAGATTTCGTTGTATCTGTCAGCATCTGCCACATCTGCCGTAACAGTTTCTCCAACTTTAACCTCTGTTGCCTCGTTAAATGGCTCTGGTTTTAGGTAATCGTCAAGATTAATACCCTTCTTTTTGGCCATTTCCTTATCCTTGTCGCTTACCTTAAGGTCAGGGCGTTTGCCAAGCCACTTAAGAGCATCTAAGTTATTGAAGCGAATGGCGTTGCCAAGAGAAGTCCAGCCAATATCGTTAACTTGGTTAACATTGATGTCTTTACGTGCGGCTAACTTCTTTACAAGCCAAGCCATATTAGAATCCATACAAGCCACATTGATTGCTGTGTCTTCATTGTCATCAATAAAATTTAAATCGAATTTACCGCTATCAATGATAGTCTCAATCATTTCTTGAACGTTCTTGGAATTCTTAGTAGACAATGTGTTAGTCTTATCCAAGTAGTAATTGAACAACAGGTTCTGAATAAGAGACTCCCCATATCCATCGTCCGCGTTGCTATCAAATTTATCATTGATGATGATTTTACCTGCAATCCTGTGCATTTTTGCGTCAATAGCACTGAAGATAGGTCTTCTATCATTGAATTCGAAATTGACATCAATGTCCTTGGTCTTGTCGATAAGCTCTATTGCGCCATCTTCATCGCCTTCGTCTATAAGCTTATGGAGCAAAATGCTAGGATTAACCGCCTCACGATTCAGATAATCATCTGTCTTAATTCCAACTTTAGACAAATACTTCTCGTCCTTGAGGTTTGTGCCATATGCATCCCAAACCTGATTCAGGGTGTCTATTTTGTAATTGTCTTTCTTGTAATAAACAGCTACAACGCTTCTATCGTCGTTAGGTCCCAAGTTGAAATCAAACAATACATAGCACTTACCATTTTGGTCAATTGGCATTTGACCAATCTTAATGAAAGAATGGCCACAAAGGAAATTCAATCCGCTGTTGGTTAGTGCATTAATAACTATGCGTTTGTCTTTGTTATATGCAACAGCCAAATCGCTATCGTGCTTTTTAACAAAATCAAGTAGTTCTTTTTCTCCCCACTTGAAGTTTTTATTTACTTTCAACTTTAAGAACGTACCAAGGTTTACTCCAGCATTAACAAGGGCTTGCTGAATATTCACGTTCTTACCGTGATAATTAATACCCATGTTCATCATATTTCCATCGCTTGTAGAATGGGCTGCGTGAAAACCGACAGTGTCGCTTACCGTAAAACCAATGTGAGCCAACTCGTCTTTTTCTGGCTTAGAAAAGTCGAAGAAGAAGTACTGCTTATTGCTCTTACTTGATACGTAGTTTTTCCACTGACCTTCTGATGATGTAATACACCAAGAGGTGCGGCCATAACAAAGGGTGTTAGAATCCTTATAGCTTTTCACGTTAAGAATAACAACATCTTTGTCGTTGAATATAACGTCGCAATCTGGCGTGTTATTTGACACGAAAGAAAGAAGGTCATCCTTATTCCAAGAATATTTTTCTTGCAATGCTTGCTTTAACAGTGTTTTGATTTCCGATGCGTTTCTTACTGCCGACATACGGCCAATAACCTTAGTTTTGGTGTTGGCAGATAGTTTATTAAACTTACTGAAAATATCAAACCACTCGCTGAACGTACCATTTGTATGACACGTGAGTCCATTGAAAGTATCAGGTTTAATAGCTTCGGTGAGAATTTTACGCTGGTCTGTGTTGAAACGACTTATTATGTTTTTGATAAATGCAATTTTGCAAAGGCCATCGGTCTCTGAACGTAAATTTGCAAAATCAGTAGCGGAAGAATAACAAATAAGGTTTCCGTTTTTACTAAGCTGTTTAATCAGACTAGGATTTTCATCAGCCCATCTTTTGATTGCTTCAAGCTCTTCAATCTTTATTGCCTTGCTAAACACAACCTTTACGCCCCACAACTGATAGTTTGGCTGGCCGTCGAACATTTTTATGATTCTTGCGAAAGTGGTGTTAGTCTCAGGATTGATAGCATATTTATCAATCAAAGGCTGAATTTGCTTTTTAGAATAATTTAATTCTGACATTTTTTTATAGTTTTGTTTATTTTTCAAAATTCATAATTCACTTTGCAAATATACAAGAAAAAATACGCATTAAAAAATATTTTAAGTTAAATAAAGTTAATATATTTTCTCTTAAAAATATTGCAAGATGTTAAACTCCATCTTGCAATATATACATTTATCTTTTTCTTGGCGCGTGTGCTGCCACCTCTTCATTCACGCCATCTACCACATATGTTCCATCTTCTGACCTCACCCATATTTCTGTGGTTTTAACTTCGCCTTTCTTGAAACTATCAATCAGTTTTCTAAGACTAGAATCAATTTTTTTATTTTTTTCTATGGCGTTTATTACCCTAGGACTATAATATGAATATGCGTAATGTATAATAAGTTTTGACGAATCAAAATTATTTTCAAAATCATTAGCCTCAACTAGTCTTGTCATTATAAGGTCGAATAAATCACAAGTTCTACCTCTATCGTGAACAAAAGACGACAATCTGCTAATGAACTCTGGCGATTTTTCGTTATCCATAACCTTCATCAACATAAGGAAATTTCCAACATATAACGCCACGTTATAATCAGTTATTAGTCCGTTTTTAAAGTGTTCTATACCGTTTTTAGAAGGAACAATCAATGGTCTGCCGTGTGTTGCGTCAATCATATTGCTAATCATTCTTCTAGCAATATCACCTATTCTTTTACGACCAATAATTTCGCCTAGTTTATATCCATTATCATAGAATAAATTTATATAATCTGATGAATTATAACCAAATGTTACATTTACTATTACGTCAAACAACGTATTCGCTCTTTCTTGCTGCAACAAACTTTCCCTAACGTCTTTGTTTTTTAACAAGTCCTTAGCCGTAGCAAGTTCTAATGATGTTATAGCATTGTAAAACCTATCAACTACATTATCTTTTCTACAAATAATATCATATGGTAGACCATACTCCTCTAGTTTGGAATCGAAAGATTGGTTTATAGGCTCAAATCTGTCATTGAAAAGCCTTGCACAAGAACTTTCATGTTTTTCAAAATTGTGCGTAATAATACCAAATACAAGCTTTTCTGGGTCGTTAGAATTCTTTGAAAAATCAGCGAATATAATATGCAGATTTCCGTATTCTCCCCTATGACCTCGTTGGTCTATATATGCATCGCCTAAGAAATACCTAACATTGTCATTCTCAACAATCAATGCAACCTTATCGCCGTAATCGCATATAATGTAGTAATCCTCTTCATCAACACACTGGTTAAGGTAATCGAACATGCTTTCCCTATCCCACTTATATTGGTTTGGCTCATATGTTACCACATCGGATAATTTGATTCCATATTTATCAAGAATTCCATATATGTTTCTGCAATCTATTTGTTTAGAAACAAATGATTTAATTTCAGAAACTACGTCAGTTCTTTTACCTTGCATAAGGTTTGTGTTCTGAAAATCGTGGGCATTTGTGATACCCCTATCGTGTACAGAAGTAAAACCTACTATTGATAAGTTATCATCTTCTTTCCTTGAAAAATCCATCAGAACATATTGAGTGGCACTGGGATTGTTCTCAACATATTGGTCCCAATATTTCTTATCTTTTGAAATACACCAATTAGTGGTTTTTGCGAGCCTTTTAACTGTTTCGTAGTCTTTGACTTTAAGCAACACCATATCACCTTTATCAATTACTATTTCGCAGTTAAACTCCTCTGAATTGTTCAAAAAATCAATCAATGATTGCTTATTCCATTCGAAATGAACATCAGCAAGGAAAGACATCTGCTTTAATATTTCAACAGGGTCTTCCACCGTTGACATTTTTCTTATGAAATTGTTCTTCTTTTTGTTTGAAAGCTTGCCAAACTTAGATAAGGTATCATAATCCCTATTGCACAACTTATATGCCCTAAGAGCCTTCTTTTGAGACGTATTAAACATATTAATAACGTCATTTGCTCGTTTTTCTGTTCTTAGTTTAGACATTTCATTAACCAAGCAGAAAAAATCTCGCATATTAGTGTAGGCGGTTATTGTGCCTTTAGACAATTTGTTAGCCAACTGGCTATAATTGTCATTCCAAATCATTATTTTTTCTAACAAAAACAACGAAACGCCTTGCTTGAAATGCGCATTTGCTGCCCACAAGAAGAAATTCTTAGAGCCATTAGTGATGACATAAAAGTACATAATCAAAGCACTGTATTTATCAGCATACTTTGTAACGTTAGCCACCAATTTTTTGTTAAGTTCACAAAACTCATTATATTTTTCTTCAAAATTAGCAGGTACTGCTAATATTTCTGACAGCATACGCGAATCTTCAAAAAAGCCAGCTTTTTTCTGAGTGATTACCCAAAGATGGCTATATTTTTTTGAAAGTTCCCTAACTTTTTTGTCTATTTGTTCTCCGTAATTGTACCCTTCATTGAAAGTAACGTTAGATTGAGAATCATTAAAAATCATAAGATAATCACCAGAGTATGATGAATATGGATTTTTAACTTCTCCGTCTACGTATACTGCTACTCCATGACCAACACAAAAAATGTTATGCTTGAAGAAAATTTCTACGTTTGATAGGGTTTTTGCCATTCTCATCAAATGACGAAAACCCCTTATTTTTGTACCAATCATTATTCAAAAAAATTAGAATTTAATTTCCTTGCTAAAAACATCAGCAAACTCGTTTTTAATATCAATACCAAGAGTCTTATAATCAACACCCGCTTCGCGGAATTTATCTTTTATAATATCTTCGATAATATTACACTTTTTATCTATTTCGTCTTTTATGCCATTAACATATTCATCATATGTATCAATGATATATTTGACTGTTTCATTGTTTACAGCATCTTCATTCTGAACAGAATTCACTTTACCATCAGAACGATTTGTATTGCTACTGGTAGAATGTGTATTTGTGTTCGTGTTGGTGTTGGTTGACCAAGTTGAGAAAAGTTTATCACATTCCCTTTCATCCTCATAACCGGATGCAGTAACATTATATGATTTGGTAAATTTGAATTGCTCTTTACACCCAATGGTATTGACCAAATCCAAGCCCATACCAAGAGCGTGGTCTACGTGTTCAATAACCAAATATTCGTTTATAGAATGGGCGTTATATCCACCATTACCAAAATTCATACACATTACGCCAGTCTTTTCACGAATCTGAATCACATCAGTAAATGGCTCAGAATGGAAGCATTTGTCTGTAAAGCCCCACTTAGATGTCACTGGCTTAATATGCTTTTTGTAAAAATCAGCGGTGAATAGTTGTGTGGCGCTACATTTCCAAGCTGCACGAAGAAGCTCTGGTGAGTCCCAACCAATTACATATGCAACATCGTCAAAGAACTCTTTGTCAAGCTCTTTACTACCCTGCATACCTGTTTCCTCTTCAACGAAGAATGCAGCCTTACACTTTTCTACGTTCTTTACAATCTGCAAAGAAATGTAAACACCTAACTTATCGTCTGCGCCAATGCCCTGGCCATCAATGAAAATCTCATGGCGAACTTCATCGGTTGTGGTTGATTTTACCCTTCTTGTGCGAAGAGGCAATTCTGCTCCTGCTAATGCAAAAGGCTTGGCCTTATCTTGGACAGTATCCATATGTGATGTTACGCATGGATAAAATTCTCCCTCTTCAAGCTTACCCTTTGTAAGGTATACGTTTCCTTTCTTATCAAACTTATAGTCTACTCCATTTCTACGCGCCCATAAGATGATATAAGCAGCCATTCTAAACTCGTAGTTGCTACATGAAGGAACCTGCATCACCTCATATAGTTCTTTCACGTCAATGTGCTTATATGGCAGACTTGCAATATATTCACGAGCCTCTGTCTCAGTCATTGGTCTTTTTTCGGTATTCTCCGAAGTTTTTTTATTCTCAGTGTCTTTTCCAAGAACTTCACCAGTGGCGGTGCTTACTTTTTCACCATTAACTATAGTGGTGTCCTTCTCTTGGCTTTTAGCCTTTTCTTCTTTTGAGTTATTCATTCTATTTATGCTAAATTAATATTTTGCTGCAAACATACAAAAAAATATATGAATAAAAAAATATTTGTTAATTTTTTAACATATTTTAATCAATTTTTAACTCTCCAATACAATTGGTGTTTTTTTCTCCATTTTTGAATGTGAACCAATTTACTACAAGTTTTGAATACATATCTTTCTTATAAGCCAACATTTCTAACAAAGTGATTGCTATATTATCACTATTTATCCCATTAAGGATTTCGCAAACAACATCTTCTTTATTATATAACACAAATTCTAAAGAAGCCTTCTCAGGATTTTTTACCCTATTCAACCAAGTTTCTGTTATAGAAATACAATTTACTGCGATTTCTGTTATTTGCTGTTTTGAATAAACGCATTCATCTTCGTTATGCTTACCATCCCAAATTTTGAGTATGTTTTCTAATTTATTTTTCATTCTAAAATTACGCATTTTGCTAATGGTAGTCCTTTTGGCGCCGGGGCAATTTGAATTCTTAATTCTCCTCGCTTACCAACTATTACCTTCTTGACCACATCGGTTTCTTTTGTTACAATATCTACTCCTATTTTATACCCCAATTTCTGTATAACATCAATCCTTGCATCTATATCATGCACGTGGTCTATAAAATATTCTATGTCATTGAAATCACGGGTATAGTCTTTTTTCATATTAAAACATAATTAAGTAGTGCCTTTTTATCTGCTCCTGATAATTTATACCATTTGCTAGAAAATTTTGTCAACCCAAATTCACGCATAATAGACGTTTTTGAGGCGTTAGACAAAGAATCATAGATTCTTATAAGTTCACCTTTTATTATAACATTTTGTTGGCACTTTGAAAGGTGTTCAAAATCGTTTAACCAATCATTTTCTTTAAGATTAAACTTTTTGAAAAAGTGCTTGTATTTTAAAGATATTTTACCCCTATTTTCAACATCCTTACTATTCCATTTATTTTTGGCACTCTCTATAATGTTTTTTTTATCTATAGTAATTTCGTTCATTATTGGGGCGTGCGCTTACTGTTACACAACGATTTAAATTGTTTGTACTATATGGTTGATTAATACTGCCGTGGCACTTAACGAATATTCGATTTCTACTAATACCTTCTCTTAGTAATACGTTGATGATTGTATTAGCCCTTGCTTTTGAAATTCTTAAATTAGACTCGTAATCACCAGTGCCGGCGTCAGCATAAGCATCAATATACAATGATGAACACATATTATTTGCGGCAAAGTCTATTAAATGATAAAGTTCTTCTTTGTTTGTTAGAAAGCTGGAATTGAATTGAAAATAGAAAAACCATTTTTTACCATTTTCCTCTGATAAACGCGAATATTGGCTTTCTTCATATGTTTCTATCGGTTCATAAGAATCGCACCTATTAGGAATTACAACAGCGTTTCTCCTAACATTAGTTCTACATCTTGGTGCATATCTCGCATAGCCTATTTGCCTACCATATGCGTCATAATGCCTTTCTTCAGTTTGGCCATTAACGTGGTACACGTTTGTTATCTTTTTGTGGATAACAAGTTTATTTGATACCCCATCGTAAACTTCCTCCACTTCATCAAAATCATTGATGCAATCGGTACTATTATACGTACCATCCATGTAAATTGTTTGTTGCGCTCTCTGAGCATTAGCTACGCAGCAAAAAGAAAGCGCAGCGATAAAAAATAAATTTCTCATATAAGTAATAATGTATTGATTGTAAATCACTTTTGGACAAAGATACAAAAAAAACGTGGAATAAACAAATATTCCACGTTAAATAATGTTAAAAAACTAAATCTCTTTAAAACAAAAATGATAGGCTATTGCCTACCATTCATTTTTTACTATGGTTACTTAATAGTAATCACAGAATCTGTGACAGTAGAATCAACAACCTCAACGGTGTCAATTGTGTCAACGGTGTCAGTTGCTGTTGAATCAGCAGCGGCTGTACCAGTGGTGTTGCCACCGCATGCAGCAAAAGAAAGTGCGACAAATGTCACAAACATGAATACTAATTTTTTCATTTTTTTTCTTAATTTTAATTAAACAATTTATTATTATTTATTGCTTTAAATCTATGCAAATATACAAATAAATATTGTAAAACAAAAATAAATATTGTATTTTTTACTATTTTTGGTATGTTTTTGACCTAAATCAATTGCATTTCCCTTGCAATCTCAATTATTCGTGTTTTATGATTAAACGCCCATTGGTATTTATCAATCTCGTTTACAGGAACCCAAGCAATATGACCCACTTCGTTTTTCTCATTGTGCTTTTTGGAAAAATTTGATAGATTTTCAATCGTGTTATTTGGGTCATATGCTCCAAACCTAAAAGTCACATTCTGATGGTTAGCTGTAATCGGGTCATCTTCATAAGAAATAAATTTTACTATTTCCTCTGATACACCAACACCTGTTTCTTCTTCAAGTTCGCGTATTGCACATTGTTTAGTTGTTTCATTGAAATCAAGATAACCACATGGGCAATTCCAATACCCTTGGAAATCAGCAGCGCCGGTACCGCGTTCAGAAGCTAACACATAAAGTCTACCATTCTTATCCTTACAGAAAAAAAACATTGCTGTTGCCATAGAACGACTAAACCAACCTAAAAAACGCCCATGTGTGTCAAAGCACGGTTGGTTAATGGTAGAAAAATTTTGTTTGTTACTTTTAAATAAAAATTTTTTTAATACTTTCAAAAATTTCATAATTTTTTTTCTTATTAAAACTTACAAAAAACTTATAATATTTGTCGTATTCATGAGACCAAAAATTAGAACCCATTTTTGAATCAGCCCACGCTATCAAATCCATAATAGCTTCAGTTGGGAGCGTATATTTACTTATATATTCATTTATGCTATAAATTATTCCCTGATAAGTCCTTCTAAATGGAAAATTTTTAGCTTCTTCTAAAAAATGATTATATAATCCTCTTTCTTTTAAGTAACGCTTAAACAGTTTGTATTCTTCATCCGTCATAAACAAATAATTTTTCTATTTTTGCTTTTTGTTTGCAACCGCATTTAGTTGTACCCATTCCATCTTTTTTCTCCATACTCCAAATACATTTGAAATCATCAGGAGCCTCATATTCTGAAACAAATATTTTATAGCCTAATTTTGCATATTTTCTTATAAAATCCCAGAATTCATCATGGTCAAATCCTTTATCCTTATAGCCTTTCGTTCCTCTATATGGTGGGTCACAGTAAAACACTACGTTTTTATTTTCACCTAAAGATGTTTCGACATGAAACGCATCTTTATAATCCCCAGTTGTAAAGTATGTGTTATGAAGATGTTTAAAGTTCCTAACTTGATTTATAAAGTTATTGAATGCTTCCAATATGTGATTTTCACCACGCTTTTCGTTAACTTTAGCATAACCATTAAACCAAGCGGAACCATATGAGCAAGCATTACCTACATAGCCTATCATATATTTTGGGTAAGTGATAGAGCAACTACCCATTTTGGCAAGTTCTTTCATTTCGTTATATTGGCTTTCTGTGACTTCCTTTGGTATATTAAAAGCTAACCCAAGCCTAATTGCTGCCCAAAGGCTAATTACATAGCTATTATTATCATAACCTATTTTAATAGGCCAGTCAACCTTGTCGATTACATTACAACCGCCTACAAATGGTTCAACGTATTTAAAACCCGGTTTTAATTCCTTCATTATAAAAGGAATAATATATTTTGCTATTTTAGCTTTACTACCGCTATATCTCATTTGTGTACATGTATATATTCCATTCCTTATGAATATCCGCCCAATTAACATCATCAGAATTATATTCATGCCAAACAAAGCAACTTGTCGTCCAATTTCCAGGAAGACTTTCATTAAAGAAATATGCTAAATTACCATTATAATTGCGTTGATATTCACCACGCGGATTAGTTCTCATAATTCTAAAATACTCACTATACAACCCTTTTTCTTTTAGAAAACGGATGAATTTTTTAAATAATATAGCCTTGTAACGACTGATTATCTTGTTTAATAATGTACTTTCCATATTATATACAATCATCAGCAAAGATACAAAAAAAACACGAAATAAACAAATATTCCGTGTTAAAGTTTGTTAAATTGTTATTGTTTCGCTTTCACTATTTTTTGTAAGGTCAACGGTAGGTAAAAGTTTTCCATCATTACTACATAGTTCATTTAACGAAAATAAAAAACGATTTTTGTCATCATTATGCACCCATTTCATATCAGTATCGTAATGCGTGTTGTAAATTAAATAACAATGAGGAACGCCGTATTTTTTGAATGCTTTTTCTTCCATTCTAAAAAACTTTCTCCTCGTAGCCAATGCCCAATTTGCATTATTTCTAAAAGAAGATATTGGCTTAATTTGTAACGTAAACCTCAATTGATTATCTTTGCTTGCAAACAAATCTATGTTTAATTTAGAATCCTCTTTGTGTTCAGAATGTTTTATTTCATAGCCAAGGCTTTCAGCAATCTCTCTAATTTCATTTTCACGTTTTCTACCATCCCATGTTTGATATATTGCATGCATCAGAATATCTTTAAAATATGTCAAAGCTGGAATATCTTTATCACATTTTGATTGATATTCCAAAGTTAAATCGTATAACTCATCTACGCTTCTTCCTCTTTCTGATGGCTTTGCTTTGTCATCATATAAGGTATAATCAATCCATTTGTTGTAAAAATCTTCCTCATTTACCGGATGAAACTTATCAAGAATATAATTCATTGAGCCAATTCTATCTTCATGGATGATTGACATACACTCATAATTAAAACCTTTTAATTCATTTTTTGCTATTACGCATTCTGCTTTTGGATAAAATTTAATTTCAGCTATTGAAAATGGCTTACTCATTATAATCTATATTTACGATTGGAGCTTTTATAACAGTCTCCTTATTTTTATTTGACATCCAATTTTTCTTTAATCCATCTATGAAATTATTAAGTTGTTCTTCAGTCATGAAATCGAAATAATGGATGTTTTTTTTTGGGTTTTTTTTCAATACATAAAAGCAACTATCATATTTTCTTGCGTGTTGTTGCTTTTTAACCTTTCCAGATATTAATCTTTGTTTAGAAACCAACGTAAATTTATCAAGAACCTCAAATCCCAATGAAGATGCACACAGCCAAACCCATGAAGTGCTATTAAGTTCCTTTCCGCCTGTCGTAGTGTTTTGACATTTAAATACAATCAGACCATCTTCTTTTAAAACTCTATGTGCTTGTTGTAAATGGTGGTAATAACTGCTCAACAACTCAGCCACTGGATAATAAGAACTAAATCTCTTACCAATTATATTGCTATCTTTTCTTCCGTTCGACATAGATGCACAATCGCGAGGTCCGATTACAAAAGGCGGGTCAAAATTAATATACCTAACGCTTTCGTCTTCCAATGGCCAATTACCCCAGGGGTCTAATTTTTCTACACCTTCTACTTGTGGGTCTACATCAAATTTATATTTTGGCTGTGGTATCTCAAATTCTTCTTCCCTTTCTACCAATCTACCGTCTTCAGTTTTTTCCTGTATTGTACGCTTAAATTTACCATAAAAATTTCCAATGCTATATGTTGCATCAACATCAAATGGCTCACCTTTCATGTGTAAATCCATAATATCTCTTAATATTGCGTGCTGATTATAATTAACGCTTTTAATAACATTTGTTGAGTCTGCCATAGTATTAATTTTCAATTTTATTTTTTAATACCTTAGAAACAATCTTACCACTAGCTGTTGGATATTTCTCTTGAACCATTGAAAGAATTGCTTTCATGTCTCTCATTGAAATCTGATAATCAGAATCATTCTGTTCAATATAATGAGCAATTGAATCTTCTGTATATTTTTCAATTTCTTCTTCCGTAGGCTGCTCAGGTATGTATTGTTTGATTACATCTATTTCTTTCTGTTCTGCTTCAGCAAGGTCATTTCTACCTCCTTTTATATACTGAGCAATTGATTCTTTCCTTTGGTCAATCATTTTAAGCAATACGTTTACTTCTTTCGCTTCATCAAGCGTAACGCCAGACTTTTCAACCTTCACTAATTCAGTCTTTATCAATTTAAGGGTTTCTAACTTTTCTTTTTCCCTATTTTTCATTGCCTCTGCAATGCACTTGTTAATTTCTATCATAACTTTAATATTTTTTTAGTTTTTTAACAAATATACAAAAAAAAATTAAAAAACAAAAAAAAACGATTACCTTTTTTAAAAGATAATCGTTTGAAATTATATCGAGTTGCACTTACTGGAGGCACAACTTTTAAAACTCTGTTTTAATTTAATGCACTTTACTCACTATTTACTTCTTAGTACTTATATTGATACTTATAATATGTATCACTATAAACTTTGCTATAACTATTAAAATAAGCTTTAGCTGCTTTTACAATAAAATTTTTAATCTTACTCATTACTATAAACTTTTAATTAACTTACTTTTCTATTCTACGATTATTAATTGTTACGTTTAAAACCTTAACATACTTTTTATACTGTTCTTTATTGAGAATATATCTCATGTTCTTCAAGTCAAAAGAAATTGCATTGTTAACTACACTTTTACGGCTTTCTTTATCCATAACAGCAGCGCTTCTTAAAGACTCAAAGAAAACAGTGTGTATGTTTTCTACAGATTCTATTTGGTCCTTAGAAAGTTCCAAATACCTTGCCAAGCTGTTGATATTAACATTAATATCATATGCCTCAACTCGATTAATCTCATTGCTATTGTTGTCCTCAGCCATCACTGTTAGACTTGTAGCTAGCAATAAAGCTACTGATAAAATTACTTTCTTCATTTTTTGCACTTTTAAATCACTAATTATTTTACTTACTTCATTTAATATATATTACTTTTTTTTACATAATATATTATTTTAAATACTATTTTATCTATTTGCTATAATTTTTTGATTTACATCAAATTAACGTGTGCGCACACAATTTTTTTCTTTAAAAAAACCAAGTTTTAATCACTTGGTAATCCTTCTAATATAAGTTTTTTTCTTTTTTCGTCCGGCGTCCCAACATTTTTTTCAAAGGCGTTAAAAAAATATTCAACGAACTCTTTTTTATTTGTTCTTGCTACAACCTTTTTCCAATTTTCGAACCAAGGATATTGTTGTTGTCGTGCTAATTTTAAATTATACCTTTGTAATGTATCAGTCATTACTAATATGTAATCTTTTGCGTTCAAAAGACCATTATCAATTAATGATTTTAATATATTAAATTGGAGTTTTAGAAATTTTATTTCATATTCTACCCCCATTCCTGAATAATTTCCTCCATCAAATCCATAAAATACATAACTGTTGTTTTCTTTTATGAAATTAATAATATTAATATAATATTTGCTAGGAAAAATACCTGCTTCTTTACAATATCTTGTAACTATTTTAATATCGTATGTCATTGTTTCACGCTGCAAAGATACAAAAAAATAATGTAATAAACAAAATAATACGGAAAATAGTGCGTTTTTTATGCTTATTCTTGATTTCAATCAAGCATATGCTGTCGCTGTGGTGGTTATTGAAGATAAAAATGGCTTAATCTCAGTTTCTTCCTTTGGAGAAAGCTTATCATATAATTCTTTTGCGTTTTTATATGCTTCTATTTTCATCAATTCTTCTTCTTTAGAATTCTCCAAACAATAAAACAGAATTAGTTCATTTAATCCATCTTTTATTGTGTCTGTTGTTATACAATATTGTTCTTTGTCTTCAGCATCTACATTATCAAGATTTTCATATAAATACATCACCCATTCTATGGATTTTGAATACCAATAATTATGACCTTCATTGGTTGTATCCCATCTGAATGAATTAAAAGGCATCATAGCCTCTTCATAATCAATAGAAAATTCTAATGTGTCTTTTGAAACTTTAGAACCATATATACTGTTTTCTTTCAAAAACCTTTTAAGCAACTTTTCAATCTTCATAGTTAAAACATTTTATATTACTATACAAATATACAAAAAAATGTTAAAACAAAGAAATATTAAATGTTAATATTTGTTAAAACAAAAAGCAGCATGCTGTTATTAGCACACTGCTGATTTTTTCATAATTAGGGAACATATACGCCTGATTCGAACAGGATAAATCAATTTACAGTTGATTGAGTAAACCATTCCTCTACTTAAACTTGCTGTGAGTTCCCTTGCGTTGTGATGGCTGGATTTGAACCAGCGACAGGATTTCACATCCAAACTTCCTTATGAGAGAAGCGCAATAGACCACTCTGCCACATCACATTAATTCATTTGCTTTTAATCTTGCATTTTCTCTTTGCTCTCCAGTAACACTTAATAATGACCTCACCAAAGTGCTACTAATATGAGAATATTCTTTATCGCAAGGAATAAGCACGGTTTGAAGCCCACCAAGCCATTTGTTTGCGTCTGCTTGGGATAATTCATAATCCGCATCTGTAGCGTTTCTGATGCCCTTTACAATGTATTTTGCACCACATTTTCTTGCCACATCAGCCACCAATGTATTAGGCGTTGTACAAACGTGTATTCTGCCTTGCATTTCAAGTTCATGATACTTGGATTCCAATGTTGCACCAATAGCACGAACTTCAAACATCCTTTTTTTATTTGGGTTAGGTGCAACAAATATCACTACTTCATCAAATAAGTCTAATGCTTTTTCTACAACATGAGCGTGACCTTTTGTAAATGGGTCAAAACTACCCGGAAATATTGCTACTTTTTTCATACTATTTCTTCAAAAAATTATATACAACAGCAAAAGGCCAAAAAATCATCAAAAATAAAATCAACATACGAGCCATACCTTCTTCAACACCTTCTTCTGATGCTTTGGCTTCTTCGTATTTCTTTGAATAATTTTTCTTCCATAGCCACGTTGCTACAATAACGCCAATAATGAAATAAATCATTATAACTACTGATATTACGCTAAAACTCATATAGTATGTTTTTTTATATTAATTTAAAATTGGCTGACTAGTCTTTTCACAGCCAAGTAGCATATACATACTGCCCAAAGCATTTGCTTTGTTTGGTTCTTCCAAGCAGTTTCTGCCTTTATAGCCTCCCGTTCGCCTAAAGTCGTTATGCCATAGGTTTATCTACTTTGCAGTAGGGCTATATGAGCTCGCCGGGTGCGATTCGAACACACGGTGTCAAAAGACACGGTAGTTTTGGAGACTACTGGGTTAAACCACTCCCCCACCGGCGAATTTTACATTTCCAAATATTTTTTTAAATCTTGCTTTTTTAAAATTCCAAGGCAACCTTCTCTCATATCGAATCCTTGGCATGTGGTTACAGACCCATCACGTTCAGTTCGCCAGTTCCCTGATTAAACAGAAATTGCTCTGCAACACTAGTGCTTAACTTCACTGACTCTCGTATGCGTCGCAGAATTGCACTACTCTACACGTGTATGAAGAACCGACTTTAACAGAACCTTACCTGTGTCATGGTAACGCATTATTTTATAAGTCTATCTACCCTTCTACAAAACATTATTCCTCCAATATAGTTTCCTTTGAATTTGTATAATCGCTTCAAATCAAATTCTCTATACCCGCCGAAAAAATGTATGTTTTTGTAAACGGACTCTATTATTTGGCAATAATTAATAAAACGAATTTTTAACGTTTCCCTACAATCTTTTGCCATATGTTCCCCCAAGTCTTCTAACACAATTCTAACATAAACGTTTTGCTTGCTATTCAAATAATTCAGTATTTCAAATACAGAAAAAGTTTCATATTCTGTATTACCACATTTGAAAATAGCTTTTCCATTTTTGTTTAAAAAATATAAATGTATGTCAAAAGCCCTGATACCGCATTTTTCGTATTGTTCGAATATGCTTACTGTTTGAGCGCGTTTAAGCCAATTAATAATTCTGTCTTTTAGCCTATGCGGTCTCAAATAACTCATTGAATGTAATGAACCTACCATAGTCTATCACTTATAAAAGCCTTATTTAAATAAATATTAGACTATGGCAGGAAAATTACGTTTATTCCCACCAAGTAATAGATGGGTCTTTAATCCAATCCACAAACTCAGGATAAGAGTCTTGAATTGGTACTCTTTCATCAGACCAATCTACAGTCGTCGGAACTGCAATCATTTCAGCAGGGCTACCTGGGTCTACCGTCAACTGAATTACTTGATTATTAACTTGCACTACAACAGGCAATGCGTTAATGGCATCCCAAGCGGTTTCATATTCTCCTTCTGGCAATGTAACAGAAAAACTTACCGGGTCTTCGTCTGTGTGCCTATTTGGCTGTGTGTTTACCATTGTAGTTGTTGATACACCAAATAGTCCGTGCACTTCTTGTCCTCCAATTGTTAAAGGTAACGTACCACCAGCGGCTCTCAAAATAATGTCAGCTGTGTATTCATCACCATTCTTGGTAAATTTAATATCAAACACAACATCATTATAATCAAAATCTGATGTGGCTGCGCCAAGGTCTTCACACATTACTCTTACGTAATCTACAGGGGTTGGTATAACTTCTCCTTCACCTGGAATAATCTTTATAATCCAATCATTATATACGTAATCCCTAACATCTAACTCGTTCTCGTTAGCATCAGAACCTTGCTTGGCTGATTCGTGGTCAAAACCAACATAGTAATTTCCATTGATTTTTTCCATTCTCCAATGCTTATACCAACGCTGTCCGCCGCCTTGTGATGTTTTGAAACTAAAGTCCTCAGTGGCAGAATTCCACATAAGCATACATCCATCCCAAGCAGTACAAGTTCCTGCGTTGAAATTGTTAATAATGTCGTCAAATGGAGTTACCTGTGAAACCGTTGTCTCAGCTTCATACGGCCACCAACTAATAACATTTGTAGTAACTTCATAATCAACAGTTGTAGCAAGTTCATTCATCTTACTTCCATTAGGGCCAGTGTAAACCTGTTGCACAAAGAAGTTCTTCACGTGAATTAATGGCACATAACTGGTGTCACCTTTTTCGTTAAATACAGCCAACACTTCTGCCAATTCGTCATCGGTTATTGGGTCTGGCTGAGGCCAATCAAGATACTTGTCATTATCATCATGAGTACCCCACTGATTTCCATTAGGCTGTGCTGCACGAGTTAAAGCTTTATTAGTTACGTCAACCAATGGTACATAATTCATACCCCATTTATGCCCAGCATAATCTTTTGGAGAAACATTAAAAGTACTATTAAAGTCATAAGAATAGACTTCTTTCTTGCTGTCCTGATAATTGCCAAAATCATGCTTTGAACATGAGGCAAAGGCTACTAACATTGTAGCGAAAATAATAAAAATCTTTTTATCCATATATTTAATTTTATCATAAATATTTTCCTTAAAATAAAAAATGAGGGCATCATATAACATTACTGTCATTGCGCCCTCGTAACATTTCTCATAAAAGGGCTGTACATCACCTAATATGAAACGAGACTAACGTAAATCTCAACCGACACCATTAAGCTACCCATAAACGCTTTCGCGCACTTTCGCACTCAATCAGGTGTTTTCCGCCCCTATCCATCGGCACGGGATTTTCCACGCATTACCTTTTTCCGAAACTATTTCTTTACGTGGCAGCCATACGTCAACTTGGACTGCATATGACATACAGCGATGGCTTAATTAAACCATAATATATCAATTTCTTAATATATCCTCATTTACAGTACAAATTTACAAAAAATAATTTAAAAACAAAAATTATTTGAAATATTTTTTAGTTTCAGTATCAACTTCTTTTATAATTGTTGGTATTCTATAGCAACCTGACATTCTTTTTATTGCTCTAATTAATCCAAAACTACATAACAATTTACCATATTTCCCAAAATAAAGGTTAAAACTTGTTATATACAATGGCTTTTTGCTTTCTCCCCTATAACATATGCCATACTCGCTATCGTCACCATATAGAGTTTTAGCTATTCCAACAATATTTAATCGTTTTTTTGCCTTTCTTTCAAGATAATGTTTAGCCAATGCCATTCTTAAATGGCACCCCAAACCTCTTTTTATTGGTCCGGAAACAAATTCGTTTCTTGCTGAAATATATCCCAATTCTTTCAAATAAACATATCCATCAATTATAATGGTGTCAAATTCATTCAAATCTATTTGCTTAAGTAGTTCTACTATTCCCGGTAATTCCCTCTTGTAAAATTCACCAGGTATATATTCTGAACCTATTTTTACATCAGCGTATATAAACTTTGATGCGTGTTCATCAACCCACTTATTAAATATACCTCCAACAACGTGGCAGATGTTATCCTTATAATATGCATCAATGGCAATTTTCTTCATAATATAGAAGTTAAAAAACGCATTAGTAAGTTTTTCTTAAACTACCGCTTCGCTCTTTTTCCGCTTATCGTCCTCCACCATGAATGGGGATTTACTAATGCATATGCGGAGGATGAGAGGCTCGAACTCCCGCGCCGAAGGGTCTCTTCGACCTAACACGTTAGCAATGTGTCCCCGTCACCAACTTGGGTAATCCTCCTTAAATATAATACTTACATTCCACCATCCCGTACAACTGTAATGCTTGCCTTGATGTAAGATACTTACATTCGTTGCCTACGGTAACTTCTCTGAGTTTTGACCTCAGTATGTCCTTCTGTATGCTATTTTAAAAAAATCATTTCTACACACTAGCAGCCTCGCGTCGTTTACTCTAGTACCTTCCAAATGCATCTACACACCTAAATCAACACATATAGTATTTCATTAGCAATGCAGTCTACAGCAAATGGCTCCAGTCCCACCCTCGAAATGATTATTTTTTGAATTCTATACAAGCAATTTCATCACGATGCAGCGTTTTATATTCATTTTCAACATGTTGTTTTAATGAACGTGTATTCCCGTCAAAAATTTGTTTATGGCGTTCAATCACTAAATCAACAGCATTACCATGAAATGTTGCATTTAGTAAAACATCGCCATTACGTTTGCTTATTTCGCCGCCATTAAATGATTTTCTTTTGCTGCCATTTTCGTAAAACCAGAACTTATATATATTCTCGGTTTCTCCAATTCTTTTTTGCCAATCTTTCCAATATTTCTTTGTCATAAATTAGCCGCCACCCATTGATATTGTCTCCCCCAACTGAGAAGGGTATTGTACTCCATACAGGATTCCAACCTGTGACCCAGGGTTTAGGAAACCCTTGCTCTAATGCTGCTGAGCTAATGGAGCAAAAAAAACATATTCACTGGGCTTAGCTTCCCGAAGAAGAAATGCGCGTAAAACCCATTGGACGGAACGTTACTCATCCTTTTCCGCATTTTTAAGTGGAATATGCTTTGAGCCTCCAGAGGGATTCGAACCCACGACCCCGAGATTACAAATCACGTGCTCTAGCCAACTGAGCTATGGAGGCAAAATTATCTATTGTTTCACTAGTGGCGTACAACAGACAAAACGCCACTCTTCTCGTGAGTTACTCGGAGGATTTAATCAGACGCACCACCAATTTCCTCGAACCCGTGTTCATCTTTCTGGTAAGTGACCAACCCATCAAGCCTACAGGCAGTACTTGAGAAAATGCCCGCCCCTCAAGCAAAAATTCGAAGCGCTATGCATAATTGCGAGAGACTGTTATACGTTTGCCTTCAATGGCTATGTTCGTCTTGTATGCTACAAATATACAAAAAATAGATATAAAAAAGAAATTTAAAATGTTAAATTTTGTTAAATATAATCTTCATTTCCACAACTATTACATATGGCTCTATCTGTCATCATCCCTGCTCTAACAGATACATTTCTACTGCCACATCTTTTGCAGATAAGTTCTCCATTTTTATAATCAAAGCCTTCCATAAATATTTTTCTTTTAAAAAGGTAGGTACTTTATATAAAAAGATTAGTAAGTTGCATGATTTGCTAATCGACCATGTTCTAAACCTGGCTTCGCATGCATCACTTCAGCAATTCAGTTTAGACATATACGTTTTATATAGTTGCCTACCGGCAAAACCTACATACTTTGAGTGACGCTTGGCGACTCTCAGGGAATAGTAGGACTCAAATATGACTATTCTAATATCTCAACAACTTTTCCAAATATATTATCCTTTGATATTGTACCATTTATACCACCACGGTTATTGCCAATGAGATACCTATCACCACTTTTAACTGCTTGTATAAGGTGCAAGTAATAATGACCTTTAACTTTGCATAATACAATATTCTTTTTTTCAAGAACAGTTTCCTCATTAACGGGTTCACATATGACAGATTGACCGCTTTTTAAAATTGGAAGCATGCTGTTGCCATAGCCTGTTATTTTTCCATATAAACCATTTTTAAGATTTTCTGCACTTATTTTATTTTCTTTACCTTCAAAATCATATGAATATTCTGCCATATTAAATTTACCCTTTTATCTTAATAAGCGTATCATCCTCGTTGGCCTTTCTAATCCACCTCATAAGTAGCAGAGCCTTTTCTGTTACATTGAATGAAGCAGATTCGCCAACATCAGATTTGTTACTCACATCTATCTCTAATTGGTATTCAGTATTATCAACTGCAATTATTTTGTATACAGCAATGCCTCCTGCTAAAACAGATTGCAATTGAGCAATACCTTTTACCAATGGTTTAATGTCCTGCACTATCATTTGTTTCTTTTATTAATGTATTAGCAATATCAATATAATCCTTATTTATTTCAATGCCTATGAAATTTCTATTTGTCTTAATGGCTGCGATTGCTGTTGTTCCACCTCCCATAAATGGGTCTAACACTATATCACCTTCATTTGACCAAGATAATATATGCCTCAGTGGAAGTTCAAGAGGAAATACAGCTGGATGCTTTATTTGTTTTTCATTTACCTCAAATAATCTCTTGTTTCGAGCAACTGCCATATCCCATATCTGGTAATCTATCATTTTATTACTGACGTGGTAGTTTATCTCTTTTCTACCTTTCTCGCCTCCCATTATCTTAACTGTAGAGGCATATAGTTTACCAGCTGATTTACAAGGTATCATTATAGGATTGAATGTCTTAGGCCTCTTACCTTTAACAAAACAAAACATAAACTCAACACATCTTGTATATCTGGGCTGCCTTACCTGTGGCATAGGATTCTTCTTCCTCCAAAACATATAATCGTTAAGGCTAAAACCGCATACATCCATAAAGTAAATCGCTTGTCTCATTGATGTACCACTTCTGCTACCGTTTTCAGTCTTATCGTCAACGTTCCATATAAGAACACCACCATCTTTCAAAACCCTGTATAATTCTCTTGCTATTGCTTCGAATTTATCCTTGCTCCAACAATCTGTACATACTCCATTGTACGTGCGTAGATTGTCATATGGTGGTGACGTAACGATTAAATCAATTGAGTTATCATCAATTTGTTTCAGCAACTCCTCTGAATCGCCACAATAAATATTGTTTAAATCTAACATAAAATTGTCTTTTTGTGACCCTAGTAGGATTCGAACCCACGATGAAAAATCGGTTTAGAAGCGACCGCATTCGACCACTCTGCCATAGGGCCAATTGGCTGCATTTTTACAGCCATATATTATTTTGAACCGACAAGTTTTAATTTCTTAAATAACCTATCATGTCCTAAAATAGCTAAAGATGTGGTTTTATTACCAAGGTCTGGTTCTTTAAATTCAGTATAACTTACCCCAAGAACAGATAACTTGTTTTTCCACTTGTTAACATCAGCACTCAAATAAATCAAGTACTCATTTTCCCATCCACTATTATGTTCAAGTAACCATTGTGCCACTGCGTGACCGCCTTGAACACAACCATATACCGCATCAAGCGATTTATCAATCAATACGTATAACTTATTTTTCATCTGAATCAGCGTATAAGTTATAGTATTTAATAACCTGGTTCTTGAAATAAGGAATAGCCTCAGATTCAGTTAAATCTCCTCCGGTATAAACAATTCTACCGTGATAAAGACCTTTCCAACAACGTTTTCTTACTTCGTCCTCAAGATATTTATCACGTTCTTCTCCAACTATTCTGTGTTTGAAGAGATAATATGCAACATAGAAATAATGTGCATGATAAGGTTTTTTAACTTCTTCTTTAAACTTTAAATACTGTTCCTTTGTGGTTGCTTTATTTGTAAATTGTAATTTTTCCATAATATAAAAAATTCTAGTATAATTATTTTTTTTGGCTTGGTTTTCGCCAGTGTTTTAAGCAATTTATGTAAACTAAACATGTTGATGCACTTTCAGCACCATCATACCCACTTGCCTATGGGCGTATTATACTAGAATTTATATTTGGACTACGTATCCTCTTCAGCTACCAATGTTGGTCAGTAATCTACCAAAAACTATTCATAACTAATAAATATTAAATTATTATGGGGGCAGTGAGGGAATCAAACCCACGTAAACAAGTGCCACAAACTTGCGCCTAAGTCTCTCGGCCAACTGTCCCATATTTAGGAAACATTTTTTTTCATATCTATTTTTGGCTGTTTCCTTGTATTTCAGCGGTCCGTACGGGTAACAATCCCGTCATTTCCGCCGTGACAGGGCGGCGTCTTCATCGTGCAGACCCACGGACCATTTTTTTTAGGTAACCGTTTGTATAACCTTACATTGTTTGCTGTTAGTTACCTTGTTGAGCAGGTTTCTCGATTCGAACGAGTCTTTGATACAGGATTGTATCACGTGCTAAGCCATTACACCAGAACCGCAAAAAAAATTAGGAAGCATTTTATATATTACCACAAACCATTAAAAAAACTTGCTGTTAGCTTCCTTGCTTTTTTATAAGCGTAGCAGGGTTATCACTTTTCACCCAATAGCGACGATTCACACGTTAAACGTATCTGCATACACTAGGACACAGCATTTAGTCCTATCTGCGCACTGAGGCTTTAAGTCCACTCCGTTTTTGGGGCTTCCTACTAAACAGCAACAAGTGCTGCGTAGAGGAATGACACTTTCTGCTTTGTTGCGGGGGTGAGATTTGCACTCACGAACCACATGGGACCGGCTTATGAGACCGGCGAATTTGACTACTTTTCTACCCCGCTATATTATTTCAATAATTCTTTTAACTTTTTCAGTTCCTCAATTTTCTTATTGATTGATTCGCAATCAAATGTATTTTCAAAATCTTCTTTTACAAGGTTATTTAACAAAACATCAACCTCATGCTTAACATCTTCATACAGTTCAACATAATATTTTTGTCCAATAATCTTTTGTGCTTCAACTTTTTCATATCCTGCCTCTACAAGATTTTTATAAAGCTCTTTTCTAAAATCAGCGTCTAAAATTTTTCCCATAACTTGTATTTTTAATAAACTAACGCAAATATACAAAAAATATTTGTAAAAAAGAAATTTTTAATGAAAAAAAATCCTAAACTCTTCCCCATAGCTTTCGAACATAGTTAAACTAACTGACCGGCGACACAAAACTTGGAGGCCATCCCAATGAGGTCACGTTGCTTTCAGTGTTAGGGTTTTTTTATTGTGGACCTAGGCGGAGTCGAACCGCCGTCTTGCTCTGCGTTCCATAGAAATTTATACAAGCTTTTAGAGAATTTGGTGAGTGGTTTGCGCCACCCGTCCTCTCTGCCACCCTATTTTGAGAAAATAGGGAAAACATGGGGGATGACCGGAATCATCAGTTCCACCATCTTAACGTACAACGTTAAGAAAAAATTACTAGGATGTTCTGTTCCTAAGAGCCTAGTCTCTCGGCCTATCGCTTACGCAGCCATTGCATAAGCATAAGCAGGAGAATCTACATTCTCGCCGTTTATGTTTTTTTTGCTATTTCTAGTGTATGCCCACTGCTTGATTTCTACCAAACTACAGCCAATCTATACCATTTTAGGCCCGTTTAATATAAAATAGGGAACTATCTGTTCAACGTTTTCAAATTTCAAGTCTGATGTTTTAACATAAATAATAACTTGCTGTGAGTTCCCTTGTTTAGTGGAGCCAGTGGGGCTCGAACCCACGACCCTCTGAATGCAAATCAGATGCTCTAGCCAAACTGAGCTATGGCCCCTTGGAGTGAGGTTTTTAACGGTGGCCTCACGGCGCCGGTATTAAAATACGTGGTGCTAGTAGGACTCGGACCTACGACCGCTTGAATATCAGTCAAGAACTCTAACCAACTGAGCTATAGCACCATTGTTAGGAAACCATTTAAATACGTTGCTCTATAATATTAATTTGTGTTGATGGAGGGACTTGAACCCCCGGTCTCAACGGTATCAGCGTTGCGCTTTAACCAACTAAGCTACACCAACATTTTAGGAAACATTTTATTAACGTTGCTCTACCATCTGAGCTAAATGGAAATTTTACTTCCCACTACCGGATTCGAACCGGCGACCCACGGATTACAAATCATTTTCAACTTTGCTGTTAGTTTCCTTGCTTGTGTAGGATATGAGGGATTCGAACCCACGAACCTTCTGGGTGTAAACCAGACGCTCTAAACCAGCTGAGCTAATATCCTATGCCTCCTAATGTCCTATTTTATAATCTCCCTAGGAAAAGAGATAACCGTATCAAGGAACGGTGTGCTACTTGTACTTGGCAGTGGCGACATTATAAACCTTATAGTTTGTCACAGGACCTTTCAAGTTAATACGTAAGTTAAATAAAGTCTTTTTCCTCCCTACTAACAGATGTTCGAATTAACTACTTGGCCGACGTTCGTTAAGAAAAAGCAAACCTCACTACAAGCAGAGCAATAGCGTATGTAATCATTTCCACGTTTTGAAATCATCTGACGTTTCAATTCTTACCCCTATGATACCTAATGACCGATACATTAAATAACCGTTCTAAGTCTGACTCTCTGTGACTTGTGGTGGGTAGGACCGGAGTTGAACCAGTTTAGCCGGATTTTCAGTCCGGTGCATACACCACGTCTGCCACCTACCCATTGTTTGTGACGTTTTAATTGGCGGAGTGCGCCACCTTACTCTCCATTTTAGACCAGCTTATCGCTTTGTCCACCAGCTATAGGCTACTGCGCCTACTGCTGCACCAAAAATAAATGTCAACATAATTTTAAAATACTTTGAATTAAACATATAGTTAACTATAACAATTCATTACCACATTTTCTACATTTTTCCATTAGGTCATTAACAAACGTTTTTAACTCTTCATCCGTATCAAACCTATGGAGTTCAGCATCTTTTTGATTTAAAAAGCATATTTTCACTTCGCCTGGGAAATAGAAAAAATCTTTTTCTTCATTGTATCTAGTCCCATGAAAATGATACCTTGCCAAATTTTTAGCAGAACATGGAGAATAATCACTGAACTTATATAAATCCTCTGTAACTGTTGTTACCTTTGGTTTTCTAAAGAGCCTTCTTTTAACAATTGTATCTCCTTTTTTATGAACAAGATAATTAGAACAATCTCGTATTTTTACAGGAGTCACATCTATCGATGTTATATTCTTATAATATTCCTTGCTTTTGCAAGATAAAGATTCTAAATTTTCTTTTATCATAACAATGTATTTTGTGCGCCCACTGGGATTCGAACCCAGGACCCCAAGATTAAAAGTCATGTACTCTGCCTGCTGAGCTATAGGCGCATTTTTAGTAAAAAAATAGTGCGCCCGGAGAATTTCGAAATCTCGACCCCATGTTTAAGAGACACGTGCTCTGCCTCTGAGCTACGAGCGCAATATTGTGCGCCCACTGGGACTCGAACCCAGGACTCCCACATTAAAAGTGTGGTGCTCTACCAACTGAGCTATGGGTGCATATTTCTACCTTGCTGCACCATAACTCTTCGTAGGTACAGCCTAGACCTGTTTATATGACTTTTGTTTTCGTTTCATGACTTTTATATTTTTTAAATTGTTTTTAATTCTTTAATATCATTGTTGTTAAGCAAGGGTCATCAGTACGAACAAACCCAAACTTTTTGTAAAATTCTACAAGACCTTTTGTAGTCCTATATTTTATATTCTCTCCAGTACGAGGCATTGGCTTTACTAATAAACTAATCTCATATCCTTTGAACATTTCGATAGCCTTGTTTAGCATCATAGTCGCAATGCCTTTGCTTGTATAGTTTATGTTGGTTACAACATAATTGATGTTAACCTTATTATTTCCTTTTTTCTCAATACCTAGTTTCCCTACTCTAACACAACCACTATAAGCGTTTATGTAGTGACATTCACTAGTACTAAATGTTTCAAGTCTTATCATATGCGGTGGGAGAGGGATTCGAACCCCCGGACCCCAAAGGGCCAACAGTTTTCAAGACTGCCTCCTTAAACCACTCGGACATCCCACCAAGCGATGCACAGCAGCAGTATCGTTGGCTTAGTGCTTCCTTACGGCTAGGTAAAATGACTGCTACCTTGAACGGACGTATGGCTAACGTTGTGGGTTACTTCGTCCCACTTCACAGTCTAACAACCCTAGTCACTCATATGTACATCTTTGAGTGTTGTTCTTGAGACCCACGTCTGGGTGCAAGTTTATATTTTATCTATGTATTCAACTAATTCTTTTTTCCTCCAAGGTAAATTATTCCTTTCACACCATTTTTGAATCGATTTATCAGACACTCCGTATTTTTTTCCTACTTTACCGAATGTTTTTAACTCTTTAAAACTGTCAATAAACTCGTCTTTATTAAGGTTTTCTAATTTTCCTCCTTTACTTTCTACGTATTCTATTCCATTTTTTTTCAAAAATCTTTTAAGTGTTGTCAGCCCTACTTTATATTTTTTGGATATTTCCTTTTTTGATAGTTTGTTATTTATGTCTTCTTTAATATCTTCTACATTTAATTTATTCTTTATTATGAATTTACTTTGTTTTTTTTCTTTTACATTTTTATTTTCGAAATAAACTATACTTCTTTCAATTTCTTCTTGTTCTTTTTTTGCCCTAACATCTTCTCGTTCTTTAGCATGTAATTCTCTATGGCAATTGGCGCATATTAAAACGCATTTATCTGCTTCCTTTTTTAATTTTTCTAAACTTCTTGTATCACCAGCAATACCAAATTCTTTTTCATTAGGGTCAAGATGATGAAATTCCAGTGCGTCAATACACTTGTCATACCCGCATATTTCGCATTTTCCTCCCTTGTATTCTACAAGCCTAATTTTATTTCTTCTTCTAATGTCTAATACTGCTTCTTTTCTACATTCTTTGCACTTATAACTTCCGTTTTGAAGTAAAACGTGCTCAGTAACACCATGCCTAGGGCATTCTCTCATTATTGTTCTACTCATAATAATTAATCTTTTATTATAAATATAGCAATAAGTCCAAAAAATTAAATAATTTTGTTAATTTGCGCCTGGTGAGAATTTCGAAATCCCGACCCGCATGTTAACAGCATGCCGCTCTGCCTCTGAGCTAACCAGACTTTATGCTCTAACCAACTGAGCTACGTTCCAATTATTCATATTCTTGTGCAAAGATACAAAAAATATTTTTAAAAAACAAATTTTTTTAGTTAAAAATTGTTAACCCATCTGTTACTTATTTCTGCCCAAAAGTTATAACCTTGTGGCGTTTCAGCCCACTCAAAAGAATACTTAAGTATACATCTTTTGTCTTTTATTCTTTCGCACAAATCTTGTAAACTATTACCTACATATTTATTGAATTTATTAACATAAGTTTGATTACACCAACCTTTTCTTAATTTGGATTGTATATAAAAGTTTTTTCTGAACTGCGAATAAACGCCACTTTCTTTTAAAAACCTTTTAAGGCTTTTACAAATTAAATTTTCTTTCATACAGCAAGTCCAGTACCTTCAATGTTAGTAATTTCCACTTTTGTTCCATCTGCTGATGATGTAATGATTTTTTTATCTTTCTTTTTCATAGCTTATAGGAATTAAAAAAAGCTGCTGAAAACTTTTTTAGGAGTTCATCAACAGCTTGGCGTTTATAGTGAAGTAAGTGCATTTATTATATTCATATACTTACAAATTCCCAATGCTGTTTTTGAACGTTATTATTAAAATCTACGGCTGATACAGACATAATATCACTGTTGCATTTACTTGTAGCAAACGCAGCATTAATAATGGATGTGATATGTTTAAAATTCTGTGCCATAATTTTTTATAAAAAAATTTTATTTGTTTATAATTATTAATTAATTTTCAAAAAACAGTATTTTTCAATAAAAAAATACAAAAAATATTTTTATTTTCCAACAATCAACAACTCATGTGAAGTCTTGATATTGTCTTTATCGTAATCTCTTTCTGTTCTTGTTTTGCCTATTCTTGTTTCTCCTTGACCCATTGTATATTGCCAATGAACCTCGTGTATCTCAAAATCCTTATAAGCCTCTCTTACCATTGAACAATCATTATATGAAAGAATGAAACCACCTTTATGTTCGTGCAATAATTTGCAAAGTAACTCGTGGTTAAATCCATTGTGATGAATTGGAAAGTTCCTCATGGGATATATTCCCTTAAACATCTTGCTGTCTGCACATTCATCCAACACATAAGGAGGGTCAAGATAAAGAAATTCTCCTTGATTCTCAGGTATACTTTCCTCAAATCCTTTGCAATATACTCTTAGATTTGGTAAATGGAAATTTTTAACCTTTTCAATAGTTGAGTTATATTTCTTCTCTGATTGATATATTGATGACATCCATCCCAAAAAACCCGGTCCATATGACAATTGCATATTGTAATAGTAATAAACAGCAGCGTCTATTGGGTCTAATTTACCATCATATCCATCAGTTTTATTCCAATGTTCTTTCAGTATGTTTTTAACCCTCTCATATTCTTCTTTGGTTGGAGGCATCGCTGACAGACGTTTGTATAACTCTTCGCCATTAACTGTTTGCTGCTGCCAATAGTTAACCAACAAATCAAAAACATCATACGCAACAACCTCAAGCCCCAACTCTTTTGCCAATGCAATTTCAACTGAACCGCCTCCTATAAAAGGGCTTACAACCTTTTTTACGTCTTTAGGTAAATGTTCTGTTATTAATCCGACTGCAAGTGATTTACCCCCTGCATATCTTAATGGACTGCCATTATATCTTTTATAATTACCATTCTTTCCCTTTAACAGTTTCTGTAACTCTTCAATTTGCATAACTCATTCATTCATACTTTCGATTTAAGTTGTTTCTTTTGTTTTCAATCAGCAAAAGAAACTTGCGCTACAACGGCATTATCATCTGTGTAATCGACTATTTTCACAATGTGTTCCACTTCATACGCTTTAGGTGCGTTATATGGTAAAACAACACCCATTAAATATATCTTACCGTTGTATGTGTATTTATCAACATTACCTGAAGTTATTACTTTATGGCCACTATTTAACATTGTGGTAAACGATATTCTATCGCCTTCAATAGCTTCAAATAACTTTGTTGATTTATTGTATAATTTGTTGTCCTTAACAACCAAATCTTTTTCAAGAATCTCTAATTCTTTACCTGTGTTTGTTTTTATTATCATCTGTTTTAACTCGATTGGTTAAACATATAGTACTTCCGGCAAGACTCAAACTTGCGACTTCCAGATTCGTATTCTGGCGTTCTAATTCAACTGAACTACGGAAGCAAATTTAAAGGAACGCCCTTTAAGGTCTTGGGAATGACCGTTACAAGTCAGTTACTTGTTCTTCGCTGCTTGCCTTAATAAGAACGGTGCTTCACGCTCCTTGCGGATTTAACGCTTCTCCGTTCTCTCTCCAGTCTGATTAATACGAAATTTATGCTTTATTAATCTTGCTGTACGTTCCTGTGATTGTACACCCGGCAGGATTCGAACCTGCGACCCACTGCTTCATGCTACTCTATGTTACCATAGCTAAAATTATCTTTTCCGCGAGCCTTGATTATATGCACGCGACCGAATTCCACAGTTATTTACTTCTTGAATCTGATAATTTTATTGTAGTCTGGAGCATATCATTACCATATTGAAATTCTTGCAAGTAATCAACCTCTATTCTGCTATACATCAATGTCATTCAGCCATAGATTATGATAATTTCAACTTAGGCATTCTTATCAGACACGTCTGAATGGAATGTGAGGGTATTCAATGTATTTCCCTCATTTCTCCTCTATACTCTCTACACATTTATGAAAATAAATTGAAAATTGACTATGTTATACCATCGTCTTTTTACATACTTTTGGATATTCTGTATGTTTTTTCAACTTATAAATGAGTTAGTAGCGTTTGCATCTACTCTCGCCTGATGCTCATATTTATGCTAAGTGTTTCAACTTAGCGGCTGTCTACTATATAAGAATATAACTCATTTACAATGCGAACTAAAATTTTGCGCAAATACCATATTTAGTTTCCTCAATTTGTTATCTCATATATGATAAATTTTAGAAGCATTAATTTCAATTTAGCACGGTATAATCCTTACACATTATTGGTTAGTGTATCACGCCATTCAGTGCCTTGACTAAATCGTAATCTTCTTCAGGTAGGATTTCCACCGTTTTATGGAGATTCTACTATGGGATTTCTCGCCATAGCATCCAATTTAGGTTTTACCATCTACAGGTGTTTTTTTATTGTGATGGGACTGGGACTCGAACCCAGATGGACTTATTAGGTCCGTCAGTTTATTTTCCTATTTTTGTGGTTCCAGTGGGACTCCAACCCACAACCGCAGTCTTAGAAGGGCCGTGCTCTATGCTGTTGAGCTATGGAACCGATTGGTATTAAACCATATAGAATTTATCTATTTTTTCATTATACCTATAAAACTTACACCCTAGTTCTTCTATTATTTCTTGTTGCCTTATGATGTCTCTGTCGCATAAAATATTGTTGTAGACATCAATATAATGCCTTGGTTCATCATATTCAAACGCAATATTTAATTTTTCATCGTATCCATCTAAAAAATATCCACGTACTTGTTTTTCTCCGCCATTTTTAGCATGTACAAGATGCCAACCATTCTTTTCATTTAAGAAATCAATGTATTTGCACCCTTTTTCAGAAAAATGCTCCCCAAATTTTCCGTTTCCAATACTTTTGATGTAATCTATCATTTTTTCCCTTAGAACCTTCTTTGTGGCATTAGTGTGAGGCTTGCCAATAACCGTAAATTTGCCATTTTCTAAAGATTTTCTACGAGCATTTGCTTGTTTAAGAATCCGTTCATCGTCCAACATCGTTTTACCTTTGTTCCATACATTGTGTCCATTACTTTTACCTCCGTTTCCTTTACGATTTGGGCATTTTACTTTGTTTGGATTTAGTTCGCATGCTTTTTCGTGAATACTTAAACACCCAGCATTAGAAACTACTTTTCCGCAAAATTTACATGTATAAGTATTATCAATACTTGGGTCGTGCTGTTTTACGTTTTTTCTGGCATTTTCTAAATTCTCTAAATGCTCTTTAATTTTTGGATTATTAGGACAATATGTTACGTGTCCAGCTAATTTACGTTTATCGTTAAACTCTTTTCCACAATGTCTGCAATAATATATTTTTTCATTCTCAGCCATATCTATAATGTATTTTATAATAAATATCAGCCAAGTTTGAATAGTTCAGCGGATAGAGCAAAAAAATATCCCCTGAGCTACGGGTGCATCATATATTTTATTGTTTTATTGTTGAGTCTTTCTTAGTGCCATAATCATCATGTAAGAATGGCTCTTTAGGGTCCACCATCTTAGCAATTCTAATTTCATGAAAGAAAATCACAAGTGCAACAAAAATAATTATTGCAGAAAAGACCAACAGAAAATTTCCCATATCTATTCTTTATTTATCATTAAACAATACAAATATACAAAAAAATATTTAAAAAAAGAAATGTTTAACGTAATTTAACACCATAAAATTTCCAACAATAATCAGCGTAATTCATAAGATTGGAATATAGAGTTTTCCATTCTTCATATGATGGTCTGCCAAAATCTCCATTAGAAGGTATGCTCTTTGCGCGAGCAGCATTACCCGGTTGCATTCTCATTGCTTTTCCTTGTTCTGGCGTTAAGCCATTAGCTGCATCAGTTTCTTCCCAAGAATGCCATCCATTAGGCGCATTATCTATTTCACAAACTTCTCTTATTACCTTGTTTATTGATTCTGTAATGATTTTATTGATATTCATAATGTTTACTTTTTTTCATTATAAATATCATGGATTTATCGTTTCATTTATTCTTTTCAATGAATATTTAACTTGTTCTTCAGATATTTCACTTCCAACATATATCGGACATTTTTCAGAAAGAATGCATCCTACCGCTGTTGTACCAGTTCCCATAAATGGGTCGTATACGATAAAGTCTTTCGAACCAGCATATAGATTTAGTAATTTTACTACTAATTCACTACTGAATGTGGCTTGATTTAACTTATTGGTTTTTTCATCGTTATTTTTAGCTTCAACAAAGTTATAGAAAACATTGTAATATGTCTGCTTTGTTTTTTCACTAACTGATGCAACTCCTTTATCTATGAAAAAATCGTTAGTCATTCCATCCTTTGCAAATACAAACACATATTCCCAAGTTCTACTAAGTCTACATTTGTTTGCCGGAAACGGTAAGCCACTACTTTTTTTCCAACATATAGTATCAACCAATCTCCAATTGGTCTTTTCAACTATCTCAGTTACTAACTTATATGGAAGTGCTGGGTTTTCAATGCTATACCCAAAGTTATATAACACAACCCCATTATCAACAACAATCCTATTAAATTCATCGAAAACGTTTTTTGTAAATTCTAGGTATTCTTCCTCTGTCTTCCAATCCTTATAGACATCATATCTACCACTATCAGCATAACCGCCTTTACGCTTTGTCATATTGTAAGGAGGACTGGTCAATATAAGATTTATAGACTTGTCCTCCATACGTTTCATAGTGTCGAAACAATCCTCATTGTATATTGCGTTGAACTCAATCATAAGTTACTTTGGCTCTTATTATTTATATAAACAAAATTGTCATATGAATATTTATCGCCATGTATTTTTTTAGCGTTTTCAACAAAGTCTTTTTTAGTTTTTCTTGGTTGCCACATATATTTTATTCAATTTTTTCATCCACAACTGCTATGGTATCATTATGCATTGAACCATGAGCAACAAGAAGAATCTCCTTAATCTCACATCCGTATTTCTTGCCAATGCCATTTGTATTCCATCCAAATGTGAGACATACACCACCAGGTTTAAGTATTCTACTAATTTCTTTCTTTATATCAGTCCAAAACGCTATTGATGTTGACTGATAATCAACTGTCTTACCCAACTTCTTATAACACACCTTAACCTGGGTAGGAGAGAATGGCGCATCGAAGAGAACCATATCTACAGAATTGTCATCAAACATCTTTAAAAAGTCCTTTGCGTCCAAATGATAATCAGTATCATATTGTGGGTCAATATCATTTGTTATCGTTCCATTTTTATTGGAGTTTGCAAATGGGTCTAAAATGATAGCATTTTCTGGTAATTTAGCTTTGTATTTATCGATTAGTTCTTTAAATGGCTTTATTGAAAATGTGTTTTTATTGGGCATTGCCCATGTTCTCCTAAGTATTACTCCATCTTCATCGATTGTTTTAAATTCAGGCATTAAATTTAATAATTTACATATATTATTTTAGTACACCCGGTGAGACTCGAACTCACACGCCTCGCGACACTACATCCTTAGTGTAGCCTGTCTACCAATTCCAGCACGGGTGCTTTTATATAATATAGTAAATTAAAAGATGGAGTCAATAATTAGCAGCCTCCTCCTCCACATCTTCCACGAGAAAAAATTCCGCCACAGCCTCCTCCGGTGCCACAAGATGCGCTTCTATTTCCGCTTCCACCACATCCGCCATATGACTGACGAGTATCAAAAAAACTTCCTCCCCCACAATCGCCATACGAAGGTGCTACACGTTGTCCGCAGCTACCGTATGTTTTTCCGCCGCAACTACCTAAAATTGGACTTCCATATACAGGTCTATATTCGTCTCTATGGTTTCCGTGTGGCATTACTCCTAAATATGGGTCAATATCAGGTTCTTCATTATCATCTGTTGGATAATCAAATTCTCCTGAATTGTCTCTTCTAAATACTATACCACGTCTTTCCAATGCTTCTCTTAAAGCTTCTGACAAACCATTGATGTCATCTGAATCAATAAATAGTAACTTACTCATAGTTATTTAAATTGTTGTTATTTTAACTAAATTTTCTTTAAGTTGTTTTTTAAGTGTTTCTTTTATTTCTTCCAACTGTGATTCATTATTTATTATTTTTGAAAATTCTGTATGTTCTGTAAGGTTTATTCTATCAGTATGTATGTCTGCACAATAATATTTTATTACATTACCATCCTTATTCCAATCAACATAAACCTCTATTTCTGTATCTTCAATATCAGGAGTTTTGAATATCCAATTATTGAATTCATCGTCATTATTGAAATCCCAATCCTTGTATACATTTCCATCAGGGGTAATTATAACATCATTGATATATGTTTTATTACCCATTTTAACAGATGAAAACATCAATCCTCTATGATATGAAATAATACAATTATCTGCCTCAAAAGTTGAAGAGTGACATACTAAACAGCCTCCACTTCCACTATACATATATTCTTCGCTGAGAAGAGTTTCAATCTCGTCACGGGCCTTTAATGTTGTTGTATCAAGCTTTGTATAATCAGCCCTTAGATTTATAAGCCTCTTTTCGCTTCCCCATTTCTTAACAAACTCTTTAAACTCATCAAATGAGAAATTTTTATTGATAACCGTATTAATTCTTATCGGCTTTTCAATTCTGTCTATTAACTTCAAATCAGCCACGCCACTAAATTCGTGACCAATATGTCTTGATATATTAATACCGTGTATCTTTGGCTCAGAATTGATATAATCAATTATTTCATCAATGTTCTTAACCAATGGCAATGTTGTGTTAATAAAACACCTTTTATTCATCGCCGATATAATCCTTTTTGTTTCATCAAGATTAGCAAAAGGCTCGCCACCGGTTAATACATATTCTACCACATCGTAGTTATTGTTTATTTTATTGATTTGTTCTATAATTTTATTCGGATTTAATTTGATGTTCTTATACATCTTCTTTGATGTACAAAAAGGACAATTGTTGTCGCAATCAAATGGAACAAATATAGTACAAGCCAAGTTTCTTCTTCCAACTAAGTATTTCATATTTAAAAAATTAATATTTGTCCAAAGATACACAAAAAAATCAATATGAACAAATATTTTTAGTTAAAAAAAGTTAAATGAATTAAGGCTTTTTAAACACTTCAGCCCCATCGAATAAATCTCCAACATATAGTTTATTAACATCAATACTTTGCTTGATGCCATCATATTTAAACATTATGTTGAGATTATCATCCTTTACATTAACAGTAACTTCTGACCAATCGTCTGCTGCAAGGTCATCTTGCTGCGGGGACCATCCAGTCATTACATTTTTTTGGAGTTTATCGTATTTGCATAAAACCTGTTCGGCCTTTACTTCTCCACCATTTACATCAGCGAGCATTTTTAATATTGGGTCTTTACACCATTCTGATTTAACGCTTGCCTTTGGCTTGAGCCAAATGAATATTCCACTCCAAGATATTCTTGAAACAAAACCACCTTCCTCCAAAATCTTGTAACATTCTCCAAATTTCATATCTTTTTTGCTTTAATGAATAATTCTTTTCATATTACAAATATACAAAAAAAAGTTAAAAAAAAGAAATAATAAAAACAAAAAAATTGCACCATTTCTGATGCAATTAACGCCCTAACAACGCTCCTATGGAATTACCCAATGGTCTGTCACCTTCTTCTTTGCATAAAGCAGTCGAAGCATTTACAAGGTTCAAGGGCTTTGGTTTGGCGTTAACCTACTGTAGCCCCTTTTTCGGTTTTATCATTTAATTTGAGTGTGTTGCTACACCAAAGAAACATATTGATTACCCTCTGCATGCTAGAGGTAGGCTATTAACTCCTACGTGGCTTCCGTTTATGAAGAATTGTTTCACTCTTTGAAAGATGGACACTTCCAATCCTACTTCCTCAAATTAATGTTGAGCGGATGACCAGGTACCATCTGGCAACCTTTGCCTTGGCAAGGCAACGCTCTAGCAATTGAGCTACACCCGCGTGGAGCCGGCACTGTGATGCAACAGCGGTTCACCCGGCATGTTATTAGAGCAGATGACCGGGTACCATCCGGCAACCTATGCCTTGGAAGGGCATCGCTCTAGCAATTGAGCTACATCTGCAAGATTGGGCAATTAAGGTTTGCCCAGTACCTTTTTATTTGCGATAACAAATAAGATTATGCGCTTATTGAAAGTTGTTATCCTTTCTCGTTTGGTACGCACCGTGAGCTGTTTACGTGTTTCAGCAACCACCTTATTTGCTCTACTCCTTAACCTCGCTCGGTTAAGTAAATATATGATGTATGAAGAACCTATCAACAAATTTGTTTGTTTTCGCAGAGCATAAGACTTGTAGTTTATCACGCAGGAAACTACCAAAACTGTTATTTTCGTTACTGCAAAGTCTTGACAATAGCTGAACGTCCGGTCTCAGGATTGACTCCCTTACCCTCAAAGCTATTTACCTTCACGCCACGATTTGTCAAATAATCAGCAACTGCCTTTGCTCTCTTCTCAGACAACTTCTGATTAAATGCAGCAGTACCTTCCTTAGATGCTGTAGCTGTTACATCAACAATTGCATCGTTTCCAATCTGATTAAGAATGTACTTAGCCTCAGGAGAAAGAACTGCACTACCTGTGGTAAATGTAACCATCCAAACCTCATTTGCCGTTGCAACTGTTGCAGTTTCAACCGTCTTAACTTCAACAACCTTTTCGATTACCTTTGGCTTACGGCTCTCACACTCTGAAAGTGCGCCATTCAAGCGGTCAATCTCACTAATCATAGCGCCTATGTCATAAGTCTTGAAGTGGTGTGTTCCATTGCTTGTCTTGAAGTGGTACACATAAGAAACATTCAATGCAAACTGTGCGTTGTGCTTATTGAACTGCAACGCACCAAAATTGCGCAAGTTCCAATAAATAGCGGGAGTAAAAACAATTGAATGAGCCTTTTTCTTACCAAGATTAAACGCAAGGTCAAGACCAGTTTTACCCGTCAAACTATTGGATGATGTGTTCCACGTATGAAGCCAACCAATACCACCAATTGCGCTAACCTCAAACACGCGAGGGAAACCCTTATAGCCCCACAAGGCATTAGAAATGTTAAATACGCCATTAGCGCCAACATTAGTTGCCTTTACGGCCGTTTTAATGTCTGAGAAATGGTTGTCATTAAGAACAACTAAGCCCTCTAACTGAGCGCCAAAAACAGGGGTGAAATCCTTCTGCAACTTAATACCTACATTTGTGTTCAAAGGGAACACACTGTTAAAATCAAGAGGAGTAGAAACACCTGCTGTGATTCCGAAGCTAATGTTGTCAAGCGCATTACTATTCTCAGTAGCAATCTGCGCATTAGCACTTACTACGCCCAACATAAGGGCAAAAATAAACATTAATTTCTTCATTTTTTTTTCTAATTTTTTAATTACAATTTTTATTTTATTATAATTTAAAACAATAAATACTACTTTAAAAGGGAACGCCTATTGAAGTTATCGCAATCAGAAATATGTTACAAATGTAAAATTTGCTGTACGTTCCCATATATTAATTATGCCTTTGAAATCTTATATTCGTAGGAATAACCTTTAGATTTAGTACCATCTTTTTCGTCGATGTCTACAATCTTGTAATGTTCCATCTTACAGTTAAAGCCTCTACGTTTAATGGTTTTTTCTATAAGTTCAATTCCATCATAGCAATATTGAAATTTTCTACTTACAATAGGAATTACCAATGTGCTTGGTGGGTCCGTATCAAGTTTTCCCTTCTTTCCGTCTATAAGCCCATAGAATTCAAGCTTATTCATTATAATACCCAAAAAACATAAGGTATAAGCAGGAAAATCTACCGTTTCCTTTGTGTTCTTTTCATAAACATGTGCCATATAAACACTATTTTTAAAATTAATACTTTCGTTAAAAATAAGGAGTCATTTTAAACCCGATAGTGTTAGATTCGAACCAACGACCTCTTGGTAAAATCCAAGGCTCTAACCAACTGAGCTAACTCCCGCAGTAAATTTTGCTGTTAGACTCCTTGTATATATAACCTGACTGCGTGAAGGGATTATAGGATTAGTTCTACCCTCAGATAGGGGAGGCTTCTTATGTGGGTTTTCAAATCAATCAGATGTCCCACAGCCGTTCTATACATTTACTATCAAACCACTTGCTATTACTTACACGCCTCAGCGGTTAAATTGTCGGGGTGACAGGACTCGAACCTGCGACCACATCATCCCAAATGACGCATTCTACCGACTGAACTACACCCCGAAAATTAGGAAACATTTAAAAATTAGCTGGCGCTCTAAACCTACTGAGCTATATGCCGTAGCATAAGTGGATTCGAACCACTGGCCTCCTGCTTGGAACAATTTTTTTAGTTCTTTGCTGTGAGTTTCCTTGTTAATATCTATGCAAATATACAAAAAAACATTTTAATAACAAAATAATATATGTTAAAAAATGTTAAATTATATCTTAATGGTTGGCGTTGGTGGACTCGAACCACCCGTGGAATTAACCAGAAGATTTACAGTCTTCCCCGATGCCATCTCCGGTCACACGCCAATGTTTATTTTTCTTTTTTAAATCTTTCTATATCATCATTCAGAATACCTTTTCCTCTTTTAAGATAGCTTTCAATTTCAGTTTTTTCTTCAGGAGATATTGTAGCATCTTTAAGCGCCTTTTCAAATGAATCGATGTATGATAGGCTTTTTTCCGCATCTTCTATTGTCCTTATATTGTCAGAACTAATTAAAGATACAAGGAACATATATTTTACCTGTCTATTTTCACATATCTTATCAATATCCTCTCCTGTAATGGTAAATTTTTTCTCTTCCATAACTTGTTTTTTTTTATTTCAAAAATAAGGGAACATTTTTTAAACGTTGTTCTACCAACTGAACTACCCCTACATCTTTATACTTTCATTTCAACTTCTTCCCACTCTTCTTTTTCTTGCTTATGAATTGGAAAAAGTGTTCTCATTCTTATTAACAATGATAGCCAATCTCCATTATCTGCGTCAAAGCCAAACTTATCATCAATGCCTATATTGAAATAGAGTTTACCATCATAATTGCCCAATTTATCATTTTGTACCTCCGGATTTTCGTTGATATAATCAAACTTAATACCGTTAGCTTTAAACACTTCTATGTATTTGTCTATTTTATCTTTATAAGAAGAAGTCCACAGTATAAGTGAAATTTTTTTGTTATTGGTCATAAACTGTAATGCTTCTTTTGCTCCAATAAGCCACTCATATTTTTCTTCTTTTTCGTAACTGGGTCTAAATATTGTGTTATGAATATCAACCAACACATATATCTTTTCCCATTTCTTTTCTTTCATACGTTTGTATGCAAAATCTAATGATGTTTCAATCATGAATTGTCCAAAGTCTATTTGTTAATGGATGCCAATCATCTTTTTCAGTTTGGAAATAATAATAACTTCCATTCACTTCAGATGTATATTCTCCAACATCTACTAATATAGTTTCGCCACTATAATTAAAATAACATCCTTTTGAGTTGTCTAATTTCAAAAGTTTAACTGTTGGAAAATCTCTCATATGCAACATTGTGCCACTCTTAAGAGATGGCCAATCAACTGCTGTAACTTTTGCTGACATAATAAAAATTAATTTTGTAGTCGGTACGAGATTCGAACTCGTATGGCAAGAATGAAAATCTTGAATCCTAGCCCTTAGATGAACCGACCATTTTTAGGAAACTCTTTTTTGGTACGGAATTTGCAGTTCTGTGAAAATTTGCTGTAAGTTTCCTTGTTCATATATAAGCCTATGAAAAACACTATACAAATATACAAAAAATATTTGATAAACAAAAATTATTATTGTTAAAAAATGTAAAAAGGTGAATAATCGCGTAGATTATCCACCTTCATTGTTCTAATATCATGAAAACACACTTAGTATGAGATACATATCAGGATAATCTACTTAAAATGAACAGTATGGTTCTTCTCCGAAAGCATATTCGCCCTCGTAGCCGCCGTAAACCGGTTCATAAGTATAATTAAATGATATGTTTTGCATTTTTTCTATTTTTATAATAAATATAACAATTTTTTTAAAAGTCAAGATTTTTTAGTAAAACTGGTGGATAATATATCAAAACATTCTTTTTTCTTTGCTTTTAATTCTTTTATTTTTTCATTTATCTTCTTTTTTTCAGCCTCAAATTGCTTTAATTCCCTGTCAATAGATTCTGTTAATTTATATGCATATTGTTTTCCAAAATCTTCAAGTGCTTTTTCTGCCTCTTCTTTAACAGTAAAGAACCTAAATCGTTTATCTACTACTGAGTCGTCATTTACTTCGCCTCTGTGATAGCATCTTATTGGATTATCCCAAGAAACTCCTGCCGAAGAACATGGTACACAATAAAATGTACCAAAAAAAGTCAAACCTGTGGCTTTCTCTTTTTGCACAAAAGTTTTAACTTTATTTCTTACTATTTTTCCTTCTCTGATTTCTGGAAAAATATAGTAGAGCCTGCCTTTATAATTATTTACGTCTTTTACCTTTATTAATTCCATAATAATACAGATTCATCTTGAAAAATTCCTGTGCTTTCTGCTATTCCGTAGACATCTTTTGTCCATCCAAAACAATTTCCGTCTGTGCTATCAATACGGAAGTATAGTTCTTCATCACGCTCTATAACTTCAGTGCAGCGATGAACCATATAGAAATCGCCATATCCGCCTTCTTTCAATGGGTATACAAAATGACAAAATACAGGCTTCCCAACGAAAAATTCCTTATCGACAATTTCTCCAATAGGAGTAATTTTACAATATTCCATATGAGATATAATAGGATGCATTGAATATCCGCTTTCCCAATGCATAACAGTTTCTCCGTTTTTCAAAGCATCAAGAATTTCTTTTCCATCTTGTACTACTCTATATCCTTTAACCTCTTTTGGCTCGTTTACAATTTCCTTTTTCATTTTATTTAATATTCTAATATTTGTAACCCATTCCATTCTCCAACACGTGGACCAAATATTTTGTCCATTCTAGAAAAATGCTTATCAAGTGATTTAAACACTCTATCTATGTCATCTGAAGACATTTCTTTTTTCTTTGGCTTAGGTTGATTTTCATCATTTGATTCATCCCATTTCACACCAATGACATCATCAACGTCTTTACCATCCAATGCAGTATGAGCCACGCCTACAATTCCATCAGGCGTGTTTGCATTAAGGGATTGTTTTGTAAGGTCAACTTCAACATAGATGTTATGTTTATCATCGCAAATAGAAAAAACCTTACTACCGTTATCTCTACCAACTATTTTGAATGGTAATTGCTCTCCTATTCTAAATCCTGCACATCCATTATCTGTTGATATGTTTTGTCTTGCAAATATTGTAAGGGATGAAATGAAATCGTTTGTAGGAATCATTGCCCCAGTAGGGGTTATAATATGGGAATTATTATATGGAGAAAAGCCGTGCAATTCCAATATAATTTTCCTTATAGTTCCATCTATTTCAGATGTAGGATATGTTGACATATTACAATAATCAATCCACATTTTTTCGTCAACAATATCATCAACATCTACCCTTTCAAAACCACTGTTTATTGGCCAAAGTTCAAAACCAGGACTATATTTCAACCCCATCATTTTACACATTGATGGTGATATTGAAAATGTGCGTCTTCCTGTTGTATTTACTCCTTCTATAAGATTTCCATTTTCATCAATACTAACTTCTCTCAGTATTAACGAATCTAGATTAACGCCTTTATATTCTCTTATTACTCCATATAGCTTAAAATACAAACGGCCAAATTCAACCCCTTCAACAGATTCTTTTCCCAATGAATATATAGCGCCAGGAACAAATTCGTTTCCATTTGCGTCATCAGCTTTTTCTCCCCTTAACATTTCAACATCTACATCAAGTAGTTGCATAAGGGAAAGTGATTCATTAGAAAGAGTAACCCATTTAGGCTTATTTGAAGTATAATCTATCAAATCATTTTGAAACACAACGTCACTTTCAAGTTTAAATCCTAAAGGTCTTCCTATTTTTGGGTGTATTATTTTTGCCATATTTATTTTAGCATTTAAAAATCCCTCACATTTTGCAAGGGATTTATTGTTTTATTTTTTATCGTGGTCCTCCATCTGAAGTACCATCAACAGAATATTTAGCTTCAATTGCAGCAGCACTTGTCGCTTTACTATCAATTGCCACACCTGACATCATAGAATCAAGTTCGGCTCTCATCTTAGCCATTTCACGCTCATTATTCAAACGCTCCTTTGCTGCTTCGTCAATAATGCGCAAACAATCGCTAGTGGTTTGTTTAATTTTCTCTTGATTATGCTTAAGAGTTTCAAGCTTAATTGATGGGCTTTCAGTCATCTTAGTAACACGAACCTTAAGGTCGTGCGTAGCATCTGCATTGTGCGTAAGAATTTCATTAAAGCCATCAATCATAACCTCATGTGCTTTAAGACCTTGTTCAAGATTGTATAGATATACTGCTTGCTGCAACTGGTCGCGAAGCATTGGCATCATATTATCAATATCCTGAGAAATTGAATTACTATGAGCAATGTTCGCGTCTTGTATGTCACGAATACGGAACAATGATTGATTGAATGACAAATGCCACGTTAGCATTGCTTCAACTCTTTTATCAAGTTCGTGCTTAAAGTTTCTTGTATCATGAATATCGATTGCTGAATACTTGTCTGGCTGTGACTCCATTACTTCAAGGGCTTTTCCATATTCCTCAGATTTTAGTTTTGCTGCGATAATCAACTTTTCCAAAACCTCAATATATGAAATTGTTTCTTGGAATCTCTGCTCCAATTCAGTATTATCACGAAGTGCAATTGCCTGTGCAGCGTGAAGTTTCTCTTGCATCATTTCGACATCCTTTTCCAAATTCTCACATTTGGTTATGAACTTCTGAATTGAGAAAAACATCTTATTGAGCAAAGGAATTTCACGAATAGTTCTAACAAACCAATTTGGCTTCTTAATTTCATCCAAATCAATTGTTACAAGCTTCGCACTGATGGCTTTCATAATAGATTGCGTTTCTTCTCCAAGCTTCGCAGAAGAACCACGTTTCATCAAATCCTTAGTGCTTCTATTCAATTGCTCGCTAAGTTCGGCTCCATAGTTGGAAATTGACATCTTATCATGAACGTCAAGCTTCTTACCAATGTTGTGATATTCCTCTAATTCACTGGGAGTGAACTCAGACATGTTAACAACGCCGTCGTCGTTAATTCGTCTAAAAGTGGTTACTTTCTTTTCCTTGGAATCGAGTATTTTAGCGACTGCTTTAGTTGTATCGCCAACAGTGCTTTTCTTTTCTGTTATTTCGCTAATAACAGCAGAAACCTCACGTGTATTGGTTGCTGACTTTTTTCGTGTTCTTTTAGGCTTTTCAGCCACCTGAGTAGATGCCACTGTTACCTCTACAACAGGAGTTTCGGTCTTTTTCTTACTTGCCATATTATATCTAATCAATATTAAACGATTTATGCAAATATACAAAAAAAATACCAAGAAAAAAAATCTTTGGCGTTAAATATTGTTAAATAGTTGGCTTAAATTTGTAAAACAAATCATAGTAAAACGAAGTTGTTTTATCAAAGTTGATATAATGCCCACTTTGACCGCCCCACATATTCCAACCGCTGTTTTCAAAATGCCCAATTAAATAAAAAATATCAGTATTTGATTTGATAATATTTATTGCCCCTTGAATTCCTGTATGATGCTTTTTCATCACTAATGAAATAAAACGTTTAAATTCACCAGATTCTTTTAAACACCTTAAAAGCTTTCTATGTGGTGGCAATGTCATATATTCTTTTTTAGCAATAAGCTCTTTATTTAGGCTTCTTAAAGCCTTTTCTTTTTTTCTTTTTTTGCTGCTTTTACTCATACTAATTAATCAATATGATATACTCAATCAAAGATACAAAAAAAACACGAAATAACCAAATATTTCGTGTTAAATAATGTTAAAAATTATTATATTACGCATTTATTAGAATGGTAAATCATCTTCAGGCTCCTTAGCTATTGTTGTTTCTGCAACGACAGGCTCTTTCAACTTACCGGTACTAACTGTGGTTTCTGTTGTGGTTGTAGCGCCATCAGTACCATTGCTACTTTTGCCACCAACGTAGTTAATGCTATCAGCAAACACATCTATTGATATTGCAGTTTCACCTGCCTTAGTTGTGTAGGTGCTTGCTTTTAGCGTGCCGGTTATAAACACATGACTTCCCTTCAATAACTTCTTATTACCTACCAACGATTGACTTGCAGTAACCTTAACCCATGTTGTTGTTTCCTGCTGAGTTTTCTTGTCATAATCGTTTGTTGCTACTCTAAACGACACAAATTGTCCGTTCTGCGTTTCAAATGTTTCAGCATCTGCGCCCAAATGCCCAGTAAATGTTGTTTTAATCATATCTGTAAAATATTTTTTAGTTAAGTAAATAAATAAATTTCTTCCCCGTTATCAGATAATTCCCATTTATTATCTGTTAATAACTCTTGTTTAAATTCCTTATCAACTAAATCATTTAAGTTTACTTTGTAAAAATAATCATTAGTTTCCCTGTTAATTTCAAATGTAACATCTGCAACTTTTTTTAGTTGTTCCAATTGTATTAATGGTAATGTTGCATTTGTCTTTTTTCCATTTTTTATTAATTCTTTTAATTCATCTATTTTCATTTTACTTTTTTTAACACAATACAAATATACAAAAAAAAATTGAAGAACAAAATTATTCTCCAACTTTTTTTTAATTTTTATTCTATGGTGTACTTTTTTACAATTTCACCTCTGAATATGTCAATGGGAATTGGGTGTGGCAATCTTTTAAATTCAGAATTAACCGAACGCATAATAACACGTTTTACATTATCTTCTCCATATTTCTCAACCAATGTTTTAAAAATAGTTCCTTTCTGATTAAACCCATCCTTTAAATATGACTCTTTAATTCTGTTATCAAGAGTTACCCAAGGCATAAGAATTGCATCAACATCGTTATATGTAAAACCAGGCATAATTTGGTCTAAATCAGAATTTGATACACCATTGCCATCAGTAGGTGTAATCTCAATAGCAACCTTTAAAGCCTCAGAACCTTTATAAACCTCTTTATAAAGGTAATTAGCCAAGCCATATACTTCGGTCTTCCAAAGGTTTCCAATTGGGTTTAAATCGCCAACATCACCATTTACTGTAAAGAACCCCAAATAATGTTCAGTTAAATTATCAGTATCAATTACAATACCCCCATGTTTACTTGCAATGTCATAGAGTGTAATCATTCTAAGACGAGCCTTTATATTACCCTGAGAAATATTTGTACTTTTAACCCCTGAAGCCTTTTCACACATTCTCTCAACGCATTCAAATCCTTCTTGAATGTTGAATTCAGAAAACTCATTGCAAAATTCCTTACCCGCCAATGCAGCAGAAGAAACTTCATCACCTTTATTTGTTGAACATGGTAAACTAATTCCGACCAAAGGAATGCCTATCTTTTCATTTACCTTTTTACAAATAGCCGCGCACACAGTTGAATCAAGTCCGCCACTCAGTCCTAATACCATTGCCTTAATACCATTATCGGTTAAATACTTTGCTGTGGTGTTAACAATTGTTTCAAACACACTCTTGTAATCAAGAGGCTCACTTCTACCTATTATCATAACTTTCAATTAATAATTTATTTCTTTCTTTATCTTTTTTTTCTTTATTTACATATGCCAAAAATTCCCTAGATATAAAGTTCGTATGTACTTTTTTCTCATCATAGAATTTAGCATCTTTAATAAGAGGTATCATTGCTAAGAAGTTTTTCTCCATGATTTTCAAAGAGAACATTCCTTCCTTATCAAACTGAATTTCTTCAGGCTTATCTCCGTATATTTCGTTAACATATGAGCCGCCAACCATTATTGCATTGTGCATTTGAAAAACCTTCATCATTTGGTCAAAACAATTGGTATTTCCCGTTCTTCTACTCACACTAAAGAATGAACATAACTTATGTTCTATTAATTTAGGCCTTGAATAAAACAGCCTTGTGATAAACGCTTGCAACTGTGACGTGATGGAATAATAGTATACAGGGCTTCCTATTATAATCCCATCTGAATGCTCAATAACTTCTTCTACAAGAGGTAGGAATGTGTCTACCTTACATACAGTGTTATTATCCTTACATTTCCTACAATTAACACAATGTTTTATATCAGAAGGAATATCTATTGTGACTACTTCTACGCAATCATGCTTAAACAAGTCAGATAGATAGTCAACGCAAGCCCTTGTACAACCGTTAGCGGAAGGAGAACCGTTTATAATAGTTACCCTCATTGTTTTTCCATACTAAGAAGTGCATTACCACAAGTAATTCTATCTTCATCCTCTTCCTTAGAAGGGATAAATACAATTACATCCCATCCTGCCTCAATTAATGGCTGCTCAAACTGCTTATAGACATCATACTTATAATATCCTTCAGGAGTGTTAATACCATTCTCATTTGCTTCATTTGTCTCATGAATGGGAGTAATCTTAACAATAAACTTATTCTTGTCGAATAACTCATCAAGAGTCTTTGGGTCAAGAATTGTTTTATCTGTTACAGGAAAATTAAGTGTATACTTACGCCCAACCGGCATCGGAAGTTCTTTGGCAATATCAGAAATTTCCTTTAGCGACAAAGACCTATTTCTAAACAATTCATTACGCTGAGTTTCATCAGTAGAATTGATAGATAATTGTAATCCTGCTTCTCCCTTATAATCTTCGTTCTTAATTGAACAGAACTCAAGAAGAATATCCTTAAGTTTATCTTTGCCAACTCCTTTTGGACACATCGTTGTGAATACAGGATGAATCGCATCTGCCTTCATTTTTGAATTGACCAAATTCCTCAAGTCCTCTCTCATAAAATCAAATACGTTCCTTGCGTTGAATGCAGGTTCTCCCATACGAGCAAAGTGTAGATTAAATCGTGCTGTATAATTACACTTTGACGCATTTATAGACCTTTCAACTTGCTCGTAAAGTTCTTCCCTTGATGCATTACCACCAAACTTAACCTTTGGGCAGTCACAAAACATACAAGCCATAGGACAGCCCTTCTGTGTTGAAATTGTTACAACCAACTTATAACCGAGGTCTACTTCATGGTGTTTAACTTGATTAATCTCTTTTGTAAGACCAAGGAAATTTGCCTTAATGTTATTTTCCTTACCGTAATCTCCTACATATAGGTATTCCAACTTTTTCTCTGTGTCGCAAAAAATTGCTCCAGTACGTGTTTTAAATTCTTTAATCATATTATTCAGTTTCAGTTATTTCTTCAATAATTTCTTCTTGTGCTTTTTCCTTTCGTTTTTTAAGAAAATCCCTGAGCCACAAAATGCCAAATACAGCAGCAGCCCACATTAATACCTTCTTCCAAGAGAAACCAAGCATTCCACCTATAATGCTCATAATTGCATCAATAATAAGTAGTATAATTGCAAGTTCTCCTAATAGAAGTATTAAATACCAACCTTTCTCAAGTAATTCTTCCATATTTATTGCGTTTTAACAAATGAATATCCACTGTTAACATTTACTTTTGCTTCTTCTATCAAAATTAAACAACAACTTAACACGCTGTGTTTTCTACCTTTTGTGTACAAATCATCAACATTAACTCTTGTCTTTGTTTCTCCTGTTATTTTACCTAATGAAATAAATGGACTGCCACTGCCACCTGATACTGCATATGCTACCGTATCTCCATAATGAAGCTGTTTTTCTCTTTTATCTGTGAATGAAATTGGTTTTCCATCGTGGTTAGACATTGCTTTAATGTATTTATCTGTGGCGCTTTTCTGCTTTCTATTTTTACGTTCAGAAATCGCTTTTATTGCGTCCTTTTCATCAATGAAAAATCTCTTGCATCCTTTATCTCCTTTAAAAGGATAGTCATAGAAATAATTATCAATTTGTTCTGATAGTTTATCTTCCCATATACTTTCTCCAACTATTATAAAGCCATTATCTCCAAAGCAAATTTCATATTCGTTTTCCCCATCTTCGTGATTTTTTATTTCTGTAAACGTGATAGCGATAGGTTTATCTTGTGTTTCTGACGAAATATAATAAACAACAGTTCCTGGCTTTAATAGCTTGAAGCACTTACCTTCTCTAAGTTTTGCTTGCCATTCTTTTGCCTCATCTTCAGTGGTGAAAAAACGCCCAATGTGGCTTCTATTCCCTTTATATTTAAAATTCTTTATTTTATTGATTACTTTTTCATTATTTTTTGCAAGTTCAGCATTTCTATATGCACCAGGAACAAAAGTTTTAGTTCCTTCTATGTCTTTTGAATATCTAATACTTCTAGTGCTCCAACTTTTATATCTTTCCTTAACTATAATAGGAATAATTTCAAAATTATTGGTATCATCTAACATATAGATTATATCTCCTTCATAATCTATACTAATTACTTCATCGTTATTAGATGTTATTTTTTGCGTTTTATACACTTGTTCTGGATGATACCTGTTCTCAACAGAAAATTCAACACCGTTTAAATCGTTAAAAGTTTTTTTTGCCATGTTATTCTTTATATAATATTTTTTTTAAACCATCTATATATTCTTTTTCTTCATGAGTAGTCATTTCTCCATAAACTATTTTTTCACCAATTGTTTTCATCTTTTTACTGAGCATAGACCAAAAATCGAACTTTTCTTTAGTTTTTTCCCAATCAAAAGAATCATTTATGAAAAGATAAAACGTATTTATTAATTTTTCTTCTTCAGACAAAAAATTTCCGCTAAATCTTATTTGTACATAATTCTCTACAAATTTATTAAAACTTAAACCGCTATAACAATGTGACACTCCATATCTTTCCAACTTTTCAAAATTGGCGAAATATGCTCTATAAACTCCGTTATCCTTTAATATTCTAACGAAAACATCTTTAAAATTCATAACACAAAGATAACAAAAAAACGTGGAATAACCAAATATTCCACGTTAAATTATGTTAAAAACACTAATTTTCTTCCTTTTCAAGAGTTTTTGGGTGGAAAATAAGTTGCCTAAGTTCAGGAGATTTTTCAAGTACATCAAGTCTGCGTAGCTCAATTATTTTTTTGTTGTCAGACACATACTTTCTTGTTTCACACCACGTCTTTAGATTCGTAGTAACCGGTGATATTGCTCCAAAGAAAACAGCAGCAACAAAACAAATAACAAATACTGTTGCCCAAATCAAATTTATCATAACCATAAATCCAACAATTTTAACAACAAGTGATTAACGTATAATCTTTCTTACCCTTTTGCAACAGCAAATACTTACCATTGATAAGATTTGCATCAGTTACAAGTTCCTTCTCATTAACCTGCTTTGTCTTGTTAATGGAGAAACCATTGCTCTTGATTAGTTTTCTTGCCTCAGACTTTGAAGGAACTTTATCGTGCATTGCTGCAAGGTCAATAACAGTAACACCACTTGTGAACTGCTCCTTATTAACCTCGACGGTTGGAACACCATTCATTGCTGCCAAGAATGTCTTTTCATCCAACTTTTCAATGTCAGCCATTGTTCCCTTCCCAAAAAGAATTTCAGAAGTTTCAACAGCCTTGTTGTATTCTTCCTCAGAGTGAACAAGACAAGTCATATATTTCGCAAGAGTAGACTGCAATAAACGCTTCTCAGGTACTTCCCTGTGTTGCTCAATTAGTTTGTTAATTTCATCAATATCAATCAACGTGAACAGTTTTATGAAACGTTCAGAATCAGCGTCGCTTTGATTAAGCCAAAACTGATAGAACTCATAAGGGGTGGTTTTTTTAGCATCCAACCAAATATTACCCTTTTCCGACTTGCCAAATTTAGAGCCATCAGCTTTAGTTACAAGTGGCCAAGTAAGAACGCATGCATCGTCCTTTTTCAGCATCTTATGAATAAGTTCAATACCTGTTGTTCCATTTCCGTACTGGTCACTTCCTCCAATTTGAAGTTTACAATTGTATTTTCTGTAAAGTTCAACAAAATCATTGCCTTGAATGAGCTGATATGTAAATTCTGTAAAAGACATTCCGCTGCCCTCGCGTTCCAAACGCTTTTTCACAGAATCCTTTGCCATCATATAATTCACAGTAATACATTTACCAACCTCACGGGCGAAATCAATGAAAGACATATTTTTCATCCAATCATAATTGTTGACCATAATTGCAGCGTTTGGCGCTGTAGAATTAAAATCTAACAACTTGGAAACTTGCGAACGAATTCCTTCGACATTATGAGCAACCGTTTCTGGGCTTAAAAGTTTACGCTCTTCAGATTTGAATGAAGGGTCGCCAATAAAGGCTGTGGCTCCGCCAAGCAAAACAATAGGCTTATGACCATGTTTTTGTAAAAGTTTTGCTGTTGTAAAGGCCAACAAGTGTCCTAAATGAAGGCTATCCGCCGTTGGGTCTGTTCCAACGTAGAAAGTTGTTGGTTTACTAAGCAACTCAACGAGGTTGCCTGATTTGCTTGCGATAAGCCCTCTAAATTCAAGTTCTTCTAATAGTGTCATTTTTTATGCTAATTTAATTTACAGATTCAATTGGTATTTTAGGTTTGCAAATCATTTGCAGCACAAGATTATCCATTTCAACGCTTGTTAATCCAAAACGCTTTTTCTCCTTCATACAGCCACTCTTATTGCAGCATTTTCCTTTGTTCTTGTGCTTTTTATGCCTTTTCTTGTAGAAAAACATCATGTCAACTTCTTTTAATCAATGTATAGTGCAAAGATACAAAAAAAATAGCAAAAAAAGAATTTTTTTATGTTAATTAAACTTAAAAATGAGCAGCACCTCACGATGCTGCTCATTTATTTTCAGTACACTATGGCATCATTCTTATACCGTAATATAAGAAAGAATTTCTTGTCCAAGGGCAGTATTAATCATTTCCTCCATAGTAGGCTGCTTCTTTTCAACAGCTTCCTTTTCAGCCATTTCTCCACCAAGAAGTAGAGAAACAATACTTCCATCAAAGCCACTAAAGAAATAACACCCGCTATTTTCAATTGTTGCAGGAACGTCTTGCGTTCTGCCTGTCACCTGCCACCAAATGAACTTCATATCATCAACAAACTCCTTCGGAAACACCTCGTAAAATTCAGCCTTCATCCTCTCGTAGTTTGTCTCAGCATTACCATTCACAGGGTTAAATTGCATGTCTGACACCACCAACAAGGTTTGTGGAAAATCTTTCAACGGAATTTCGGGATGTTCTTTTCTAATCCTAACAATTTCTTGAACAATGCTTTGGAAGTTGGTTCCGCCCCAGGCAGTTTTTGTGTTCACAATATCCGAAATCATATCACAGAATCCGCCTTCAAGCTGTTTAACACGTGATATATTATCGAACATAATGACATTCTTGTGGAATGCACCAGTATTGATTGTTGAGAAAAATACGCCAAGTGATATACAAATATCATAAGCTGTAATGTTTCCAACAACACTTGTGGTCATTGAACTGCTGGTGTCTAGAGCGCACCACACATTTCCAAGGATATTGCCATCTTCAACAGCCTTCTTAACAAGTTCGTCGAACTGCTTATCAATGGTGATTTTCTTGAACAATGGAAGATTGTTTGCCCTAGGGCTCCAACCACCTGACATAACCTCTTTTGCCAACTCATACACATAGCCTGTATACTTAACAGTTGGCTGTGCCAATACCCATTCAGTATAACCCTTTTCAAGCTCATGCTTTGACAAGAACTTCTGCGAAGCAATCTTGCTAAGAGCACGTCCTGGAATAAGATTCCAATTAATGTCCTTATAACGGCCACTACAAATAAGCTTTTGGAAATCGTGTGCTGTACCACTTGTCTTCAGCTTATTATAGTCCTTATAAGCCATACCGTTATAATTGGCATACTCACGCGCAAGTGAATTGGTAATTTGTGTCCAATCAGTTGTACACTTCGTATTGGTCTTAATACGAGGCATAAACTTCTTGATGAGCTCCATATGAGCGCCACACTTCAGACCCTGATTAATAAGGTCAAAGATAACCTCATGATTGATGGCGTTTGTCTTAAATGTGATGTCATAGAACATCAATGTCCACAGGTCTTTCCATGAGCCTACCAATGGCAGAGCCCAAATATTCTTATAGAAAGAATCGGGCTGATTTACAGCAATCCACAATAGGCGCTTAAAGGCTTCATCACGAACGCCTTGTCCTTTTTGTACCTTCTCGGTAACGTTGTCGTTATTGACCTTAACCTTACGTGTTACCATACGAAGGTAGAATGGGAAACGAAGAGCTTGTTCTGGATTCTCAATCCACAAAGCCTCTTGCTCCTTAAATACGGCGTTTATATCACGGCCTCGATAGTTTGCAGCCTTACCAAATTGGTCTACCAATACGCTACCTGTACTCTTGTAACTTACAGCTCCATTCTCGGTTAGCGCAAAGTTGTTAAAATCGTACTTAAACTTTTCCATATGCTTTTTCTTAATCGTTATTTTTGCAAAGATACAAAAAATATTATTAAAAACAAAATTTTTTATGCAAAAAAGTGTTAATTTAAGGTAAAAAGATATTTATATATAAAATATTGTGATATTATGAATATTGATAAGATTATTACAGAAGAGATAAATAGATTTATAGATGAAGAAGTTCTTGTCGAAAAAAATAAGCACCATAAAAGCGAAAAAAATAAAGCAATTAGTGATATTTTGACGGGTAAAAAAGAACTAAAAAAGGGAAAGGTTAAGAAAAAAGATTTAGCTTCAACAAAGAAGAACGCTAAAAAATTAAAAAATGGCCTTCGTACAGATTTTGATGCTAAGAAAGATAAAGAAACAAATCCAAACTTGAACAATCAAGATAGTGAGGATATTGCTAATGTAATTGACAGCCCATTGGTTAATACTGCTGCTGTTGCTCATGAACTTCGCCCTGATTTAACTCCCGAAGGCGCTCAATCAGAATTGAGGAAGAAGGTTAAGGGTTTAAAGAGTGACAGTGGTTCTACTTATAAGCTTAAGAAAAAAGAAGCATTTAAATTGAATAGAATTTTATCAAAATATATGTAATAAAAAAGGTGGATATTTGTCCACCTTTATTTTTATCTTTCCTTATAATTTTCTTCTAAGGTATACTCATTACTTTTTGAAAAAGGAAGCCCCCAATATCTAGATGGGGTGTTGGCAAACATACCCTCAACTTCATAAATTGTATAACCTTTATTCACTTCATCAACTTCAATAACTTTTGAAATGCATTTTTCTCCACGGACTATTTGAGAAATATAATCTCCTACATTAAATTTCTGAATTTTATTTTTCGACATAGTTTGTTAATTATTTAAAATATAGTTAATATTTTTCTTATATACTTCCCTCATACATTCTTTAGAATCAGTTATAATTTGCCTAACTCTTTCCTTTGTAAGTTTTGTCCTATCTGCAATTTCAGAAACCGGGCATGGAGCATTATGTCTTTCTCCAATGCCAAAATACATTTTGATAATGCTTTTATCTCTTTCTGAAAGTTCTCTCATAAGAGTATTAACAAGTGCTCCTAGATGTTCAAGTTCTGCTTTTGATTCATACTCATTACTTGATGAGCTGTACGAATTAAACAATGACAAATGCCCTGCATTTGCGCCATCATTATCGCCGTCTCCATCAATAGGTTCATCTATCGATGATACTCTTACGGTTAGAACATCAGCAGAATCTTTAATTTTAGCATTTGGGTAATGCTTATTAATGAACTCCATAAGTTCCTCGCTTGTTGGCTCTCTTTGAAATTCTTGAACAAACTTATTTGTCATGTTTGATATGACGTGGTAAGTTTTTGATTCATTGTTCTTTCTGATGAGCAGACCATCGTTTTGCCTAAACAGGTTAATTTTCTGTCTAATAAGATAGATTGCGTGAGTTTGAAATCTATTTCCAAGAGTGACATCAAACGTGTCTACGGCTTCAATAAGGCCAATATTTCCTTCATCAATTAGGTCAAGAAAATTGTTATTGGTAGCATATATTCTTGCCACAGAGATAACAAAGCGAAGATTGGAATTTATGATAAAATTCCTCAATGATTCAACTTCCTTTCTATATTTTGCAGACAGTTTAATATCTTTTTTTGCCATTGCCTTTTTAAGACATTCTTTCCCTTCATTGAGGGTCATAAAAAGTTCTTTCTCCCTATCTGCATCTATTACGTCATAATCACGTACTTCATTAAGATATTTCGTTAGTGTTTCAGTTCTTTCGAAATAGTTGTTTGTTGTTTTAAAATTAGGCGTTGTTGCCATATAAATTATCCTTTCTTTTTAAGTATAACAATTGTTTTATTTCCATCGTCTCTTGGCTGAGATTCAGGTGTTGCAACATCTTCCAATAGCACGATGAATTCAAGTATTGAGCGTTTATTGTCGTCTCGCCTCATCAATTCTCTTCCCTTCATTGTCAAGGTAACTTTAACCTTATTACCATTTTCAATGAATTTTTTTGCATTATTGGCTTTTGTCTGCAAATCGTGTTCAGTAATATTAACTGACAGTTGTATTTCTTTTAAAGGCTTTGCTGATTGTTTGTTTTTCTTTGCGGCCTTTTTAAGTTCATACATCATTTTTTCATAAGATGCGATTTTAATTATAGCCGGGCTTGCTGATGGATTGATTTCAATTAAATCAAGTTGCATATCTTCAGCAATCCTTTTTGCTTCTGATAATGAAACAACTCTACTTTCAATTCCCTCACCAACTATGCGCACATCTTTATGCCCATATATTTCGTCATTAACACGAAACTTTGGCGCATTAAAAACATTTTTGTTTTTTGCCATTAATTGTTTTGATTAATAATGTATTCTAATTTTTCTATTCTGCTTTTTATTTCCTTTAACTCATCTTCTTTCAATGAAAGAAACATTTTCTCATAAGAAAGCTGTTGCTTAGCCTCTTCTACAGACATTGGCTTCTTCGCTTGTTCATCAGCTTTTATTTCGTTTTCTTCCATTTTACGAATAAACCTTTCAGCAACCTCTCCTTCAAGAATTGGCATTGGCTTAGAAAAGTCAGTATAAGCTAATGCTGTTGGTTCATCGTCATAATCAGCAGCAAAGATACACTTTTTATTTGACATACACAAATATTTTTAGTTAAATGATGTTAAATCATGATTCTTTCTCAAAAATCAACTCGTTGTCTTTAGCTTTATACACGCCTACCTCTAACCCACCTTTAACAACATATTGATGTATAAGAGCCTCTATATAATAGAGATTGTCAACAATGTATTTATGCAATGATAGAATACGATTTGTATCTTCTTCGCTAAAGGCTTTTCCTTCCGGGTCATCTTCGGTGCCTTTGATTGCTCTATCATATATTCCCAAAGCCATTGCCAAATCTTCCATTAGCCCAAAGCCAATAGAATACATATGCGATGAGTCTATTGTTATTGTTTTATTATCAAACCCATTTTTTTCTTGTAGAAATATAATAGGTATAACTTTCAATAAATCTTCTGTAACTTCAATTCTTTTTATCATACTTGTAAAAATTAATATCTAGCATGTCCATTATTTTTTATTCTTTCGTCCGCTTCTTCTTTTCTTTTTTTAACAGCTTCATAGTAAGCTTCCAAATCAATTTCTTTTAATTTCAATTCAGATATTCTTACTTTTTTCAATTCTTCAGAACGGCTTAACTGTACATAATCATATATGGTTAAATCAACATCTTTGATGGTATTCATAAAAATACCTATTATTTTATTTTTATCGCCATTTCCATCAAAATTACTGCCTCCTAATAATGTACAAGCAACTTTTTTCCCTTTATATAATATATTAACTAATTTAAGACATTTTTCAAGGGATTCATATTCCAAATAATCTTTTTTTAAATCCGGCCTAAAATTTCCTTTATTGATATATAATAGAGCGAATTTAGGTTTTCCTTCTTTTTCGCACTCAAGTATTGTTCCAAGTTTTGCCTCATCGCCATATTTGGTTGACATGTTTTTATCCTGTACATATGGATAATTAAGCATTACTTTTCTTTGAAACCCTTGAGATAGATTACAATATATATTAGTTCCTACCAATATAACGTCATACTTATCTATGTCTTCGTATAAGTCAGTTCCTGTTGTTATTTTAACCATAATTATTCGTGTAATGGCTTAATAGTTTTCTTCACAACCTTATTATAAACAGGTTCATCTGGTAATCCAGGTTCATTATATCCCGGTATTGCATTATCATTTTCGTAGCCTTCATCTTCCTCAACCTCTAATGGGTCTTCCTCATATATAGGATTACAAGCAGATTCTTCATCACATTTAGATTGTTTATCATAGCTATCCTTAAAACCTATTTTTCTTCCGTCATCCTCAGTAACTTTATAATGACCATTATGCTTTCTTGCTTTTTCTATTCTTTCGAACACAACATCTTCAGGTATATCATCAACATATATTCCTTGTATTGCTTCTTTAACAAAGTCAAAAGTAAAACCTTCTGTCTTTTCGACATACCTTTTTATGTCTTCTTTAACTTTGTCAGAATCCACATTAACGCCACCATCTTTAAGTTTATTGTAGATATAATATTCCCTCACCTTTGCGTCTGGTTTCTTATATTCAAGAACAAGATTGAATCTACTTGGTCTACAAGTCCAACGCTTTTCAAGATTCTCCGGGTAATTGGTTGTGGCGATAGTTACAATACTATCAAGTTGTTCATTTCCATCCAACAATTGTAGTAAAAGGGCTGAATAGTATTCGTCTTTAGCCAGCCTTTCGAAATCTTCGATAATAGTTATTATCTTTCTATTAGGTTCTACTTGTCTAAACTTGCCCATTATCTTTGTATAATAGTCAAGTTCCCTTTGTGTATCAATGCAAACAATAATACCATTATATTTCTTAATTAACTCTTGGCACATTATGTTTATAAGACAAGTCTTGCCATTACCAGGAATTGAATATAACAATATATTTCTTTTATATACGCTTTGGAATTTTCTATATCTATCTTCAGATTTCCAAAAACGTTGTATGTCATCTACAATTACGTCTTTGGCTTCGTTTGGCAGTAAATACAACTTTGGGGTTATAATTTTCTTTGGCTCAAGATAAAATTCGCCACTATATGAATCATGAGCCGGTTTATAAAATCCTGCAGGTATTGTTTTCACGGTGGCTTGCATTGGATAATATCCATCGCCTTTTAACTTGTATTGGCAATATGTGTTTTTGCCGTCGTTTTTTTTGTTATTAGAAATTTTCATACTTGTATTTTTTAAAATGTAACATTAACTAAAATTTTCTTCCTTCTTCAATTCTTCCAATAACTTCCTTTCATTATCGTTAATTTTCTTTGGCATTATAATTCTCACCTCACCAAACATATCACCATATTCATTACTTCCATATTTAGGCATTCCATATCCGCCAAATCTCATTATATACCCATCTGACGTTCCACTTGGTATTTTCGCTTTAAGCTTTTTACCATTAATTGTTTCGACGGTTACTTCACAACCAAGTAAAGCATCAACCACAGGAACATCTATATATGTTTCAAGATTATTACCATCCCTTGTGAACTTTTCGTTTTCATTCTTGTCAAACAAATCTATCACAAGATTTCCAAATTGGCCTTTCATCTTGGATGGCGCATGACCAAATCCATGCACGGTTAACTGCATCCCTTGAAATGCTCCTTTTGGTATGTCAATTTCAACTTCTTGTACCGTATCACAAACACCATTTCCGCCACATTTTGGACATGGATTTGTTGTTACCTTTCCTGAGCCACCGCAATAATGACACGTTGTTATCTGTTGAAAAAAACCATTGTTTGAATATAACTTACCTGTACCGCCACAATGTTTACATCTTTCTACTTTACTATCTTTTGTTGTTCCATTTCCGCCACAAACTTCACACTTGTTATTTCTGTGATATTTGATTTTCTTCTTAATGCCATAATACATTTCTTTCAATGAAAGCCGCATCTTAAGCCTTATATTAGCTCCTCGTTGAACTATATTAACGTTATGGCTAAAACCTCCCATTCCGCCAAATCCAAAACTGTTTAAAATTTCATCAATGTTGAAATTGTTAAAATCAAAACCGGAGTTAAAGTTAACTCCTCCAGTCATTGGGTTGTCATATTCTTGCCTTTTTTTCTCATCACTAAGAACTGAGTACGCTTCTGCTGCATCTTTGAATTTTTCCTCAGCTTGTTTATTACCCGGGTTTTTATCCGGGTGGTTCTCAAGGCAAATTTTCCTATATTTCTTTTTTAATATTTTATTGAATTCATCACCAGATAATTTTTTTTCTTCATCGGTGATTCCTAATATTTCATAATAATTTTTATTATTCATAGCTTATGTATGTCATTAATATCTTTTTTAAACCCCCAACCATTTTCAAAATCAATTGGTTTGCTATTTACCAAAGAGATTCTAAAAATAGGTATTCTATTACCTCCTTCAGTAAACACATAAAATTTATCCAAATCAAAAATAAATAGTACAACTTTGTATTGAAATTCATATTTGTTGTCTGGTGTTCTTACTGTTATAACATCTCCTATATTAATTGAATTATTTTCCGCCCATTCGTATATGAATTCTTGTGGAATACCATTATACCCCCAAGACATAGCTTCTTTGTTGAAAATGCCATCGATTTCATGCAAAAAACGAATTGGGCAATCATTCCAATGTTTAAGAATAGATAAATTTTGTTGCTTGTTAATTAATGAGTAATATCCTTTTTCTTTAAGATACCTAAAAACCAAAGTTCCAAATCTCATTTGTTACAAATATACACATTTTTTTCGAAAAAAAGAAATCTTTTTAAAAAATAGTTAAAGCTCCAAAACAGAAATAACCATTTTGGAGCAAATAACTACCTATTTGTTAGTTTTCATCATGATACCTCTTCAAAATCAGCATCTTGAACTTGATTATCAGCATCTACAGTACCTGTATTAACTGTATTATCTGTAGGCTGCTGTTGCGTCTGATTATTGGCGTACACCCTCTGAGAAACCTCGTTCCAAACGCTATTAATTGAAGTTTCCAATTCGTTAATCTTGTTAACGTCCTTTGCCTTAACAGCATCCTTCAATTGACCAATAAAGCCGTTGAGCTTTTCCTTCTCAGAATCGTTAAGGTTATCCTTCTGCTCATCAATCAATTTCTCCTGAGCAAAAATCAATTGGTCGCCCTTGTTAACAGCATCAGCTATTTCTCTCTCCTTTTTATCAGATTCGGCATTAGCTTCTGCTTCAGCCTTCATGCGTTCAATCTCTTCCTTAGAAAGGCTACTTGAGCCTTCTACACGAATTGATTGTGCTTTACCTGTACCTTTATCGGTTGCGCTAACCTCAACAATACCATCAGCATTAATCTTTATCTTAACTGCAATCTGTGGCACTCCCCTTTTTGCGGGTAGTATGCCGGTCAAATTGAATTTACCAATCGACTTATTTTGACTTGCCATTGGTCTATTTCCCTGTAATAGATTAACCGTTACCTCCGTTTGGTTGTCTGATGCCGTTGAAAAAACTTCCTCTTTTTCACATGGAATTGTTGTATTGGCTTCAATCAAAGTTGTCATAACCCCACCCATTGTTTCGATACCCAAGTTAAGAGGCGTTACATCAAGAAGTACAATATCGCCAACTCCTTTTTCTCCACCAAGCACAGCACCCTGTATAGATGCGCCAATAGCAACAGCTTCATCAGGATTTACAGCCTTAGATGGCTCTTTGCCAAAAACAGATTTTGCTGCTTCAACCACTTTAGGAATACGGGTAGAACCTCCAACAAGAATAACTTCGTCTATATCCTTTACATCAAACTTAGACAGCTCAAGAGCTTTCTTACACAACTCAACCAACCTGTTGTATAAAGATTCAGAAAGTTGTTCAAATTTTGCCCTAGAAAGAGTTACATTAAGATGTTTAGGAACTCCACCTACAGGTGCAAGATATGGAAGGTTAATATCGGTAGATGTAGCTGTAGATAATTCAATCTTAGCCTTTTCTGCTGCTTCCTTCAAACGCTGCATCGCCATAGAGTCATCACTAATATCTACACCCTCTTGCTTCTTGAATTCATCAATAAGCCAATTCACAATAACTTGGTCAAAATCTTCACCTCCGAGGTGAGAATCACCGTTTGTTGAAATCACCTCAAACACACCAGCGCCAAAATTGAGAATTGAAACATCTGACGTTCCTCCACCGATGTCATAAACAACAATATTCATATCCTTGTCTGACTTATCGATACCATATGCAAGTGCAGCTGCTGTTGGCTCATTTATGATACGCTTAACATTTAATCCTGCAATTTGACCAGCTTCGCTTGTTGCCTTACGTTGGTCATCATCGAAATATGCAGGTACTGTGATTACAGCCTCAGTTACTTCATGACCAAGGTAATCTTCTGCTGTTTTCTTCATCTTTTGAAGAATTGTGGCAGAAATCTCCTGTGGTGTATATTTTCTGTCTTCAATGCTTACACGTGGATAACCACCTTCATTTACAACATCATAAGTCACACGCTTAGCTTCTTTTTCAGCCTTATCATATGTAAGACCCATAAAACGCTTAATAGCATATACAGTGTTTTTTGGATTGGTTATTGCTTGCCTTCGTGCCGCATCACCGACTTTTCTTTCTCCTTTTGAAAAACCAACAACTGAAGGAGTTGTACGATTACCTTCGCTATTAACAATTACTGTTGGCTGACCGCCCTCAAATACTGAAACGCAGCTAGTGCTAGTTCCTAAATCGATTCCAATTACTTTTCCCATAACTAAATTATATTTTTTTAAAAAAATTTATTTTCTTATTAATTCGTTATATTTTTCAAGCAATGTCTTATATTCATTACTTTCTATTATATCTCTTTTTGCTTTTATAAGGTCATCAAGTAACCTGTCATTTTCTAATTTTAACTTTTTCTTTTCATCTTCTAATCTTTTTATTTTTTCATTACTTCTTCTTAATTCTACATTTTTGAACTGAATGGATTCGTTAGCAATCCTTAGTTCTCTTCTTTTCTTGTCAAGTTCCTTTGACTCTTTTTTGAAAAGATGTTTAAAAATATATTCTCTAAGTTTCATGAATTAAAACATATCTTTCACATAATTTACCGTCTTTATCCTTATAAGGCATTGATGAGCCTCCTCCGAACACAAGCCTTACAATTCCGTTGTTTAAGTGATATTCCTTTGCAATTTGTTCCTTTACGCTATTTAAGCCAACAAATGCAACCTTAAATGTACCATCATCCTCTTCTATTATTATATTATAACAAGGATTTGGTTCTTTGCCGTATCTGTACACTTTCATTTCAAATATCGTGCCAAAATTAATTATCTGCCATTTTGTCAGTTTATTTTTAACATATATTATTTTTTTATGTCATATTCAAACTGACAATTTGTCATACCTTATATATTATAATACGCATTTTCCACAAAGATACACAAAAAACGTGGAATAACCAAATATTCCACGTTAAACTTTGTTAAAACTATACAATTAAGATAAATAATCATTGATATTATTGGTCACAAAAGTAAGCTTTGTAATCAACTCACCCATAATTGCATCTTCTGTAAGCATTGTCACATCATTTGTTTCAATCATTCCGGCATCTTTTCCTTGTTCAATTCTTGCCTTTGCCAATTCAATGCCGAATTCTTCATCAAATTCATCCAGTGGATGACAGATTGAAATTCCAATTGTTAATGTTCTATGTAAGGTTCTCTTATTAAATGTCAACTTTCCGTTAACGAATGAACCTGGCTTTACTTCTACAGGTACTTCCTGTGTAATTTCCTTCGGTACGTAATTTTGTGTAAACTTACCGACAACTGTTACTACATGCTTCTCGCCACCTTCGTCATATGCGTCTGCATAAAGGTGATAGTACTTAATTTTGCTCATAACTTTGTATTTATTAATTAGTTTATTATTTTCAAACTTTATTTTTTATAACATTCTCAGTTCTTATATATTCTTTCAAGAACTTTTCATCTGTAAATAGTTTTCTAATATCTGACGCATAAGGTTCGGGTATCATTATACCATCTATAAATAACATATTTCTAAACGCTGTTATTTCTCTTCCTTCATCTATTTTACCTAATGCACAATCATATCTCTTTTTAAAGACATATCTTTTCTTTTCATCCATACTTAATAACTGTAATCTATTTTTACGTATTTATTTTCCTCATAAGCAAGCCTTTTTGCTTCTAACACTCTTTCTTCTACTTCTTCAACTCTTTTACAAACCTTTCTTAAAATTGGTGTCATATACATATCTAACACTTCCCAATTAACGTATGGTCTTCCATCTTTAGGACAAATTAATGGAATCATACAGTTGCGGTCATCTATATCCCATATTCCCCAACATTTGCAAGATAAATCTCCATCTGAATCTTGTAATGGGTTTCTGCCAATTCCAAAGAATTCTATTCCTTTTGACTTACAGAAATCTATTGCCGGCTGAATGTGGTTTTCTCCCCTCATTGTTTCCAAGATAAATTTAACGCCAAACTCTTTTTCCCACCTTTTCATTATTTCTATACAATGGTCATTTTCTGTAAATGTTCCGTGTAACCAAGAAGAAGCCTTTGTAATAGTAAAGTCAAAATCTATAACAATTGGTATAATCCATTTATTGTTTTTTTCATCTTTTTTCGAATACCATACTATTTCTTCGCAAATTTTATCTACATTCATTTCTGTTTAAAATTTAAGTTATTTCTCAATAAAGTCAACACAATGCCTACCATACTCAAGTATAAAAAGTTCATACATGTCGTCGTATGCTTCCTCATTTGCTCCTTTTAATATTGGGCAACCCGGAAACCTAATGCAATTAAAACAGCTTCTACTCATGTATTATTATTTATTTTCATTAAGTTTATATGCTGCTCTATTTCTCTCCCTATTTATTTCAACAATTTTAGGGGTGACTAAATCTTTTGGATAATCAACATCGTTGTTTTCGTATTGATTTAAACCATGTTTTTTCCAATAAGCGTGATTGAGTCTTAAAAGAACGCCATTATTATACATTGTTGTATAGTCATTCCTGTCTGCATATTCTAATTCTATGTTGTTTTCTTTGCAATATCTGTATATAAATTCTGCAATGGCTCTGGAACGACTCATGCCGGCTCTACAGCAAATTCTAAAATATGTTACACCATTTACTATATTATTTTCAATGAAATCTATTGTTTTTTCTGCTTGCTCCATTGTCATTGTTTTAAAATGATGCCCATTATACATAACATCATCACCAATATCATCAAACTCTAAATTAAGAACATTTTGATGGCCTTTGAAATAATGTTTTGTATCTGCTTCATCAAGATAATATATCAAGCATTCTCTAGTGCCGATAATATCAATAAAAGCTTTATTTTTTTCATTTTCGACATTTTCATCGTTTAAGTTATCTTTTTCACACATTTCTTCAAAATAACAATGTGAAAAAACATCAATTTTTATTTTCATAATAATTCAATTTCAGACATATTTAAATTAACAATACTTGCGTTTAATCTTTCTTGTCCGTTTTTACCGTTGGTTATTTTTCCATCCCTCATTAAAACAATTGTGCATAAATCTCCTTTTGAAACGCTATATAGATACCAAGGTCTTTTTCCTTTCCAATCCTTTTTATAATAAACAATATCACCAACATTCATTATCAATGGAAAAAATTATACATTTTTTTTAATATACCATTTTTATCAAAAATTTTTAATTCTATCGAATTAGAATTATCCCAAAGTTCTTCCAAATATGTTTTTCTAAATGTTTCGTCAATCATAACACTTCTCTTAATTGTTTAGTCACATCCTTAACTGGAATTAATTCATATGTTCCATCATCTTTAAGCCATATGATTCTCCTTGCAATTACCTTTAACCCAATATCCTCTAACGGTAATTGGTAGCAATTTAATTGGAGTACATACGTACTATAACTTTCTGAGAACATATCATTAAATGGCGCATACATCATAACTCCATTATTCCTATTGAAGTCATTATAAAGGTCTTTATTTGTCTTATAGTCCATAATTACGAGTCCATTTTTTTCGCTATTGTTTGGGTCAATGTAATACATCAATAAGTCAAATGTTCCTGCATAATCTTGTTTCAAATTGGTTATTTCTTTGTTTTTTCCTGTATATACCTTTGTTTCCGCCAAAACAAAATGAAGATTATTATTGAGCTCATCATAGAACTTGTTTATGGCTTCTTCCTTTGGTCTCGTAGGTATTAGCCATCCTTTTTCTTCAATGTATTTTGTTTTACACGATTCGGTTATAAACTCAGGATGGCCATTCTTCAACCAACCCAATGATTCACCATGCTCATGAACAAGGCTTCCTGTTGTGGTTGCTTTTAGATTATTGAATTTCCATTGGTCAAGCCAATACTCCTTTGTCATGCCATTTTTCTCAGCATATCTTTCAGCAACCCCATCACTATCAAACGGAACCGAAAATTGGTGTGTTACATGAGATACACTCGGTAATTCAATTCCATTTAAGTAGTATTTATGCGGGCCTTCTTCAAACTTCAAGTCCTTAAATTCATTCAATATTTTGTTCCTTATTTCTGTAACCTCGCTTGGTTCATTTGGAACAACTATTTTACTTGTTTTTTTAGTCATTTAAATGATTTTGTTACAAATATACAAAAAATATTGATAAAAAAGAAATATTTATTAAAAAATGTTTAAGTAATATGCAAAAAACAATTATACTATCAGAATCTAAGTTTTCAAAAATAATGAATTTGGTAAACGAAAATACAATACGTCTTCAACTGATTAATGGCTTTTTCTACCCAACAGATAGCATAAGCAGAGATATACTGTATGACGATTATAATTTATCAAGAATTCCGGAAGATAGTTTTGATAGATGGAGTCCAAGGATGGTTCGGGATGGCTATAAATTGGCTATAAATGATTATAATCCACCTACAACACAAGATTTTAACCCGCCAAGAGGAAGCAAAATTGGTGGAGAGCCACACCCTTCAAAAAATCCATGTATAAAATGCAAAATGAATGGATTATGTGATTCTGATGAATGCGGAAATAAAATAAAAAAGAATATAAAAAGATAAAAGGACAGTTAAAATACTGTCCTTTATTTATTATATATTAATATATTTCTAGTTTATTTATATATTATTTAATCCCATTTTTGTAATATTTTAGTTATTAAACCGTTTCTAACAATATCATCATCAGTGAATTCTGTTATTGATACTTCTTCCATATCTTTTAGCCTTTCAACAGAATAGTCCAAACCTGATACATCATTTTTGTTTTTAATGCTTTTTCTATTAACCTGTTTTGAATCTCCGGTTATTACTATTTTACTATTTTCTCCTATTCTTGTTAAAATAAGTCTAAGGTTATCTTTTGTATATTGTTCACATTCATTTACCAATATCAATGAATTATCCAATGTTTTTCCAAGCAAGAAATTGACATATTCATGTCTTATAATTCCAGTATTAATTAACATATTTGTAATTTCATTGTAAGAAATGTTTTTGCTTATCTTCAATATTTTATTGATAGTTTCCTTATCAGCCTCTGTAAACATTCTTGTCTTGTCGTAGAAATCACCTTTTAAGTACCCCAGTGATAAATCTTGCCCTCCTGCTTGCGCTGTTGGTATTATCATGACAATATTTTCAAATTCGCCGTCTTTTAATGCTTTTAAGCCGTAGGTTAATGAAATAAATGATTTTCCTGTTCCTGGAGAACCTATCCCAAAACATATTTCTTTATTTTTGTTTTTAAGACAATTTAAAAATTCTTTTTGTTTTTCGGTTTTACATTTCACATCCAACCTGTAATTCAATGCTTTCAATGCCGTCGCACTAACCACATCATCAGGATTAATGTAATCTGTAACGCTTTTTCCTAATTTTTCATTGATTAAATCAAGTTCAAATTCTTCTAAACCTTTAAGATTTTTCTTTTTTCCCATAAAAAAATAATTTTAATGAAAAAAGCGAGACATTCCCTATACCGGAAACGCTCGCTTATTATGTTTATTAGTTAGTTCAAAATGCATTTTGTGTTAACTTTATTAATAAATATTTAATTTAAGTTAATTTTAACGTATTTTATCAATAATTTCTTCTTTTTTACCAATTTATTTTGTATCTTTACCAAATAAAATAATATAATATGAAAAGAAGTAATCTTAAAAGGCTTGCAAAAGCAAGAATTGAATTGAAAAAGATGCGCAGATGGGCAATAATTGGTTTAGAAACCATATTATGTTTAATTTGTTATTCATTTGTGTCGTTCATTATTCTTACAATATTGTACTATACAATAAAGTTGGTTAATGAAAATGAAGCGTTTAGATGGTATATTTTGGGTATATTAACCATTATTGCCACGGTGTTGTCTATTATGTATATTAAAAAATATAATAAAAAATATAGAATAAATGATAGTGATTCATCCGAAAGACAAAACTACTTCCTTTTTGAGACAGATATACGCAGGGAAGAGGAACGTTACTTTAATAGATGAGACTTGGAATAGTCGAAACATACGAGAAGCAATTGGTTCTTCTCCAAAGGAAGAAGAAATAATGATGCTTGGACATGGCTGTGATGACGGATTATTTGCTCCTTATGGGGCAAAGCAATTTGCCAGGAAAATAGTTGATAGCAAATTAGTATACCTTCTTAGGGAACATACTTGCATTGGCATTTGGTGTTATGCAAATCAATTTGCTGAAAAATATGGGCTAAAAGGATTGTTCACAGGAATGGTTATTAGTGATATTGATGAGGCATATAACAACTGTATAGATATTACAGGTGAAAACATAGACCGTTGCAATGAACAATACGCAAGTGACCTTGAATATTGTATGCGTAGATATTCTTTAGACCTTGTTCCAAAAATGATGTTGGAGTTGCAAGATTATCATTCAGAATTAAAAGATTTTAATTATAAAAGTTTTTACTACTATGAGTAATATAACATATTTAGCACCAACGTCAATATCTTCTATTTCGACAGAAGATATAGAATTTAAATATCCTGAACCAAAAAATATATTTCTAATAAAAATCATTTCTGGTGGCGTATCTACAGCAGGATATGGAGGATTTTGTGAAAAAGTTTATTGCCTAAGTTTTGACTTTTCAAAAGAAGGGTTTAAAATAAAAGAAAAAACCGATGCAATTGTTAAAAAATTGTTGGAAATAATCAAACACCCACTTACATCAGATTCAATTGTAAAACTAACATTGATAGAAGGGAGCTATGGAAATTATAAGATAGAATTTATTTAAAAAAAGGCAGGATTAATCGTCCTGCCTTTTATTATTTTTATACATCTTCCCTGGTCCAACCATCAGGTATTCCACTTATATCATCAATGGTCCAATTAGTTGAACTTTTACACTTGAATGTTCCGCTTGAAGCAACCCCATCAACCCAATCGTTTGTGCAATTATCTGCACTAATATTTTCTGCAAGGCAAGTAATCTCATTCAATGATTCACACCCATAAAACATTTGTTCATAACAGCTCTCTTTTAATACTTTAGCTGGTAGAGTTGGTGCTTTTGTTAATGCTGTGCAACCTTCAAACATATACGAATAGCAATCATTAGCCAAATATATTGCTGGTAATAAATCACTTGGAACAGTCACTAAATTTTCGCACCCTAAAAACATTTGATAATAACATGCTTGAGATACTATTAAAGGAAGTTTTAAATCAGCTATGCTTGTTAAGCCTGTACATCCATAAAATAAATTTTCAAAAGCATGAGGAACCGTATCAAATTCTGTATCTGCAATATCAAAATAATCATCATACAACAATGTTGCTATTTTACCCCCAAGAGTAAATGTTCCTGTTGTACTGCCGAACTCGCCAATTCCATTATTAACCCCAAGGCCAACGTGGTCTTGAGGTCCACGAAGCCTTATTTTATCCCCCGACGCAACGGTAACGCCAGTGCTGGGCAAACTTGTCCACGAACCTCCATTTTTTGAATATCTAGGCATTGCGTTAGTTGTGGAATCAAACACTAACTTCCCGCTACTTGTAAACGAAAACGTAAGCCAATCTGAATTATTTTTTTGTATAATTTCAGCATCTTTATCGGCGCATAATGTTCCATCAACATAGCTATTGAGCGTTGCTGTTCTCTGTGAATCTCCATTGTTAGTTTGCGCTGAAATTGTTACGGTTTTAGTACTTGTATTTGCTGTAAATGAATACCATGTGTCGGCAGCACTGGCCTTTTGGAAAGTAACGTTGCCACCATCGCAAGAAAAATTATATGTAAAATTTTTTGTGCCTCCGCTATGAGACATGTTAACAGTTATTGAAGCCATCTATATTAATTTTTAATTTTATTTTAATCAAAAAGTATATGTAATACTACCCCAATCATAATAGTAATCTGAATTAGGTAATCTACGATATACTCTTATAGTGTTATTATAATGATATTGATAAGGGTTGTAAGGCTGTACTTTAATGATTACATCCATAGCACCTGGATTAGAAGCATCTGGCAAGAAATCTATACTATCAATTCCATAAGAGCTGTAATCTTTTGTGTATCCTGTCTCACTAGAAACATAAAGGTCTGGTTGGTCAGTACAATCCCAGTAATAACCAAAGTGAATAATATTTTTACCTTTATCTTCCTTTGGAGAACATCCATCAATCCCACTAGGAGAAGGCCAAATATATTTACCATCTATATCTACATAAATGCCACCACAACCTCCATAGTGGCATGGGTCATCTGCCGCTGGTTGATTGATTGTTACCTCTTTGCCGCTACAAGGAGAGCCATCAATATATGGCGTAATTGTTATAGTTCTATCATCACCAGTAGATGGGTTTTCTGTTAATGTGACAAATACATTATTACCGCTTTTTTGAATTCCTCCGGTGGTTCCAGAACCGCTAATTCTAAATTCAAAAGCATTGAAACAACTTGGCTCATTTAATGTATATATATTAATAGAGCCTCCTTGAGAATCTGCGTTCATTGTAGCACTAACTCTCGATATTGAATCACAACCACAAGTTGGAGGTTCTGGTGTTGGTTCTGGACTTGGTTGATTCAAAGTCAATGCTGAGCATGGGCAACTTGGTGTAGGCTCTTGCCCTTGTTGTGTAACAGTAATAGTACTGTTTGAACATGAGTTAGAGCCTATCTTTGGAGTTAAAGTAACCGTACGAGTGGAATCAGCACTTAACTCCCCCGCACTAATTTGAACCGTGCTATTTGAATCATTAAATGTTACGTTAAAATAACCAGTTTGGCTTTGTGTGACAACCCAATCACTTGAAGTCAACGAACCATAGCAATCAGATAAATTCCACGAGTAAGTTACGCTACCGCCAGAAGATGGAAATGTTTTATTATATGCCATTTTTTATTTATTATGTATATTTGTTATTAATGTCATCCACAATATTAAAATGTAAAACGTCATGGTGAATTATTTCTTCCATGCCGTATTTTATTTTAATATCCAAATAATATTTCTGCGGTATTAAAATATTTGTATCAATAAGAATATAGTTTTCAAGGAATGTTTTATTGACTGGTTCCCAATGTAATACATCAAATTCTCTTGTTCCGTCCTTAATATAAAGTCTTGTTTCCATTCCATTTATTAATTCATATTCCTTTGTTTCATATTCAACGCGAGCCAATATATTAACCTTTCTAATATCACCACGTTTAATATCTTCATCTGTGTTTATTCCTGAAACATTTGGAATGAATCGTTTATTATTTTCCAATTTATTACCAATGTTGAAAAACATATTTGGAGATTTCAATGTAAAATCAAGTTCAACCGGAGATAATTCGCTTCCTTCATATTTTATATTTTTCCAAGTATCATATAACATTGTATCTTCTTCTCTATTTGATATTTTCAAATCAATGTAATATATACCTTTTGAAAAATGCTTCGCCTCAACATTTTCCAATAAATTTCCTGAAGCGTCTTCAACAACATCTTCATTTGAATCAGTTATTGTAACTGTAGGTAATTCATCCAAATCAGTTAATTGGCCTCCTAAGTTACAATATAGATATAGTTTATTATCTTTATTCAAAATGAAGTTTGCCCTATCATCATCAACGTAATCATGATATTGTGTTTCAACAAATGGTTCAAAAAATGTATTAGTTTTATTCGTGAACCATGATGAGTAGTGTTCTGTTAAACTTATAACTCCATTTTTAGCCCCACCAGAGCGTTCTAACATTGGAGAGTAAGCAATACCAATGCCATAGTTTTCTAACTCACCAGAGACGAATTTGTTAACAATATCAGTTATATCCAAATCTATGCTTTCTCCGCCAACTTCAAACCTTTGCCTTGCGAATATAATATCGCTTCCTTCATCTGAGGAAAACTTATCATATTCCTTTGTTAATGTTTCGTTTGTATAAACACCTTCTTCATCCCAATTAAGACCATTTCTCCTTTGATACCAATTGCAGCCGTCTGTGGAAACCAATCTATTTCCCCAAAATTCACTCTTGGTGTCATAATAATCTTCCTGAAATTTGTTTCTTGAATAATCGAAGCCTTTTCCAGCATCCCATCTTTTTGGAATTAAAAAGAAAATAAGGTCAAAAGATGAAGCCCTTCTGCTTTTGCATTCATTAACAGAGCTACATTTTTGACTATGCAATATGGTAAAGTCAACGCTGCCTGCGTTTGTTATCTTAAGTCTATGTGTTATCTTTGACTTATCAGGCATTGTACCATCTTCCATCATTTTCTTTATCTTGCTATGGTCAAAATAAAGCAACATTCTTGAAACATTTTTACCATATAAGATTTCAGATACAGGATTCAAACTTGTATTAATATTTGAACCCTTTATGATTGTATTGATTTTTTCTATAAACGTTTTATATATCATTTTCTTTTTTAATAATAAATATTAGGAAATTCTAACATGTTTTGATAATATGTCATCCAATTTATTCAGCCAATCAGCATTATCCTTTACATACTCTGCCATTGATGGCGGCATTCCTGCAAATGGATGAACATGTGTAATAATTGCCTTAATCATTACATCCAACACTTTAACCAAAACATCACCCATTGGAACTTGATGTAATTTTGACATCATTTTATCAAGGTCTTCGTTTTTAATTAATTGCTCCGTATCAGTTAAATCAAATGCATTATCGTCTTTATTGCTTATTATATTGATTTTATCAGCGACCAAGTTAATAACGCTATTTGCTTCTTGATTATATTCTTTTGTTAATGCTTTTTTATATTTCAATTGAATATAAGCCGGGTCTAATTTATTAAATACAACTTTTCCAACCACAGCTTCTCCATTTCTTGAATCTCCAAGTGTTGAATCGTTTCTGATTCCGCACCTAATGTCAATTTCATCACCAACGTCTTTTGAATCCCTTAATATAATATCTTGGCTTGTTCTGCCCAATACAGCCACATCATCAACTGTCGGAAAAGAGCCAAAAGTTTCCTTATAATTTGATATTTTCTCAAGTGGTTCTATTGTTCCTCCATCTATTAATGATGTTGCGTTTCCCCTTCCATAAGAATACTCACATTTTTCTTGAAATTGAGGTTGTGATATAATCGGTCCAAGGTAATATCGTTGACTTTCAGCATTATCTGACATTGTTGTTATGACAAATGCCCCTTCTCCTATTTTTGGAACAGATTGAAACGTTTTTGGCAACAATGGAAATGAATAAGGTATTTGTTCCAATGGTTTTGTTCCATCCTGTTGAATTCTCACCTTAATTCTTAATCCATCAGCTGTATCTTGGACCATTTCAACTTGTCCTTTTTTAATTATTGACTGACCGTTATCCATTAAAATATACCTTTATTCCTATTGCTTATTTCTTGTTTTGTCTTTAAATATAGAGTATCAAGCTCTTTCATTTTTTCCATTAATTCAAGAACTTTTATTTTTGTACTTTCATATTCATTTTCAAGTTTTTTTAACTCTATATTTAATTCATCATTGGTTAGATTTTTGTAATCAATTGTTCTCATATTATTGTACAATAGCTTGTCCTTTACTAAAATTAATATTAATTCCTTGTGATACAACTGGTCCCGCTGAATTAGCACCAGTTGTTAATACAGATATTGCTCCCGGCATATGCGCAACTTGTATATTAGCGTCTTCTTTAATTGCTCTAAACACTTCTTCAACAATTGCTATCACCAATGCAACTGTTTTATTTTCACTTCCATCTGGCATTGCTTCTGTAGGTATACTATGTTTGCTTAATGCTTTTACAATATTTCCTGTGGATATAACAGAAGACAATCCGGGTTTTTGCGTACAGCCTATTGCCATAAGCATTCCTGGAATTTCGGGCGCTGGCTGCCTTGTTATGTTAAATAATGCTTTAATTGCATTAGATATTTCAGATATACTCATTTTTAACAATTATTATTTATTGGTGCATTATCTTTATTATCACTAGGATATATGTCAGCGTAGAATACGTCATCAAGAATTGTTGCCAAATCTGTATCTGTCATATTGCTAAAGTCATAATTATTACCGTATTTATCATTAAATCTGCTTGCTACTGAAGATAATATAGAACTTGCTCTTCCTACAGTATCAACTCCTTTATTAAACCACGATAATAACAATCTTATGATTGCCATATATGCAGCAAATTGTTCTGAAAATACTTTTGCTTGAATTTGTAATGCCATTGGGGTTAAATATTTTAATATATAATCCAATATTTTTTGCATTATTAAATCACGCACTTCTCTCACCAACGATTTAATTACGCTTTTCAATAGTTTCATCAAATCTTCTGCATTTAATGGTTCTTCATCCATTCCATTCATCAGCTCATTATTAATGAATAACAACATTAATAATTTTGGACTAAACAGCGCATCAACCATTGCTGCAACTAATTGCTGCAAAATATTTGTCAGGAAATCAATTTCAACCGTGCTATTGTCTGTTGACAATGTTGTATTGTTTTTATTTCCAATACCATTACATGCGGCAATTAATGCTTTATTGATTACTTCTTTCTTTTCCTCATCAGTACCGTTTTCGGGGAATGTTTCTAATATTTTATTAACTTCAGTAAAATCTATTGTTATCCCCTCGTTATAGCCTTGATTATATGGTAATTGTCTATACCTTATCTCTTCAGTTTTTTTTAGCATTTCATCATATTGCTCATTGGAAAAGGTATAAAAGCAATCCATAATTTCATCCCCATCTTCTTCAAGGATTTCTTTAACTATTTCAACAATGTGTTGTTTTCCTGTTATAAATGGGTGTTGTTTTTTATTCTTAAGTTTGTTTAAAGTAAATTGAAAGTCTGCATCGTAGTAAGGGTTTGCTGCATTATCAAAAATTCTTTGGCACACAACTTTTGGGTCAAATAATTTCATACCCATTATATAGTCATAGTTAAATTCATATACTGTTAAACCCGGATAACATTCAACAAGAATTGAACTTAAATTGGTGACATTATCTAAATAATATTTACCTGTTTTTGTGTTTACATATAATTCTCCTCCTTTTTCATGTATTCCGCCTTGTGTAATTCCATAAACATCATATTTAATAAAATCACCATCAACAACCCCACGACTCAAAGTTGGCTGTAAATCATATGTTTCTGAAATTAAAGAGAATTTTCCTTTTTGGTCAGGATTACCATCAGCATCAAATAGCAATCTGATTGGCCTCCATTGTAATTTTACGTCTCCTTCTGATGTTTTATTCACAGAAGGTCCTAGTACATATGGTTTTGGCAATATTGTAAATCTAAAGTTATATGGTGCTCTTGGTATTTCATGACCCTTATAATCATATTGTGGGCAAAATCTTATATTACAAATGGCTTTTTCTTCAGAATAATTTCTATTAGACTTTTTCCTATATCCAAGATTTGAATTATAATAATTTGTTTTATCAACATACCAATTGCAACTAAACCAATCTGATGACACTGGAACCAAAGTATTGCTTATCACATTACCTTCATCGTCAACATTACTCTTAATGCAAATTGCTATGTTATTTGGACTTTTATATTCAAATAACGTAGTTCCTGCAATAATATTAGATTCGCCATTAATTGGTCTTACTGTAACTTCTCCCAATAAAGATGTGCCTCCACCAATTATTTCATAAATGATGTCGTTTATAGAGAAAGTGCCATCACCTGATATGTTTATCCCTATAGGGTTTTGTTTATTTCCTTTATGAACAACATACCATAGGAAAGCATTAAAATCATCTGCCCTAACCAATTTTGCTGTTCTTGAATTACCTCCGCCGACAACTTTAACCTCATCAAGCAATATGCTATCATCATACTTTGATATTACTTTTTTAATTGAATCATCTAAATCTTTATCATTACCACAGCCAAAATAATACAATTTGCCAGGATAAGTAAATGGTGATAGGTCAAGAATACCTTCGGGGTCAATTGCGTCAATATTTATGTATAGTCCTCTATCTTCATTTATACCTGTTAATATGTTTGTATAAACAGAATCAGACACTTTCTTCCTCAAACGTTGTGGTATTCTTGGGTCTGTATTACAAGAAACTAAAGCTTTTATATTAGATAAAAGAGATGCTTTTACTCCTGTTTCAACAGCCGGTAGTGTATAAACTAATATCTCTACAATCCATTCTCTTAATGTATCTCTATCAACCCCAAGAGTTCTTAATATGTTGAATAAAAATCCCAATGGGCTTGCTGAAAACGTAAAAGAATTTGCATTAATAATATCAAGCGTAGAATCAACAAAATCTGGCAATGTTTCTAATATTGCCATAGTTGCGTCAATTCTACTAAACACTTCACGTTGTTTATTTACCGCTCTATTATAATTCCTAACGTTTAAAGTTCCTTTACTGTTTATAAGAGGATTAGCCATTACTTCTTATTTAATTCAATTGTTTTAGTTTGTTCCTTTTCTTCGTGCATGCTTTTTACCATTTCCTTAATCTTCGAAAGGTCAAATGCCTGTTTTCCTGCTGATTGCGCATCTGATAACGCAGAACCAACATTGCCATTATGATGCAATATTTCGGTCATTAACTTGGCTATTTCAACCTTTTTTGAAATTGCCTTATCAATAATTCCAAGGTAATCGTTTATGGATTTTGCATATTTGCTTTTAGAATCCATTACCTCATTTTGTAATTGTGTTGCATTTGCCAATTTGTTAATCTCATTTTGTGCTTGAACTATTTGGGCATCTGATAAATCATATGCCATCTGTAATACGTCTCGTACATTTTGAGAATCATTTAATTCTATTTTAAATTTTGCCATAGTTTTATATCTTTAAAAAGGTGATTCAAAATCTTTTAAAAATGGATGTTTAGTGTCTTTTTCTGATAATATGGCTTTATCTGTAGGTATTTTCCAATCAATACCCAATGATTCATCAAGAATGTTAATTCCTCCATCTGCTTCTGGATGATAAAAATTATCACATTTATATTGGAATATTGCCTCATCACTTAATACCGCAAAGCCATGCGCAAAACCCTTTGGAATAAATAATTGCCTATGGTTATCTTCTGTAAGCTCTACGGCAACGTGTTTGCCATATGTTGGACTATCCTTTCTCAAATCAACAGCAACGTCTAATACAAAACCTTTAACGCATCTTACAAGCTTTGCTTGTGTATATGGCGGCCTTTGAAAATGAAGCCCTCTCATAACGCCATAAGTGGATTTTGATTCATTATCCTGTATGAAGTCAACAAATTTTACTTTGTTAATAAAATTCAAATCGTTGTATGATTCAAAAAAATAGCCCCTTGAGTCATTAAATATTTTTGGTTCTATAATGACCACGCCATCCAATTCAGTTTCAATTACGTTCATTACAATAAATATTACGATAATTATTCTTCAAGCATTTGTTTTTTTAATAAATAATATGACGCTTTGAACCCCTTCATTGAGTCTCTTATGTCCTTTGTGGATAAAAGCGTTGTTTCTTTTAAAAAAAACAATATTGAGCTTTTATTAAATTTATCACTACCTGTTCTTGCAAATAATTCTTCCCAATTTGTCAATATCTCAACCAATGCTTTTCCTACCTTAATTTGGTTATCTGTTAATTTATTCTTAACCGGGTCATCCAATTCATTTTGAATATCTTTTGCTGTTTTTCTCATCAGTTCATTAAGAAACTCTAAATTATTTTGTCCACCGTTATATGAATATCTTAATGCATCTGTAATATCTGACATTTCTTCAGTATTATATGCATCATATGAACTATTCCTCTTTTGGTTTTTAACAAATTGATTTATTTTATATATTAAATAATTTTTAATTATCGTTCCACAGTAGGAATAACTTTTATAACCACTGTCGGGGTCAAAATTTTCAATTTTTGTCATTAAAAATGACATTGTATCATCAAATGTCTCTTGAAAGCTTTCGTCAGGTGGGTATAAATTATATCGCCTGATAATAGATTCTGTCATTTTTGTAAAAGCAGGTTTTAATACTGTGTTAAATATCTTTTCCTTTTCTTCCTTGTTTTCGCATCTAAGATATTCTCTGAATTTTTCCTCCTGCTCCTCATACCAATATCCTTTTCTGGATTTTCCCGGTTTTCTACCTCTTTTTGCCATTTTAATTTGTAAGAATTTTTATTTAAAAAATGGCATTAATAATTATTAATGCCATTCCACTTTTTCATTAGTCCTCAGCCTCTTTATCGGCATTATAAACATATTTTGATTTATCTCTCTCTTGTTTAAAAAATTGTTCTTTGCGTGCAACATTTACCCAGAAGTTGCTTTCTTTTTCATCAATAGTTGTTTTATATCCTTCTATTAAAGAACCCTTTCTTCCAAGTTTATGCGCATATCCTATCTTTGGTATAACATATATTTTTTTACCATTGTGTGTTGCTCTCAGCAACCACTCATACCAAAATGTAAGCTTTATTGATGGTTTTAATCCTCCAACTTCTTTCCAATCTTCGGTATTAAATATTCCACCTGTTAGATAGAAATCAAAAAAGTTTTGAAGACAGTCATTATCAATATACCCAATTTCATTTGAGAAAGAACTTGCCCATACAGCCTCATTACCAACGCCAACAAATTTATTATCGTTTGCGTCAATCAAATCTTCCAATGGTAAGAATACACTAATGTCTGAATAGAAATCAACATATTTCTTAAAATTATCAAACCAAATTGGTGTATATTCGTCATCATATTCAAGAATGCTAAACCACTTTGAATCTCCAACAGCTTGATTTACAAGGCTACAGAAATCACTAGGTGCGTCAGCGGCTTCGCTTTCATATATGACAATATTTTTATTTTTCTTATATGCCTTTTTAATATCTTCGCTAAGACCATTCTTACAAGAAATCCTTATTTCAAGGTCTTTTGGAACTGAATTGATTGCCTTTGTAAGAAGTTCCTCAACGTCTTTATTAAATTCATGTAACGGTATAATTATTACTAAATCTTTCATACGAATTACTTTTTATTTTTTTTGTTATTGAAATAGTTTTCAATTATAAGCGATAATAATGCACAAAATTCTGCTTCTATATCACATTTGCCCATAAAATCGTAACCATCATAATTAATCGCCAAAAAAGAGAATTTTTCAAGGTATGTTAAAAATTCGTCATAACTAAAATTATCAACTTTGCATATTACTCTTCTAAGTATTGGGAAAACAATAACGTCAAAATTTACCCCTATTTTTGTTTCATCATCAGGCATACAATTGAATTCGTATTTCTTTTTAATCTTAATTACTCTTTCATTTTCCGTTAGTAAATCATGTGAGATATTATCAAATGCAACGGCTATAATCTCTTTCTTTTCTTCTTCTATTATACCATTAAGGAAACCCATATTTTCCCAACGATTGACTGCTTCTTTAATTACAGCTTCTCCAACATTCCACTTAGACAAATCTTCATATCTAAGAGAAGTAACATTTTCTATATTATCCAATACGTATTCTTTTAAAAACTCTGTCATGGTTTACTTTTTATTTTCTTTTTTATTATTGTCTTCCTTTTCAACATTTCTAATCAATGCCTCAAGCTCCATCTTTCTACCGTTAATATATGCATTTAAAGCATCTTTAAACTCTTTAATTGTTCTTTCCTCTGAATATCTATCTGTTACCTTCTTTGCTTCGTCAGAAATTTCCTGTGGCACATTATCTGTAATCCAAGAACGAACAACACTTGCAATTTGCCTATGAACATTATTGAAGTCATCAAACCATACACAACAGTTTCTTAATGTTCCAACATTTTCATCACCGTCAGCATCAATCCATTCAAGAGGAGTATTTGGAACTTTTGCAATTACAATAGAACCACTTTTCATGGCTTCTATTGCACTATAACCAAAGCTTGTATCAGTATCTACCCAAATGGTTATTGCAGCATCTCTGAGGGCATTTGCAAAGCCTTCTTTTGAAAAACCTCTAAGGTCTCTAAAAGACACCCATTTAAATGTCGGATATTTCCAATAGAAAGGTTTAATAATCTTATTAATATCAGATTGGTCTTTCGCAACAATATTTATTACCATCTTTTTTGGCTCAATTGTATTTCCAAATTTTTTATCAATATACGGTGTAACAACCTTTGTTTTAACATATGGGAAAATGTCTTTTATTAGTTCAGCGTTATACTCTGTATTTGTTAAGCAATCCAATATTGCAAAATCCCCCCATTGTGCTGCAAATGGCATCTGTTCGATTAAATAGTCATAATTTTGTAAAATTGCAACTCTCTTACATGGCAATTTCTTTGTCTGATTCATAACATTTGAAAAAATCTCAGGTATAAATACAATATCAGAAGGCGTAATTTCTACCTCGTCTTTTGAAACGTTATAATGTGGTAAGTTTGCATATTCTTCTCCAAGCCATTCAGATACGCCTACAAACTCATCGTTTTTTTCCAATTGATATAACATTCCGGTTTCATAACCTTCATTTTTCGCAATCATTGCAAGTTTATAGATATACTCCAATGACCCTGAAGCAATGCCTTTGGTATCCAAAACAAAGAAAAATACTTTATTTTCCTTCTTATCTATTTTTGCAATCTCTTCTTTAACTTTATCTAAAGCCTTTAATTTCTTTTCATCCATATTTTATTAGTTTTCAATTTCTTTAATTAATCCATAACTTCCCATTGTGTTTAATACCATTTTTTGACCCAATGACAATGGTGCAATTTCTTGGTCAAGTTCTACATTATCAAGAATATCCATGAACATCTTAATCATATCATATCTTATGGTCTGTCTATTGCTATCTGTACTTTTAACCTCTCTTGTGACTCTCGTTTCGGTTTCAAGTTTTCCGTCTTCGTTTTTAACCTGTGTCTCGGTGATTTCAACATCACTGCTTCTACCGTCTTCATCGCCAAAGATAAAATCTTTAATTCCATCTAAATCGTAAATTAAATTTGAATTAATTTGTTTTGCCATCTGCAACATTTTTATTTCTTTTATTATTAACAAAGTCTTGCAAAGTTTCAAGCAATTTTTCATCTTTAATTACACTATCTAAAGAATCATATTCCTTATCAGCTTTACATTCCTTATCTACATTATTTAAAACTTTAATTACATACGTATTATGATTTGTATTGTTAAAATATTCAATTATTTCTTTATTTCCAGTAATTACAACATCATACTCATCACGTATTTCATCAATAGATTTAGGGAATATTATCTTTCTTACTCTTGTTCCAATCTTACTTAAAAAGAAATAACTTGATTGGATTGTTAATGAATCTTCCTTTAAGCTAAAGAATGAAATCTCAACTTCATCTTCCTCATAATTTGTAAGTTCAGATAACCAATTATTTATCAGTACAGGCAACTCCTTGCTCATTGTTTTGGCGCAACCATATAACTCATATGGATAATCAATATAAATGAAATCATTTTTCTCATCCAACGAATTAAACTTGGCATATTTAAAAACATCATCCTTTTCGTCAATATCTTCAATTTCCAATGTTGGGTCAATATCCTTTTGATAATATTTCAAAATCTGTTTGTTTATATTTCTTACAACATGATTTAATTCTATTCCTATTTTAATCATTTTTCTATTTTTATTTTATAAAAAATATTATTAATTATTTTCAAGTAAATAATTATTCTTCAACAATCGGTCCATTAATAAATTCTTTTTTTTCCTTCTTCTTATACTTTTCTTCCAACTCTGCGTTAAAAAACTTATCAGTCAAATCTATTACAGTATAATCTTTCCATTGATATAACAATTTAAATTCTCCATTTTCATGATGTACGCCAATTAATTCAGGAGATACAAATGAATAAGAAACCACGTCAGGTTGCCTATCGGTAGCCTTAAATGTTGTGAAATTCATGCACATAATTGATGAGGCAAAATCATTTCTGCTCAAACCATACGTATCATTCCTATTGAAGATTTCTTCCAATTTTTCAAGCTCAGTTACAAATGGTTTTGACTTGAATTCCTGTGGATTTCTAACATCACTAAAATGTAACGTGGTTACTGCTTTTTCTCCATCTTTAATCAATACATCAACCAAAGTCAAAAACTCTTGAAGCTTAAATCTAACAGGAGAGATATAATCAATTCTTACTGTGTATTTATCAACACCATATGAATCAACTCTACTTAATTCAGTTAAAACATCATCACAAATTAATTTATTTTCTTGAGAAAACTTAATTGTTTTATTATTTTCTTTTTTTTCTTCTTTCTTAACAGCCACCCCATGGCCAACATATTCGTAGTTATTAGTCTCTCTATCAACCTTATATGTTCTATACCTTAACTCTTCTACCTCTTTGGTTATTTCTCCCTTTAAAAGGTGCTTAGCAACCCTTTTATCATTCACTTGTTGCTGAACAACAGTGTCATTACCAATACCTGAATTATTTGAACCCATAATTTCAGTATCAGCAGCCTTTAAACCAAACGGAAGAGAATAAAATATATTTTTTAATTTATTAAATAGTTTATTCATATAATTTAAACAATTTATCTTCAATAATTGCATTTATGCTCATTAAAAGTCCTGATAACTTATTTCTCCTATCATGCATCGCTTTAACTTCTGTTGGCATTTTCAAAAATGCCCTATCGTCATTTAATGTGGCATAAGTTGTTAAATTCTTATCATAATCATTGCATATAGAAGCCACTAAAGCCCTCAATGATGCCAAATCTTCAATAGATTTATTTGACAAATATTTATTTAATTTTCCATCCATACAAACATTTTATTAAACTTTTTATTTCTTCTTCCTTTGTTTTTGAAGGATAAAACTTCATTTCCCACTTTCCGCCACATCGTATTGGCTCATATTCTATATTTAACTTCATCAACAAATTTTTTATTTATTCTTTTTATCCTTTTCAACATCAATTGGATATACATCTTTATATTTCTCATTAATATATTCCCTTGTTGTATACCAACCTTCTCTCATTTGGCCAACAGAATTATGGGCAAGCCTGATGTTAGTTGTTACACCAATCTTAGTCTTACCATCCAAATAGTTATCCAAACACATTGAAATATCATAAAAATCAAAACGTGTGTTTTGGTCAAACTCCTTTGTTATCCTCTTTCTATGTACAGCCATAAATAAACCATCAATCACGCAAACTTCTTGCAAATCTTTATCCAACAATGGGGAGAAAGATGTTAACCATGACTTTCCTTCGTGACGATGCAAAACCTGTCCATATTTCTTATCATATTGCCACCATGCCGCCCTTTCATCAAACTGTGCGGAACCGGCAACTCCAATAATGCCATAATCCTCGTGGTCGTTGAATAACTTTAATATTTCTCTACCCCAACCTTTTCTGAGAAATTCAATATCATCATGAATGAACACAATAATATCATTTTCTGTTTTTTCCGGTGATAATAAAGAATTATATATCTCAGATAAACCTACACCATCCGGATTGAACATAAAATACGTGTGAGCATTGCATTCACAAGTATCTTTTATGTGTTCAACAATTTTTTTCTTAACCTCATCATTGTTTCTTGAACAAACTACAACTGAAATACTATTTTCCATTATATACTTTTTTATAAAAAATAAAAATTATTTCAAAAAAATAAATATTTATGAATAAATAATACGTATTATGAATACAATAGAATTAAACGAAGGTAAATACAAAGTAAGCATAAGTAATGTTATAAGTAACGCTTGCAAAAATAATATTTCAGCATATTCAACACAAGGTTGGATTACTGGTATAAATTTTAACAATTCAAACACGTTAGAATTTAATGTAAGCCGTAACACCGGTGCCGCTACAAGAAATGGACAAATAACCCTATCTGTGAATGGAAATAGTTGTGCAAATAGCGGTGGCATAATAAACATAAGGCAGAAAAAAGGAAGTGATACGTGTAGTGCCACGATAAACCAAACAGTTGAAACATTGGCTAAAACCGGTGTCCCTGCTGATACAGAAGTAGGAACATGTACATTTATATGTGATAATTTAACAATTACTGATTATGAATTTGTAACAAGATATGGAAGCGACAGCTTTAAGTTAAAATTGGTAAGCATTCCTTCCGGCAATAAGCAATATTTCATAAAAACAGTAAATTATTTACCACAAAATGACTCATCTATACTTAAAACATTTGCGTTAGATTTAACTCATATACCTACAGGACAACAAATTGGTGATACATTATGGTTCTCACAAGATTGTATGAGTTGTTCAGATGGTTGCAGTGGAAGTAATATAACATATACACCGCAAACAATTGCTTTAGACCCATGCGGCGCTGAAAGTACTGGTCCGTTGGCTTATTTCAGCTTTTCTGAATGCGATTCCAGTACGGTAGATGCCAGCAAACTCGAACTTGTTGTGTCTAATAACTCATGGAATGATTTTTATGTTAGTTGGAATGCCGGTATGAACGCAGGAACAATAGCGGCTCATAGTTATGAGCGTAACATCAACGCAAAAAGAAGCGTAATAGTTTGGCCTAGATATGATGGGGTATATGCGCCAGGAGAAGGGTTTACATTTGAACAAGAAAAATGCGAACTTGTTTGTAATGCTACAATAGACCAAGACATAGAAACATTAAGCAAAGATGGTGTTCCTGAAAACGTTGTGCTTGGAACTTGCACTTTTATATGCGATACATTAGTTATTGGAGATTATGAATTCGTCAGAACAAGCGGGGATAGCTCTTTAACACTAAAGTTGGTGAGCACGTCTTCTGGTACAAAGCAATATCTTATAGAAACAGCAGCATATTTGCCACGAAACGAAACCGGAGGTGAAAGAGCGTATTCTTTTGACTTAACACATACGCCAACAGGCCAAAAAATTGGAAGCACATTAAATTTCGTTCAACAATACGAACACGAGCCAATACCATGTACGGCTGATGATATAGTATATGATGCTACACCAGTTGCACTAGATTGGGAAGGTCTATCTGCCGGTGGCGCTCGCCAAAAAATATGTGAATTCACATTCAATAGATGCGAGAGTGTTGACAAAACAAAACTTGGTGTAAGTGGAGAAGAATCGTGGATGAACTTCGAGGTTGAATGGGATTCAGTTGCTGGTCACGCTAACGTTTATGCCACTCACTATGATGGATATACATCTTCTAAAGGAGCAGGAAATTATAGAATATGGCCAGAATATGATGGAGAAGACGCTGGCGGCGGAGAAATTAAATTATCTTATTTATTTGACGTAAATATAACACAAACGATTGAAACATTGGCTAAAACCGGTGTCCCTGCTGATACGGTAGTAGCAGAATGTGTATTTAACAACGGAAATGCTGTTAATCTTACTAATTACGAAATAGTTCCAAAAGGCGGTAGTAGCGCGTTAAAACTCGGATTTGTACAAAGATATAGCGGAACTTATAGCATTGTGTTGACTGAAGCCTTGCCTCAAAACACCACAACAGGTGCCATACAATTTGGAATGATAATAAAACAAACGGTTTTAGACCAACAAGTTGGGGAAACAATGTGGTTTACACAAAATTAACAGCAAAAAAAATGAGCAACCAATCAAGGTTGCTCATTTTTATATATTGTTCCCTTTTTTAACAAAACATTAAATGAAATTTCTATAATATTTATAATTAAAAATTAATGTTTATTTATGAGCTATTTTTATAATATAGTAAAAGGACAGACATTAGTGTTAAAATGGTCTGTCGATTCTAGTAGTTGTAGCGGAACTTCTGTATCATGGAGTATGAGTGATATAGTGGAAAGCCCTCCTACAGCACAAGGAGAAGAATTTTTTGCTGTTTCAATAAACACCACAACAAGTACAATAACCATAAGTAGTGACTCTGAGGATACTGTAGCGCATGAGGTGTATTTAAGTCCTTCTATCAACAGCAATAAATGTGAAAGCCTTATAACAGTAAGACAAGAAGGAACAACACCTACGCCAGGTTGTGAGTGTATAAGCACAATACAAATTCCTACAATAAATGCAAGTGGTGCTTCAGCAAATAGCGTCATAGGTACTATGACATTAGCTGAAGGATGTTCATTTAGCAATGTTTCATTCACATCATCAACACTTTCACTTTCAGTTGATGGAAACGGTAATGTAAAAACACTAAATGTAATTCCAGAAACAAATACCGGAGCTTCTTTCAATGTAGAAGTATATTACAATGGAACTAAATGCCGTGATATTACAATAACACAGACAGCGGCAGAATGTGGCTGTTCAATGGCAGCATACTATATAGACATGTTCCAATCATCATGGGGCGTATCTGGAAGTTGTGAAAGTTCTGGATGTAATAATGTATTGATTGGAAGCGGTCATACTGAATGTGGTTATTTAGTGCCGACATGTAACTCTGATATGCTAGATGGCGGAGAAATGACGTACTCTCATGATTCAAATGGATTTTATTTCTACGGCACGATTTTGAAAAATAATACAGGACTCGTTCGTGCTGCTGGTGTTACATTTACGTTAGTTGGTAATGATGGACAAATAATAGAAAGTGGATGTAATATTAACGCACAGCTAATACAAGCAAGAGGAACAAATTCTTCATGTAATTGCAAAAATTTCGAACATAAAAAATATCCATATGATGCTGATACTGCTGACTTTTCATCTGAGTATCGCTATTATTTTTGCTTTTATAAATCGCAAACATATAATCCAACATACTACTTCCGTGCTCTTAGATTTTCTAAAAATAATTGGAACAATTTTGTAAATAAATTTGGTCATGGAGGAGAATATGAGGGAAAACTATTTATAGGTACTACTCCATATTCTGAATATACTATTTGCGATGGACGTGCTATTGGAACTGAAATAGCATATATAGACCCATATATAGAAAATCTGTTTGACCACGTAGAAAGCGCAAGCGGTATTACACTTTATCCAAAACATTTGGAAAGCGAAGAACTAAATGAATATTTCGACCAATCAAATTGCAATCCAGATTATTCAGACTATTCAAGCGGTCATAAAATAACTCTAAAGCATAGAGTAGACGCACAAATTAATGGTGATGAAATCGTATTGGGAACTTTATGTGATAAAGAATATGATTATTACCTATATTTTGATGTATGCGCGGTTTGTTACTGTGTGTTTGAGAAACAAAATGATATGATTTCTCAATATCCAATCGACCCTGTTGTAATTGGACCAGACTATAATTTCCTCTACTATTATGGAGACGAAAACTGGCTGACGGATAATAACTTATGGGATAATGATTCGTGGGATTCATCTGAGCACGCATATACAGAACACCCCTCATGGCTTCATGTTGAAAAATTAACAAATCCAGATTACCCAGATGAGCCTTACTATATGATTAGCGCACAAACAAATGACACTGGAGAAGAAAGAATAGCTTTAGTTTTACTACCTGATAAATGTGATGATGATTATTTCTTTAGGTTCACACAAGAGCCGTGCGATTGCGGCGAGTTCTATCAATATACTGATGGAAAACATGATGAAGGGTCAAGAACTTGGTATTGCGATGATGTATCAGAAAGTCTTGTATGGCAAAGAGAGTATTGTGTTAAAAAACAAGTGTTTCTTGTACCGGTTAGTGGAGATACCACTCATTGGAATTTTAATATTACCACCAATGATGTTGGTAAAAGTAAAATTTTGGCAAAGCCAGTATCAAAAGCCACTACAGATGACGGAAGTACTTACTACAGGGGGCATTGGAAAGTTAAAATGGACACGGCTCCAATTTATGCTGCGCCAAATCATGAAGAGTACGTATGCCCAGATGGCACTCACTACGAAGAGGATTTGATATTGGAACATTATGATTGTTACATACCACCTACGCCAACTGCTGTATGCTCTTGTAACGACTTTAGAATAACAGGTAATGTTTCTGGTGGAGGAAGCTACAGTAATACGCCTCAAACAATAAATCTTGGTAATTTATCAATAAGTTGTATTAACGATAGGTGTGATGGAAGTGATGTTTATTTGTTTGCCACAACAACGCAGTCAGAATATATATATCCAGACATCGATAGTAGCGGAAATGTCACTGTGAACATTTATGGTACTACTTTACCTATACCATCACAAAATGTAGCATTTGACATCCATTATGCGTATGATGGCGGAAGTAAAACATGTTATTATAGAAGCGTATTCTTCACATTAAATCAATAATAACATAATAATTAAAAACACATATAAAAATGAGCAACCTTGATTGGTTGCTCATTTTTTATTTTAGTAGATAACAAAATCATTTTATTGTTAAGTTTGTTCTGTTATAGTAATATTTCCGCAATCACATGGACGAGCGTCTTGAGATAAACTAACAGTCTTTGTACAATCTGGATGTGAGCCAGATGTGAATGTAACTGTCAATGTTGCAGTTCTAGGTGTGCCTGAATTGTTTTGACTATTTGGAGTTATTGTTATTTTACCAGACCCGAGAGTTGCGGTGAAATTGCTAGGATTGCTTAATGATATATTACTTACGCAATTAGATGATGAAATAGTTACATCCTTAGCGGTTGTCGAACTCCAATCCCAAGTTAAACTTGTAGGGCTAAGAGACAACGCTCCGCAATCGCAATCGCAATCAGAAGGTCTTTGTTGTGTTACATTCCAATTAACTGTTATGTCACTAGAATTACAACCATTACTTCCACAAGACTTGTGGTTTGTCCACGTAAAGCTTCCACTCTTTGCATAGTTATCGCAAGTTGCTGCCGCAAACGTAACTGTTGTGCTGCTTGTTCCATTACTTGTTAAAGCACTTGATACAGCACAAGTTGATGCTGTTGTCCAAGTAATGGCGCTGTATGCCCACGTTACAGATGCAGATGTGGCTGTAGAAGAAACAGTGCTTGCCGTTGCATTACCAACAAGATAACATACACATGTTGTTGATGGGCAAGTACGAGGATTCTGTTTTACTTCGAAAGTCTTGTTGGTACAGCTACCACCATTTGCCGTATACACTACGGTAACGGTATCAGTATAAGCTGTGGTATCTGTGTTATTACCCTTTGGACTAATATTTATAACGCCGTTTCCAAGACTAACATTAAAGTGTGTTGTGTTACTTACTGACATACTAATGCAAGAACCAGAACTAACAGAAACTGTTTTAACATTTGTTTCATTATATTCCCACGCACTAGGAGCTGAACCGATAGATAGGTCATCACAACTACAGCAACAAGGTCCTGCTGCTTGTGTTACTAAAGGTCTTGAAAGTTCAAGCGTGCCACCAATTATTCTTGATTGAATTTCTCTAGAAGAACTATTAGGGTTACAACTGACAGCTGGTATTGGTGTATTAGTATTTGTGCCAGGTATTATTGATGTTGTACCATCGGCATTATGTACTTCACAAGTCCACCCTACTGACATTAAAGTGCTACTAGCTGCTGAGCAATTAACTACTACGTCATCATAAGTATATGCTGAAGTTACTTGGCAACAAGGTGCTCCTGTCACATAAATATGGCCATCTATCCATCCGCCGGCAGTGCTACAATTCCATGTTTTTGTATATGATACGTTTGTTCCCGCAGATGTCCATCCTACACAATTACCGCTACCGTCAATGTAGCCTCCGCTAAATGTATATGCTGTTGCTCCTACTGTTGCCGTTCCTGCTGTACAAGCAACTGTAACATCAGTATACGATGTAAATGGCTTTGGTGGGCAATCTGCACACTGAGAGCATACTTGCCAACAAGAATCGCTATCATATAAGCCATCATATGTTGCCTCAAATGTAAATCTACTATCAGCAGCCGTAGTTACTTGGCATTCATATGTATATGATGTTGCATTAAGATTAGAACTTACATCAAGAGTATTATCTTTTACTATGTTAACGTTTTCCTGCTGATAATCTCTGTTACATGTGTCAATATAATGTCTTTCAGTCCACGTGGTATAGTAGTATAACGCACTTGCGTATGAAGTTCCTCCCTTACAGTCAAAACTATATGGATAACATGACACGTCAACGCTTTGTCCACTAGACATTGAGTAGTCGTTGTAATGACTAAATTCTCTTACTTTTTGGCTTACTGCAACAGAATTTGATGTATAGTTGCACCCCCTCCAACTGATTGTACAATAGACAGAAGATGCATGTGTATCAGTGAAACTATCATTTATAGGGTATGTCTTCGTACCAGTACCACTACCATCAGTTCCATGCCAAGTTACGCCAAGTACGGTATCTACCTGTGTAGTAGAAGTGGCTGTCTTATTGCATTCCTTAGTGTATTTTCTGAAAGTAAGTGCCTTAGTTGTGGTGGTAGCGCCTCCACACTCTGAAACTATAGGAGAAGAGTTTGTTGTCACAAGACTCTCAAATGCCGTATATATCAATTTTAAGTCTTTCTTTGCAACACATTGGTTATTTGAATAACCGGGATTTATTACAATACCATCGACGTTATTTGACCAAGCATTATTACCACCATCACTGAAGTTTGGAATCAGAGTACCACCAGTTAGTTCGCCGTATGTGGGGCAGTATGAGTCATTACCAGTCACAGTTATAGTTGTACAACATGCACTTGGTATAGCTGCCACCAATTCTTTAAGATAACCAATTGTAACGTTATGGTTACATGTTACCTCAAGGGAATTACAAGGTTCGCAATTCATTTTATTTATTTTCAGTTTTTTGGTAAGAGCCACACAGAAACCCATGTGGCTCATTATTATTTTTATTTATTTTTCTTCATCAAATTTGTTTTTGAGTATTGAAATTTCCTTTTCAAGTGCTGCTATCTTAAGTAGAAGAAGACCAGTATAATCAACTGACCTTATACCATTCTCATCATAATGCACAAGTTCCTCAAGTCCAAGACGTTCTACATCCTGTGCTATAACACCGTATACCTTTCTTCTAGAAGGGTCGCTCTTATAGTAGAATGACTTAAGTTCAACCTTGCTTACTCTTGAGATTTCCTCACCTCTTATGTAGTGTATGTCATCCTTAAGAGTTTCATCTGAAGAAGTATACATACCACCGGTTGATGTGATTGTACCGTTGACACAAAGATTATTACTTATGTTTAAGCAACTAGAAGACCAATCACTAAGATGAGAAAGACTGCTTGGTATCACAATATTAGTACCGCTATTAGTGTTATCACAACTAGCTCCTGGGTCGTAAGTACCAGTATTTGCGGAACCATTAGACCAAGTAAGTGTTCTCCTATTCAAATGACTAACACATGTAGGTATGCTAATATTTTTATCGGCAGATGTATTGAACGTAACGCTTCCACTCTTTCCACTTGTTGCTTCATATGTTGCGGTTAATGAATTGTGAGGTGCTGTCAAAGAAGTTGATGCACCAGGAATATAATCATACGATAAACCATTATGAACAAGAGTTAATTTACCTCTACTTCCCAAATCTCCTAACTTAGAAGGAATATCAACAGTGGTAGCCGCTGAAGTATTGTAAGTGGTAGAAGAACTTCTATCACCAACATTTACGCCATAATTAATTGTTAATGCGCTGTGAGGCGACGTAAACGTTGCGTTAGATGCAGGGTCAAATGTTCCACTAAATCCATTATGACTATATGATAATGTTCCTCTACTAATGTGTGACACAGCAGTTGGGACTGAAACTGTTTTATTTGCCGATGTGTTATAAGAATCATTTGTCTTACTTGTAACATCCACACCATACTCAATGGTTAATGCACTATGAGGCAATGTAACTGACTTGTCACTTGCAGGGTCAAACGTATCTGTTAAACCATTGTGAACAACTGTAAACTTACCTCTATTTAAGTGGTTAACTGCTGTTGGTATACTTATTGATTTATCTGCTGATGTGTTGAATGAATCAGTACCACTCTTTCCACTTGTTGCTTCATAAGTCCAAGTTAATGAACTGTGAGGTAAAGTTAATGCGGTAGATGCCTTAAATGGGTCAAATTCTGCGTTTGTTAAGCCATTATGTGTAATGTTTAACTTATAAGAATTCAAGCTGTGTACAGCGTTACTCTTAGAGAATGTCTTATCGCCATTTGGGGTTACAATTTTCACCGTTGTATCGGCTGAAACATGTATCTTTTGTCCATCATAATCAGTGGTGAAATTAATCGCGTTAGTATCATCGAAAGAATGGTCTTGAACAAGATTATTAGCTGGAAGATAAACAGTCTTATCGTCAGAATGACCTGTAGATGGATTAAATACGTTCCACACTAATTTAATATACCACTCGCAAGTTTTATCGCCAGCTGTACAAGCAGTGAATGAGCTACCACTTGCATGGCCATTTACAATTGCTACATCCTTCAAAATATGGTCCTTTGGTATATCAATCCTTACTGTATTACCATTTTGGTCTTTGACCTGCTTTCCATTTTGCCAAAGTTCATACCACTTAAGGTTCTCATCTGTTGCAGCATAATCGCCAACCTTAAACGTGACTTCGCCTCTATTCATTACCTCACACAATGCAGCGTTGACGGTTGTAGAACTCAATTCGCTTGTGCAATCTGGTGTAAAATAAAGCTTTTTACCATTATCTATGTATACATCATTTTTAAAATGAGTAGTGCCGCTAATATTTGTATTACCAGTAACATTAAGATTATTAGTTATGTTAGTATTACCTGTAATATTTGTGTCTCCACTAATATTAGTTGTACCACTTATGTTAAAATTAGTTACTTTATTATTAATGGTTGTAGTTGTATTATTGATTGTTGTGAAGTTGTTGTTGTTAGTAGCACCACCTTCATTAATAGTTGCGCCTGATATGTTTACAGTAGTTGCGGTTGTAGAACCGTTACAATCAATACCAACATTTGTTGTAGCACCATATACATTAGCTTTAGTAGAGCCGCTTACACAAATATTTGCACCATTCAAATCATAATTTGTGATGTTAAAATTACCATTAGTGAAGTTTTCATTTAAAGTAGTTCCGCCTTCATTAATAGTTGTACCAGATACATTTATTGTAGTAGCTGTAGTACCACCGCAATCAACGCCAACATTTGTTGTAGAGCCATAGAAGTTAGCCTTTGTTGAGCCACTTACACAAACATTAGTAGCATCAAGGTCGTAATTAACAGCATCAACGTTAATTGTTGTTCCTGATACATTAATTGTTGTACCTGTTTCGTTAATTGTAGTACCATTGATGTTCAACGTAGTAGTTTGACCGCCATCAGCGCAATTCTTACCTATATTAGTCTTTGTTGCACCAACAAATGCTGCTGTTGTTCCTGCACTTTCACAAAGTGTATCTTTTGCAAAAACCTCAACATCACCACCATTTCCTGTAGACTGAATGGTAACTTTATTATTTTCACCATTTGTTTCAATAGTGGTTGAACCAGTAGAAACCACTGTGGTGTTTCCTGTTGTATTAACATTGTAATTACTACTATTGTTCTCTGTTAATACACCTGTTGTGTTTTCAGTCTTAGCAGAAAGATTATTTTCTATAACAATACCCTTCTTATTTTCTGTAGTAGTGCCACTGTGGTTTTCAGTTACGTTACCAATCTTAGTTTCGGTAGTTGCGCCGCTTGTAACAAGTGTGTATGTGCTTTGGTTATTTTCAGACACAATTCCCTTTCTATCAATTGTTGTCGTGCCACTGTGACTTTCTTTTACGTTACCAACCTTAACTTCGGTTGTGGTTCCTGTTGTGTTAACAATAACATCACCTGTTGTGTTGACAGTATATCCTGACTGATTATTCTCAGTAACTTGACCTTTGAATGTTTCTGTAGTAGTGCCACTTGTGGTTCTTACAACATTGTTCTTATTATCCTCGGTAACGATTCCTGTACGTGTTATATTTGTAGCACCAGTAGTATTAATATTATGGGTGCTCTTGTTGTTTTCTGTTACAACACCGTCAGTTGTTTCCGTTTTAGTTGCATTATTGGTAATTGTAACAGCCCCAACCCTTGTTAAGTTAGTTGTACTACTGTTAGTTTCTGTAACCGCGCCAGTCTTTACTTCAGTTGTAGTACCAGTAATGTTAACATTTACATTACCTTTTACGTTTTCTGTAGTATTACCACTTGTATTTACAGTTTTATTAGATAGGTTAGTTTCTGTTACATTACCATCATTTGTAGATGTCTTAGTACCTACAGTATGTGTTGTAATATTACCACTTGTGTTTATAGTTTTATCAGCAAAATTGTTCTCAACAACATTCCCCTTTTTATTTTCTGTTGTTGAACCACTGTGGTTTTCTGTAACGTCACCTATCTTGGTTTCAGTAGTTGTGCCACTTGTAACAACTGTAACAGCACTACTATTATTCTCAAACACATTGTTGAATCTATTAACGGTAGTTACGCCTGTTGTATTTTCTGTTACATTACCTTTTTTATTTTCAATTGTATCACCTGATGTATTTGTGGTTACGCTTCCATTAGTGGTAACTGTTTTGCTGTTAACGTTTGTTTCAGTTACATTACCTCTTCTAACTATGCTTGTAGTTCCTGTGATGTCTAAGCTTGAATCGCCACTTACTTTTGTAGTATCAGTTCCGATAGTTGCTGTTCTTGTCGTAGCTGTTTGCTTATAATCATCATTACTAAACGTTGCGTTTGTGGTAGTAACCATTAAAGTGTGACCTGTACGAGTACCTGTACCATCACCATTTGTGATTGTGGTATTACCACTAAGGTCTGTTTTATCAGTAACAGTTAATGAACTAAACGATGGGTTAGCGCCAATCATAGCATAACGAGACATATCAATAGCAAAACCTGCGCCATCAGTATACCCACTATCGGATGTTGGGTTAACTGACTTATTATATATATCCTTAGAACCGTTAATATCTCCATGTTTTGGGGTATTACCGGCAACTACTTGGTTAAGCTTAATCACAATATTAGATTTATTGCCAATAAGGTCGTTATTGGTTATACCATATGAACCAAAACTATCGACAGTGCCTTCAGGACCAACTTCACCACGAACTTGACCTTTATAAGGCACAACTTCTTTCTTCTCCACCCAATCAATTATTTGTTCGTCTGAAGAAAACCTAACAACTTTGTCATTTGTGTTTTTAATTGAAAGAAATTCTTTATCTTCTGCGTTGTTAACCGCAATTTCACCAACCTCAAGAGTGGAAGGTGTTGGCTGCTTATCAGGAACACTACTATGTATGTGTTGCAGCTTTTTTCTGTCTTTTGCCATAATTTTATTTAACTAAATAGTTTATTAAGAAAAGCAAGTAAGGACTTGCTTAAATTATTATTTAATTATAAATATTATGCCAATAACAAAAGAACATTATAAATTGTAAGGTTTATAACGTTTTTTCAAATATTGAAAAAAACATTATTTTTCCTATTTTTTATATAAAAATGGGATACGTTTATTTAATTGGGGAAAAGGAAAATCCGGGAAGATTTAAAATAGGTTCAACAAGAGCAAAAGATGTTAATAAGAGATTGAAGCAATTGCAGACAGGAAGCTCATCAGAATTATATATAAAAGATTGTTTTGAAACAAGTCAGCCGTTTAAGCTTGAAAAAATGCTCCACAATCACTTTAATTCATCAAACATTATAGGTGAATGGTTTGAACTATTTGAAAGCGATACAGAGGCTTTTAGAGGCATCTGTGAGGAAAAAATGACTATCATTGAGTCATTGAAAGATAATCCATTCTATTTTAAATGAAAAAAGCAGTTTGGTCACGGTCCAAACTGCTTAATTTCTTCGTCTATATCTTCTAATATTTTCTTTCCTTTTTTCTCCCCATAATAATGAAGAATCATTCTATTGCTTTCTTCATCTTCAGAATTATACAACCATTTAAGACCTCTATATATTTCTTTAATCAAGTCTTTGTTTATTTGTGTCGTCATGTGTGTTTTTTTCCAAATTAATTCGCTTTCTTTCTTCTATTTGTTCTTTTCTCTTTTCTTTTATCAGTTTTTGTTGCAACTTTTTTGCAATAATATCTGCGTGGCATTTACCAGGTTTACAAAAGCACCCAAGATACACATCTTTTCCTGTTTTATAGAACTCATATATTTCATCAAATGCTTTTGTGAATTCTTCATCATACCCATACATTTCATCGAAATACATTTCATAAGCCGCAATGGCTTGTTCTACCGTTGGAAAAGACCTTTTTGCAATATTTGTTCGTTTTCCTTGATGCGTGAATGGATTTCCAAGCGGTGAATCATTATATTTGCTTCTACCTACATAGAAGTACCCATCTTCGCCTGTTTTGTCTTCCGTTTTTATGTTTATAACATGAATCATTATTCTTCCTTCCAAGTAAAATTAAACTTTCTTGTTTTTGTCCAATACTTTTTAAAATCTTCCGCTTCATTTATATGCTCGGATAAAAACGCTTTCCATTTGCAAGATAGTCTATTTTCTATGCTGACTTGATTAGTTCCATATAAATAATTATACATCCAGTGGTATCTATAATGGAAAAAATGTCTTATGAACCCATTTAAAGTGTATTTACGATTATATAGAAAATCATCAACAAATGTTTTTGATGTTTTTCTTCTTTTTCGTATAGTTCCTGGAATGCGTTCGCTTGAGAGCCTATTATACCTTAATTCATTTTTCCAAAATTTTAGCAACCTTGGTTTAACGCTGCCGTCAACATTTCTATATTCGCTTTCAATAAAACGCAAGAAAACTTGAGTTGCCGTCATAATTATTTTAAACTTTTATCAACCAAATCCAACAATGAATTAATCTCATCGGGCGAAAGCTTTGACACCTTATCTCCAACTTTTTTGAGTTTGTTTGTATCAATCTTCCCACTCTGAACTGCTGTCAAAAAGCTCTGAGTCATTGTAAATTGCTCCGGTGTCATCATTGACTTTATTGCTTTTTTTACAAAAACGTTGTCTAAAATACTCATATTCGTCTTTTAATTTAATTATTAAACCGTGTATAAATTCTATTATAAAATCTATATTCACAACAATCAAAAATAAACAAAACAAAACAGTTAGAATCAATACGCCATCAAAAAATAGTCCTATTATTCCTCCCATAATTTTATTAACTTAGTTTTTTATTTTATTTTTTTCAATCCATCGATAATATCTTCCATTTGTTCTTCCGTAATAAATACATCTGAATCAAAATGTCCATATTTATCATATAAAGTTAGTCTATATGCTGGTAAATCATTTTTCAATCTATCTTCAGAATAATCAAGACTAACCCTTTCAGTGTCTACAAAATATTCCATATCTATTCAATTTTAAATTATTATTTTGAATAAATATGTCATAAACGTAAAAAAATACCATACTTACCAAATATACAAAAAAAACCTTAAAGAAACAAATCTTTAAGGTTAAATAATGTTAAAATAATCTGTTATGAGTGCAAGATTCGAACTTGCGGTGAGTTATTAACTCACACCGGAGCCAGAATCCGGCGCCTTAAACCCCTCGGCCAACTCACAATTTAAGCTGAAACCCTAGCTAGTTAAATGATTACTAAACATCTTCATCGCCCTTGGGATGACTATCTACGACCTCTCGTACTATCAGCACTTTCACCATTTGGCTTCAGCTATATTATAACTAATCCCACCCCCATATTTCATGTGACATTGGAAACCTCATTGACATTCTTTTCACAAAACTATCATTATACCATTTTTTCTTCCTGAAATACCATTTAAATTTACTATGATTTCTTCCTAAGACATGAGCAGTTGTTTTTCTCCATGACTGCCTGGCATACCAAGGTCTCTTTGTCTTTTTCAACATTTTTCTCCAAAACTTTTTTGGGGTGTTGAATTTTTTGCCTTTACTCATATTTGCCGGGGCAAACCGAGTCGAACGGTTTCTAGGAGTTCCAAAGGCTCCTGTGACATTTGCCGATACACCATACCCCGTTATTTGAAATGCCATTACACCATAGGGCAGTCCTATTACTCATATACAAAAAATCCCATCAGTATTTCTACTAATGGGAACATTTTATGAAAACATCCTTGGAAAAGGTCAATACAATATCTGTATCAACCGTTCCCATATGGTTGATACAACTTAAATCTGTTGTTGCTGTTGTCGTACTATATTCTTCATCTTATTTATAAATATTAAATTGTTTTAAATTGTGCGCCTAGTCAGATTCGGACTGACACGCATATTTCAGCACAAGTTCCTAAGACTTGCGAGGCTACCGGTTACTCCATAGGCGCAAATTACTGTTAAACGAAATTAAGTCATAGAATCATACACTGTTTATTTTGGATTCGGTATCAAGCTCCAAAGCACACAACGGTTGCATTTTCGATTCAAGCTTTTGCCACTTTCACTAGGAAAGTCGGATGCGTATACACCTAGGTATACGGTTACGGTTCGTGTCTTCCGATTTTATCGCAGGAGAGTGTGTCGAGGTGTTTTATCTTATCAATACTCCCTCAGTAAAGGTGAATAACTTCTTTACCTATTGTGCAGGGAGACCTTTTCAACTTTCCGCTTAACAGTTATTTTCTCCTTGGATGGGCTTTTTATTTTGCATATTAGCCCACCTAGTCTCTATTTTTTCCCTTAATCTCTTTTGGCGATTAATCTCATTCTGCCAAATTACAGGGTTTTCTACATCTAGTAAAACTTTCATTTTTTGCAAAAATTTTAGGAAAGAATTTTATATCTACCGCCGTGTCTACCAATTCCACCATACTACGGATAGATATGGTTGTCTATTTCCCGTAGCAATGGGATTCGAACCCATACGGCTCATTTCGTCCAGCGGTTTCCTTGCTTAATTATTACTTGCTGTTACTTTCCTTGTTTTATATTTTAACCTTTGCCAAGGTTGAGAATTTTCAATGTTGCCTAATATACGCGATTTCCGAAGTCCTCGTTTAAATTAGGCACTTGGGGTGAACTTGATTTTCCTAGCCGCATTGAGGAAACTCTCCCAGGTCTAACGACCACCAAACACCCATAAAACTCATCGCGTTGCCCTAGTTAGTAGCGTAGCCCTAGTAGGACTCAAACCTACACTCATATTTCAGAACCTGAGTTTGAATCAGGCGGGTCTATCAATTCCCCCATAGAGCCATTTTTGGTAGGGTATGTTACCTATATAGTTCCTTACCCCACCATTTTCATTTACAAAGATACAAAAAATAATTGAAAAAAAGAAATTAATCGTTAAATAAATCAGAAAATTCACCAAAATTAACATTTATAGGCTTAAAATCTTCATCCATTAACATATTTTTATAGTAATCTGAGAAAAGTTTCTGAATATCGTCATCAACATTCACATTTATATCTTCATTTTCTATATTATCATATGCGTTAATTGATAACACTTTCAACTTTTTACCCATTTTAATCTCTTCATCTTCTTCGGTAATTACATCACTTTCTTCAAGAGAATATGCAACAGTAAATGAATAGTCATCTATTTCGAATTCCAATTCATTTTCCCCTTCCATGAATACCAAGTCTAAATCATCAATATTATTTAATAATGTTGTTTTTGGAGAATCAATCATACTTATTTATCTTATTTCTCTTTTAATTATTCTCATACCGTTTACGGTTTTTTGTGGTTTTGACTCCTGTTTAGTAACAGAAGGACTTGATTTTACCACACTATTACCTGCATTTGCTCCTTTGTTTTTACATCCACATGCCATGTTATTTAAATATTTTATATATAAAATTATTTTACCAATCTAAATCATCATCATCCTGATAATATTCTAAATCACTATCATCCGGATTAACCAAACTCTTTAATGCATTTGCTACCATACCATTATCTTCAATTTGGGTTTGATTTCCATTATCATCCAATACAATGCTTGTTATAAATATCTTATAATCTCCCTCCATAGTATCTGGGTCATTTACCTCGAAATCCCTTCTACCTCTTATTAAATATCTTCCATCTTCTATTTCATAATCAATACAAGCAATTACATTACCCTCATCATCAAGAGGAACATCAACATAGTTTTCTCCCTTTTCTGATGGAACTTCTACCGTAGATAAACGCTCAACTATTCTGCTTAATAGCTCGTTATTTTCTATACCTTCTTTTATAATTTTTTTTACGGTTGAAGAAATTAACCCGTATAAATCCGATTCTAACAATCTCAATACCATACTTATTAAATTTTTGTTTTTTTTAATAAATATAGCGATGTTTTTAAAAAAATAAAGGAGAATTACTTTAACTCTCCTTTATTATGAAGGTTTTTACTTTTTAGTGTTTGTAATTATGGTATCGATGAACCCAGCTTCAACGGCCTCTTTACCTTTATACCATTTATCACCGTTTTCGCACAGTTGAATTATTTCTTCTACAGATTTTCCACTGTTCTTTGCAAGCACTTCGTACAAATCATTTCTAATTGATTCCATTTCCCTAAATGCAATTTTGCTGTCGGTAAATTTAGTATATCCATTAAAGCTTGATGGCTGATGTATCATGAACCTTGAATATGGTAGGGCATATCTCTTACCTTTCGCACCATTTGACGCTATTACTGCCCCCATAGAAGCAGCCATTCCCAAAACAGTTGTTGCGACATCACTTTTAACAAAATCCATTACGGAAACAAGTTGAAGTCCGCTATAGCAATCGCCTCCAGGCGTCGACAGATACAAATTAATATCTCTTTCATCAGTTGAATCAAGATAAAGCAATTGTGCTGTTATTACATCCATTGATTCTGGTGTTACCTCTCCACTAAGGAAAATAATTCTGTCTTGGATTAACCTTGAAAATACATTCATTTCATTTACCCTCATTGAAGAATTTCTTTCTTCTATGATTGTTGGATATACGAAATCTTTAACTTTATCATCAAAAACTGATGGAGAAACGTTTGTCTTATCAATTGCAAACTTTCTAAAATCTTCAATAACCTTATTCATATTCTATTGTATAATTTAATTCTATATTGTTTTGCTTAAGCCATGCATCAACTGCAAGTTTAACAGCAGTTCTTGTCATTTCATTATTTGGATAGCCTATAAATGTGTCTAAAATTCTTTGTATGCTTTCTTCTTGTTTTTTTGTTAGACGACCATAAAGAAAAGCATAATCATAATGTTCGTAATTAAAACCTTTCATCGTTTATATTAATCCAATGTTGTATAATGCCTTTTAAGTTCATATTTTGTTCCATTAGCGCCCTTTTCTTTTGTTTTTTAATTTCGTCTCTCCTTAGAAGTTCTAACGCCTCATAAAAAACCGTATTTAATTCATTTTCTCCCATAATATTATTGAAAGTCTTCTATTGCCTAACCAAAACAATTAAATAAAAAATTGTATTTTTTTGTTACCGCTCCATCATAATACTTCCTATTTTCCCTCTCCCTTCCTTTTTTATTTAAATTAAAGCTTTTCTTCAAAGAAAAGGAAAATGCCACAAAAGATTTTTTAAGAGTGTCAAAATCAACAATAACCTTCCCCGATGGCTGATAATGAAATTCTTCTTTTAACGTTTTTATTATTTTTTCTTCTGTTAATTCCATACTACTTTAAGCATTTTTTCATATCAATTATGATTATTCATCCAACTATTAACTATACCTGCAGTATTCATATTCCTCTGCATTAATAATTCTTTTTTCCTCATCTTTATTTCTTTTTCATGTTGTGGAAAAATAGGTATAAAATCCTCCAAATCAATTTCATTATCCCCCATAGCCTTATGTTATTTTTATTATGTTAACAGTGTTTAAGAAATCATCATTTCTTTTAATTAATTCTCTGGTTAATGCCTCACGTTGCTTATCTGATAAATTTCTCATGTTATTCATTACTCCGCATATTTTAATAACTTTAATATATGCATTAACAAAAGTCTTTTCGTCTGTTATGCATTCTAAACGAAATGGTCTTGAGCCTCCTTCAGTAAATTTTTTTAATATTTTTTCCCTTGTTATCATAAATGAGTTGGTGTCATTAAAACATTTTTTACAATTACTTCTGCTGCATTAGTAATCTTGTTTTGCAAATATGTGGGCGTTTTACGCATATTTTCTCTTGCGCACTTACACTTTTTAAGCGCCATATATGCTTTAACTACCTTTTCATCGTCATTGCTTTTATTGACGAAAGTATATTCCTTTATTGTTTTGTTTAAATCATTTATGACTTTATCTATTGTAAGCATCTGTGATTCGTTTTAAAGAAATGTTATAATATTCTTCAACCTTTTCAATTCCAACAAAATTCCTATTATTAAGAATTGCCATTTTACCAGTAGTTCCACTTCCCATAAATGGGTCAAACACCAAATCATTCTCATTTGACCAAGATATTATTTGGTCTTCAGCCAATTTATCAGGAAATACAGCAGGATGCCCCGTTTTCTGCCCTCCAACGGTATACGTAAATACATTTGGATGATATTTAGTTTCCCTCGTTGCTTTATATGTTGTTTCTTCAGGATTTCTCATTGCTTGATTTTCATCCAATACCCTTCTCCTTTTTCCGCCATAACTTTCTATTTTACCTGCGTTTTTACAAGGTACTTTTATTGGATTAAATGTCTTCGGTCTACCTTTTGAAAAACAAAACATATATTCAAAGGTCTGCTCATATCTATTATGAGTTAACGGTATATAATTTGCCTTTTGAAATATCATTGTATCATGCAAATTAAAACCAATTTCCTTGAAATACAACGCTTGCTTAAAAGATGTTCCGCTCTCAGAACCTTTTATAACTGAATCATTTACAACCCATATAACAACACCTCCATCTGCTGTTATTTCATATAATAAATCAGCACACTGTTTGAATACATCAAAATTCCATTCCAACGTTCCATCATACGAACGAGTTGTATCATATGGCGGTGATGTAATTGTTAAATCAACCTTTACTCCATCTTTTATTAGTTCTTGCATTTTTTCCCTGCAATCGCCTAAATATAAATCATACTTTGCCATAAATAATTCTAAACCAATATGGGAGTTTATTAAAAAACTCCCATATTCAATCCACACAAATAATAATTAATCTATTGTAGCACTGCTGCTTGTATTAGTTAAATCAATACCGGTATCTGCCTTATATTCCTCATTAAGAGAAGCCATAGACTTTTCAATGCTTGCATCCAAAGCCAAACTTGCTGTTGCAATATCTGCTGCACATCTATAAGCAGTAACACCAGTACTAATTACATCATAGTTGTTATAAAACTTCTTCTTGGTGGTGAAACCTTTAAATTTGAAATTAAGATTGTCCGCATCTTTTGCATCTGATAAATCATTTCCCAAGTAAATGAAGCTCCAATTGTATTTTTCAGTTTGTTCTTTAATTCTATCCTTAATATCTTTAAGTCTATATTCAGTAGAAGAGTTTTCTCCACCATCTGTAATAACAACAATAAGGTTCTTTGAAGGTCTTTCTTCCTCGGGCATATCAGCAAGCCACTTGCCAACATCATCAATTGCCGTTCCTAAGCCATCCCACAACTTAGTCATGCCTCCTACTTTATAGTCAATATCCTTTACCTCATCAAGTTTCTTACCCAAGTAAATTTGCTTTACGTCGCTTGCAAATTCATAAAGAGATACAATACATTCTCCATCCTTAACTGCTTTCTGTTCCTCAATGGTTTTCTTGAAACCTCCAACGACATCCTTTTCGCTACCTGCCATTGAACCCGATGAGTCTATGACAAATGCAACATGTATAAGTTTTTCTTTCATTTTCTATTTTTATTTATTTATTATTTTTCTTTTCTTTCTTTGCCAAACGTTCCTCTTCCTTTCTTCTTTTTTCCTCATCTTCAATTTGCTCAATAACAATGTACGATTGTTCAGCTACATCAACATAATTTGGATATTTCCTTCTCATTCTAAAAATTTCCTTTGAAAAATCACTTTCCACAAGAAGTTTATCCTTTTCTGTATCATATGATATATTTGATATTGCACCTTCCATTAACAGGTGTTTATGTTCGTCTGTTAACCTATCGAAAGCTTCTTCGTAAACTGTTAACACAACATCTTTCTTCGTTAAGAAATGTGTTGTTGCATTTGCCCTTTGTACCTTAAGAATTGATTTTGCTTTTGTTGTTGAAATGACTTTTAAATCAATTCCCATTTGTGCCAATGATGTATCTTCAAATTTTTCTTGTGCCAATTCTGCAATATCGGCTGATGTTTCAAATAACTTCATACTTATATTATCTATTTATTTTAACTTAAATTAACGAATATTTTATATGTTTGTTACAAATATACACAAAAAAATTTAAAAAAAGAAATAAAATCGTTAAAAAATGCCAAAAAGACCACTTAGGAATATTTTTCAAATTATTCTGACCAATAATGGTAAAATGCTTAAGACAATATATAATTGCGCATCAGAAACTCTTGTAAACAAGAAATTCAAAGACCTTATTGAAGAGAATAAGAAGGTCAGATTTCCTGTTAGATACGTCAATATTGGAAAGCTTGTTGACGCTCATTATGAGTTATATATAATAAGGAGAAATGATGATAATACGAAAGCAACAAAATTAAAGGATGAAAATGGAAAGATAATAAACTTTGAAACAAATGATGAAAATTGGATAATATATGACCGTGAAAATTATGATAAGGAAGAATCATTTTGGGTATATGGTTATCATCCGGTATTTCAAAGAAAAAACTTTAATTGGATATTTGATAATCTAATTTCAAATAATAATAACAAATATAATTTAAAACAGGTATTGGTATATCAAAATAAATTACTTATATCTTCTACCAATAATCTTGATATGGTTTTATGTAAAAATGAATCTGACTGCATTAGATTATATAATGAATTGGAAATTGAAACAATAAATAAAAAAATAAAACATGTGTTATTCTCAGGTGATGCTTTTCATAGCAAAATAAGAAAAACATGGTTTGAAAAAATTAAAAAGCTAACAAATTGGTCAAATTTAAAAATCCGGAGAAACTCATTAAGACCGTGAGAAGCAATAAAACCTGAAGATATTATTCTTCAGGTTTTTCTTCTTCAACTGTAAATATAATATTAAGGTTCTCAAATTTTACAATCACATCATTATCTGATGGCGTGAATTCTTTTCCTTCCGGTTTATTTCTATAATAAAGGTCTTCATCTATTTTTCTTAGTTCCTCTTTTGAAACCTTTACAACGAGGTCATTTTCCCTATTTAAACCGTTATCATGTAGGAACTTGGATATATATTCTCCAAGTTCATATATTTTAATACTATTCAATGTTAATTCCATACATCTTATTAGTTTATTCTAAATGTTATTACCCATGCAGATGTATTATCAACAAAATCATTAGATAAATCTGTTACGCTTCTCCATATTACTCCTGCTTCTTTCATATTATCAAGATACTTGACAACGTTTTTCATATCATCATCAACAAAATCGCCATATCCATTCTTTCCTTCATTAATCAAGAAGAAATATTGATATTCACCTCCTATTTTAATTGCAAATACTGTTGTAATTTTCTTTCCAACAGCCTTTATTACCTTTGAAACCCTTAATAGTTCCTCGTCGTTTATAAAGTCATTTTTAAAACTGTTGAAATAATACAATTTAAAGCCATAATCATCATATAGTGTGTATTCGCTTGACGGCATAAATGCATTTGGTTTACCGTTGCTAAAATACACTCCTTTAATTGAATTGCCGATTTCAATTAAATCTTGTACAGAAGCTGTGGAACTTAATAGTCTAATTGCTTCTTCTGCTGTATCTATTCTATTTTTAAATGCTTCTCTTGTATCTTTTAATAATAAATTACCGTGAAATAAAAATCTTTCTATAACGTATTTAACTTTTTCAAATAGTGTTGTTTTCATTTTTCACAAACATTTTTTTAAATTTATTTTTATAAAATTTCAGTTTATATTTAATAACCTCATTAAATGTTAATTTAACTTTCTTTTTTCCTGATAAAACATCTTTAATGTCTTGCCCTGTACTTCCTTTAAGAATTTCAGCCCATCTATTCTTTTCTGATTCGACAGCTCGTTCTGTCATTAACTTATCGTTTTTTAAGCCTCTAAGCTCTCTATTTAATTCGTAATCCATATTATTTAATTATTATTACTACGTTCTAATGACTCTTGTAATGTGTGTATTAGCCAATTAACACCACTTCCAATTGCCCCATCCAAGAATATTATAAATGGAAATAACATCTTATCTGATATAGCATAATTCATTGGCGTTATTGGAAATATCGGAAAAAATAATATATTTATTACACTTATAATCATTCCATTCCACCACGGACAGCATATCATACATGACAGCCCTTCATTTAACATTGGATGTGTTTTTTCAAGATATTCATGCATTTTTTTAAATATATGAAATGGTCCATTAGCAAACACAATTGTATTGCTAATCCCATATACTGCCAATGAAAAAATAAATATTATAATTAGCTCCATAGTTTAATCATCTTTTGCTTCTACTACTTCAACATTATCAAGTACTGATGTTGATTCATTTAATTTATTTTCTTCTTCAGTTTTCTTTTTCTTTGTATACTTTCTCTTTGGCTTCTTCTCTTTTTGTTCTTTTTCAATTACAAACACCAATTTTGAAAGTTTTTCATATGTTTCCCTTTTAAAAAGTTCCTTAAGTTCATTAACCTTATCATTAAGCAACTGTATCTTAAGTTCAGCATCCTTATTAGCCTCAATCGTTTCTTTTATAATGGCAAAAATATCGTCAAGAGACACTTTATTCATATCGCCATAGTAAAAGTATTCGCCAATAGATTTCTCGCTTTTAGCAGGCTTTATATTGCCATCTACGGAAGGATATACCTGCCATCTTGGTGGGAAATTAACCTTTACAATAAGAGCATTATTGAAATATTCAATTCCTCTAAAGTAATCTCCCAATTTCATTATTTCATCTTGCAACATTGTATATATACTTTTATAAAAAATAAAAAAAATGCTTAACAAATAAAGGTTTTGTCAAGCATTTATTTAAAAATTATTTTGTTAAATCATATGTGATTGAAGCCCCAGCCATTATTCCAAATTGTTTATTGGTTAAATCATATCCTGCTGTAATGCTTGGACCAACTGAAAATCTTTTCCAAAATGTTTTTTTATCTTTTTTAAAGACTGTAACATTTGATATATCAGAATTTCCTGTATTTCCGCCAATTGTGATATGGTTTTGTCCGTTTTCTCCTTCTTTATTAACAATTGTATATTGTGTATTTGTTTTAATTTTTAAAGAATACCAATTTGGTTCTTCTGGGGAGTTTATTTTAAGGTTATAAGTCATTGTGTCATTTGGAGATACATTTGTATATTCAAATGTTCTTGGCACTTTAATTGAATCCTTATATATAGTATCTGTTACTTTTTTAATTATAACCTTACCCGTATTATATTCTTGTTTTGAGTTAAATTGAACTAGGTAGTCTATTTTATCTTTTGAAGCTTCTAAAGAATCATATAGTTGTCTATTTGTTTTCTTTAGTTCTTTAATAGTTGTTTCATAATAGATTTTATTATATCTATTTAGACTATCTTTATATTCAATTTCTTCAATTTTCTTTCTTGATTCATACATTTTGTAATGTGTGAAACAAATTAACCCCAACACAATTAATAGTAGAGATAAAACTAATATTAAACATTTTTTACTTTTCATAAGCTAATCATTTTTCTTTAATTGTGCGCTCAAATCAAGAAGCGGGGTTATTATTTTTCCATATTGCTCAATCTTTTCCTTTATTACATTTTCAGCCATTTGAGGCTTACCATGAAATGATATGCATAAGAAACCAAGTGGCAAACCTCTTGTTGTTAAATACATCATTCCAAGATATTGTCCTCCAATTCTTTCAACATGTTTTGCAAAACCATTGTCTATCTCAGCAAATTCATTAACATTACTATAAACATACCTATGTTCAGCAAGATAATGAGGGTATTTATAAAGTGTTAATGGAATATCCTGGAATTGCATTGCAACACTTTCAACATTTTTTTCCTCATTTGTTTCCTCATATGACATATCTGCATATCTAAAGGGTAATCCACTTGCGTTTCTTTTTCCATTATGTAATTCAAATATAAATGCCCTATCTGCGTTTAATGAATAACACAGCATTGCAAGTTCTCTTTGAATTTTTGGCGTTACTTTATCTGTTCTAATATCTAAATGTATTTTTTCTTGTTCGTTTTTAGTACTTTCAATTTTTTGAACAAACATATTTATGAACTCATCATTGTTCACAGCGTTATAAGCAAACCTAAACGATATAATTAAGAACAATGAAACAGCTACAAAAACAATCACTTTTATTGCCTTCAAAACAGGTACATCTGATAAAAAATTCAACACCTCTTTAAATGGATTTAAATACTTTACTATTCCCTTACTTTCACCTTTTGATGGAGCAGAAACATTTACATTAATAACGTTCTGCTCCACCTGTTTTTTATCTTTTCCCATTTCGTTTTCAAATACTTTTTATATAAGGTTATTATTTCATCAACTTCCTAGCCTTATCAATCATATCCGAAAACTCTTTATTCTCATTCATTCTTGACTTTGAGTTAGTGGTTGTGAAATAATCCTTACTCTTATATCCATAAAGAGCCTTGATTCTGTTCATTTCCTCATTAACCTGAGTCTTATTTAATCTCTTTGTAACATTAGGCTGTTTATTTGTCCACTCTACAAGATACTCATTATCAGCAGTATCTTTCATTATAAATGTTTTTCCTTCTACCTTAAATTCATCAGGAACTTTTGATAACATATGCCCTTCTGAAAGGAATTGTGTGTGCTTAAACTGTATTTTACTAATTTTCTTTGATTCAAACATAGTATCGCTATTTTTTTCTGTTTCATCTTTATATTTGCTGCTAACCAAGCCATCGGTCTTACTCTTATCACTTTCCTTCTTGGCTTCTTTAGCATGGTCGGCAATATCTTTACTTAGATTGTTTGAATCATAGTAAGCATTACCAAATTCCTTATCATCCTTGTGGAGTTTTTCATTTTCTGCTGAAGGATAGCCTTTAATCTGTGCCTTAACCCTATCTTTAAATGGTTTTGATATTGAATCATAATCGAGGTCAGACATACCCCTGTTATTAGCAGGCGTTACGCTTTCTCCCTTTTTACGTTCAGAACCAAGACCACCGTCATATTTTTCAGTTTCTTTGGTAATGTCCTTATATGCATCAGAATTTATTTTCTTATTATCCTGTGGTACATTCTTACCAAATACAGGCTCAAATTCATTCTTAGCCTCAAGTACACTTTTCTTGGAAACTGATTTACTTCTCTCAAGATTCTCCCTGAGTCTTGCCTTTAAATCACCTAATTTGTACTTTCTTTCCATGTTTTTATTTATTTTATATATTATAAATAGTCTTGAACTTGCGTTAAATACAATCCACGCAACATTTGTTCAAACATTAATTGCGTTCTCTTGTTTTTATCAGTCTCTGTTTTTAATTTTTCATCTATTTCTTTAACGGCATTTATTACTTTTTTATCATCAAATAAACCGTTTTCTCCATAATAATCAATCATTATTTTCTGTTTTTTGGAATTGATATTGAACCACCTTTACCATCCTTACGATTCATAGCAGGAGTCATATCAACATTACTTGATTGCTTTGTTACATCACCACCTGCGCTTTTATCCTTTGGTTGATATATCTTTCTTCTCTGTACCTTTCCAAACGGAACCGTATACTGCCCACTTTCAGGATTGGTTCCCAATGGTGCATTTCCACTACCTGTTTGCATTGCTCCAGCACAGTTTGTTGCGCCACCATCTTCTTTAATAACACTTTCTCCCACTTTCATTTTCATGGCTTCACTTTTCTTAACCAAAAAATAATATCCAGCTCCATAATCTTTATACATTTCTGAGCCAACTTCAGGAATTTCCATTATAAATTGTCTATAATGAGGCATTTGATTTTCTTCGAATTCACCATCTGCTGCAACATCCTTAAACCATTCAGCAGCAGCTTCCTCTTCAGATAAACCATATTCTTCAGCAATTTCTTGTGCTTTATAATCTTCAATTATCCCATTGTAAATCAAAGCAATAGAATCATCTGGTTCACCATGATACTCTTTCAATATTTTTTTTACAGATTCTTTGATAACTCTATGTAAATCTGATTCTGTAAGTTTAATTATCTGTTTCATATATTATTTTTTCATTAATGTGTGTAATTTTCCATCAGGATATTTAATTATTGCATCTACAAACAAATCAGTATTTTTGTTAGTATAATATCCTTCTAGATAGCGTTTATCAGGATATACATCGCCTTTAATTATCTCAATCCCCCTATCAAGTATTTCTTTCCCTAAAACAGGAGTAAATGCTTTTTCAAGAGCACTTAAAGACCTGTCACTAATAAATGATTCTTTTATTATTTTTTTTACTGATTCATTAACTATTTTACGCAAATCTTGCTCTGTTATTCTTATTATTTGCTTCATAATGAGTTCACTATATTATATATGTTTTTATCTTGGTTAAATGCCCAAATATACATTTTTATTTCAGTTACGGGAATCCATTTGAATGGTTCATTTTCACCATCACCAATTCCAGGTTTATAATTATCTGTTGTTCCATTTAAAACCGTCATAAAATTCTTACCAAGATTAACCCCATAACGGCTTGTATATTCTTCATCGCCAATATCCTTTAATATAGATTGGCCTATATTTATTCCACTTTCCTCTCGTACTTCTCTAACAGCAGCATCCTCTACTGATTCATCAAAAATTTTATCGCCTACTTGCCCTGTAGGAACATTATATAAGCCACCATTATTATTTCCTCTTCTTTTACCTGCAAGAACACATAAATCTCCATTTTTATCTTTGCAAAAAATATATACTGCTACAGAATCATATTTTTGAGGCTTTACATCATCGAAAAGTGATTCATTTATTTTTTTACCTTTTCCATTTTCAAAAAAATATGAATAAAGTCTTTTAATCTTTTGTTCAAAATTCTTTCTTGGAACTCTATATTGTAAATGATGCATTGATTTCATATTTCCATCAGCATCATTTGGTTCGTCTATATTCTCTTTCTTGGAAACAATATCTCTGTCAAGCATTTTATTTAAAAGAATGCTTTTGCTAATACCATGTGCTTTAAAAAAGCCACTTGGCTTTGCCCCAATTGGGTCATCTAACAAATCTTTTATAAAATTCTTAACTTCAGTGAAAAACTTATAAAAAGTAACCTCTTCTTCCTCACTCTCTTTTATAAGAATGAGTTTACTTTCATCCAAATATATTTTCATTTATACTCTTGATACTGTTGATTTCCAAAAATTATTTCTCTGCCATAATATCTTAAACAATTCACTTACAACCTCAGAACTTAACTCCTTAACCTTCTGCTTAAATTCACGAGAAGATAATGTAGAGTTTAACTTGGTGCTAATCATAGAATTAACATCAGACTTGCTAAGTTCCTCACTTATTATTTGTTGTAATTTCTTCTCGTTTTCGTTCATACACAATTTTTTATATAAATATCTACATAAAAGAAAAAAGCCCTTTAGGCAAAGGGCTTTTGTTATTTATTCTTTTCTGCTGCTTTTTTAAGCTTTTCCAAAAGGTCTCCATCTTGTATAAGTCCTTGCTTCCAATTGAGAAAGCTATCAAGTATTTTACCTATATTTCTTGAATTTTCATCAGTTAATTGTAATCCATCACAGAATATATAAGCGCCCCGGCCAGAGGGGTCGTTGTATCTGAACTGAAATGTTGTATTCATTGAAGGTATTTCTCCATTAAACACAAGGTCATCAGCATCTGGATAATAAAGAAGCGATTCATCATTAAATTTAACTTGTTCTCCTATAGTTTTAAGAATTGCTTCTTCTTGCGAAACTCTAACATCACCAAATTGTGGTGTACTCTTGGTTATAGGAAAAGAGTTTCCATGTTTATCATCATTAAACCCTTTTTCTTCAGTTAAGTTTTTTTTTTGATTTTCAGCTTCTTCCATTAATATTTTTGAACGTGTCAAAAAATTGTCTTTTTCTATCGTTGCTTCTTCTACAATAAGTGGATTAACTGTTTGTTTTTTTGTTTTTTCAACATTTTCTCTTATTGTTTTAAGCATTTTTTTTGTAAAATCTGTTGCCATATTTAAAAATCTATTGCTTGTCCATTCCAAAGATAACCAAAGCTTTGGTTAAACTTATTAATTATTTTTTTAACTCCACTTTCTTTTTTATCAACAACTTCTTCCTTTGGAGCAATTACTGCCGGGTCACCATTAACAACTTCAACTTTCTTTTTATTTGTGACAACCACTTCATCATCATCTTTTAACTGATTGAAAACACTTTTAACTTCTTCTTCCGTTGCGTTTGTTAAGTCATATTCACCCTTTTCATCTTTAAATTTTTCAATATCAACTTCTTCAACTACTGTTTGTTCTTTAACTTCTTCTACTAATTTTGGAAGTTGAGTCTCTGTGACCTTAGTAACTTTCTTGTTTGAGTTATTTTTCTTAGTTACTTTCTTTTTCTTATCTCCTGCCATTGTAACAACTTTTTATTCTAATATAAATATTATTTAAATATAAAATCTGCTCCTTCCATTAATAAAATATCACTTCTAAGTTTTGATAATGACACTTTTTTAATTTGTCTGACCCTTTCTTTGGTTATTCCAAGCATCTTTCCAATTTCTTCAAGATTTTTTTCTTTTTCGTTTATGCCATAATACTGTTCAATAATAAATCTTTCTCTCCAAGAAAGATTTGATAATAATTCGTCAACAATCTTTTTTTGATTCTTATGCAATTCTCTTTTAGTTTCATCTTCTTCATTTGATAAAACCGTTTCTCTTTTTGTGACATAATCATCTTCGTCATCTACATTAAACGAATCTGTAATTACTGGTGAATTTAAATAGTCATCTTCCTTTTCAATATTAAGTGTTGTCTGTCTTTTCTTAATGAACTCTTGCATCGCATTCCTAATCCACCACACAGCATAAGATATGAATTTTACATCTTTTTCCGGATTGAATTTCTGAATTGCTTTTACCAATCCCATATTTCCTTCAGATATTAAATCAGATATTGCTGCGCCATTTCCTTTATATCTGCTTGCAACGTTAAATACAAACCTTAAATTAGCTGTTAATATCTCATTTTGAGCATTTAAATCTCCATTCTTAGCTTTTAGAATTAATTCCTTTTCTTTTGCCCTTGTAATTGGTTTATATTTTTTTAATTCATCGTAATAAGTCTTTACGGTGGTGCTAAAATCATTAACATATTGATTTGCCATTAAAATTAAACATTTTCCTAAACATTATTTTTCAAATAAACCTGAAGACACCCACTCTTTTGAAAACCATACATTGTTTGGTATCTCATTGTTAAATTCATTAGTTGCTTCTTTAAACATTTCTATCATTTCTTTTCCGGTATATCCACATATTGTTGCTTCGTATGGCATATTTCTATATGCTACTTTAAAATTTTTTTCTTTATTTTCTAAAGCACATTTATACATGTTTTTAATATATCCTATTATTTCATTTTTTGGCATCCCTCTTTTAATTGGTGGTAAGCGGTAATCTTCAAAGTTAAGATTTGTTGTTGGTAAACCATATGATGAACCTTGCAAGCCTTCTCCTTGGCCTTTTTTAGCCCCAAAAAATATTAATGCCACCTTTGCCGAGCCTGCTCCATGTATTCCTTGCGGATTAGAGCCGAAAACAAATATAGTGTCTTTTTCTGGTATTATATTACCAATGTAATACTTTGGATTTTTCATAATATATTAAACATTATTTTTAATAAGAGAAATTTTACTTATATTATCTACCTTTTCAACAATAACATTGCTTGTTGCCCAACTCTTGATTTGGTCCAAATGTGAAATCATAAATACGTAATCATGATTATTAAGTATTTTATTTATAAGATTATGAATGTTTTCAAGGTTTTCTTCTGCAACACGCCCTGTTATTTCATCTAATAATATGCCATTCGCTTCCGGTATTGTAGATAACTCAGCAAGAACCGTTCTAAGTGCCAATGATGCTGCTGTTTTTTCAAATCCACTTCCACTTGTTAAATCAGACTTTATGCCATCTTTAACTAAATAGAACATAACATCATTTTTTATGTTTATTCCAACTTCAACATCAAAATCACAAACATCACTTAATAATTGAGATAATTTAGCATTGATTATTGGCAATGTTTTTCTGAATACCATCTTAGAAATACCATTTTTACCAACCATTTCAAGATAAATCTTCCAATTCTTAATTAATTTTTCTTCCTCAGATATTTTTGAAATAATTTCATCACGGTCATTAATTTCTTTCCTAAAATTCTCTATCTCATTACCTTTTGATAATATTTCCCTTAGATTTACTTCTTTTTGATTTCTTTTATTCTTAATATGTACTTCAGTATTATTAATTTCAATTGAAAGCTTGTTATTATTATCAATTGCTTCGCTGTTCTTATTATAGTCTTTCAAAACATTTTTTGAATCTTTAAGTTCTTCTCTTAACCTTGACATATTTAATTCAAGAGCCGCTTTCGTCATTGACAATTTTGCTTTCTCGTTATATAAATCCCTGTTTGCTTTCATGGATTCAATATTCTTTTCAACTTTTGAAATGTTCTCTGAAATACTTTTTCCTTCTTTTACAATTTTTATTAATTCTTTTTCAGCTTCTTTTATTTGTTCTGTGTTGTCAACATTATCAAGTTTTCTTTTGCAAACCGGACAATATTCACTTGTTTTCAAATGTTCAAGATTATGTTTAATGTTTTTATGTTTTTCCAATAAACTTCCTCTTTTTTCTTTTAAAGAAGATAATTCCTGAACTGTATTGTCATATTTTTCAACTGAAAAATCTATTTCTCCTATTTCATTTATTCTATTATCTATTGTCTCAACTTCATTCTTTTTCTTTAACCCTTCAGTTGTTAATCTTTCAATTTTTGCATTTAACGTTGTAATATCTATTTTAAGTAATGATTCGTCAACGGTTTGTTTTGCCTGCATTAACGCATTTTTATTTTTCTCAAGTGTTTCAATTTCCTTATCAATTTTTGAATTTACTTCTGTGAGTTCTCTTATGATTTTATCATTACTTTTTATTTTAACTTCAAATGCTATTTTTTCTTGTTTTAAAGTTTCACTGTTGTATCTATTAGACAGTAAATAAGGCTTTATTTCTCCATTAAATTTCTCCCTTGCATAAAGGTCTTTTTCTTCGATTGGCAGTAATCCAATCCAACGTGAAAGTATTCTACCCCTTTCGGTATCTTTCATATCAATTAACGCATCAAGGTTTGACTCTGTTATTGACATTACGAGGTCAAAATCACTTTCCTTACCAATAGCTTCTTTAATGACCTTATTGGTTTTTATTGAATTTTCTTCCTGTTGGTTATCTATATATTCTTCAAGTTCCTCTTTATTTCCACCAACAATCTTATAATATTCAACCTTTTGAGTTACTTTGCTCTTTTCAGTTCTTTTATCTAATGATGGCCTTGAAAGTGTTCTTTTAATTATGTAATCCTCTCCATCAATGTTTATACATCCTTCTACAACCACGTTTGTCGCTTCAGGAATATGTTTGTTAAATATTTTACTTTGAACTTCAGCCTTATCTGTTTTACCGAACAGTAGAAAGTGCAACAAATCAATAGCAAATGTTGTTTTGCCTGATTGATTTGAAGGCTTACCACTTAGCAAAACAATTCCATTAAGGTTTGTGAAATCAAAATAGTTGTCGGCTCCATAAGAGAGAAAATTATCCCATCGTACCCACTTGATAGAATATCTCCTATACTTGTCGTAAACTTGATAATCAATTTTTCCATTTATTTCAGAATCTATTTTTTTGATTAATTCAAAATCATACCCATCAATGTTGTTTAAGTTCAAATAATCTTTAAACAATTTTATTTGAAAATTTGGGTCTTGAATGTTTTGAATAATATCCTTATTTATTGAAATCTCTGAACCATTTTCATCTACAGTTAAAAAATCCGGTATAACTCTAATATGTTCCTTTGGAATTGAGTATTTTTTACTTGCCTTTGAAATGATATTATTTACCTTTTCCTTTGAATAATCATATGGAGATACCTTCCAATGAAAAGTTATTTTTGATGTATCTTTTATATCAATCATTTTATTTTTTTATTATAGTGATTTTCTTTTTTGGCTTTATAGGTTCAACTTTTTCTTCCTTCTGTATGACGCTTTCTTCGTTAGTTGATTGTTGTTTTTTTGGCCTGCCCCTTCTTTTTGTTTCCTTTCTTTCCAATCCTTCAACGTTACTTTTTTCTTCTGTATCATATACTTCTATGTTTAATGGTTTATTTTCTTTATTAAAATTATCTTGCGGGGAAATGCCATATTTTACAATATTAAAGCCATTCCTCAAACAAATTGTTAAAAATCCATTGATGTCTTCAATTTTATTTAATCTAACAAAACTCATTATGTCATTATCTAATGACCTTGGGATTTCTATGTACATACTTTTTTAATTTAAAACAAATATACAAAAAATATTTTTAAAAAAATAATTTTTCTTTATTTTTATTTTAAAATTATTATATTTTTTATAAATCCGGCATATTTTCCGGATTATATATAATATATTAATTAATATTTAAAATATAATGATAGATAATAAACCTGTATATATGGCACTTGATGTGTCAACAAAAACAATTGGTGTTGCTGTGCTGCTTGATGATGGGTCAGATTACGGAAAAATAATAGAACTTACCCATATAAGCCCAAAAGTTTCATCAAAAATAAAAGGGATTGAACAATTATTTTTAAAGAAAAAAATTTTTGAAGAATACATTTCAAAATTCAAAGATTTCAACATTGATAAAGTTATAATTGAAGAGCCTTTGATGAAAAGCAACAATATTTCAACTTGTAGTGTACTTTTACGATTCAATGGAATGGTTTCGGATTGCATTTATAATACTTTAGGTGTAGTACCTGAATATATTTCAAGTTATGACGCAAGGAAATATGCTTTTCCTGAACTAATGGCAATTAGGAAATATGGAAAAGATGGAAACCAATATGAATACAAAAAAATAATGAACGAAATAACAAATAACAAATTCGTTCTATTCGGAAGTTATAGTTGGGAAGTTGATAAAAAAACTGTTTTACATGACAAGGTTTCAAAGTTATTTCCCGAAATTCAATGGGTTTATGATAAAAGCGGAGAATTGAAAAAAGAAAACTTTGACGCATCTGATGCTTATGTTGCAATACGTGGATGGTTAAACCTCCAAAAATATGGAGAACTTGATATGAAATCTGAAAATATTATGTCAACAGCTTCAACAGACCCGGAAGTTTCAACAAAAATAGAATATGACATAACATATTGGGACAAAAAAGAACACAGAATTACTTATATTGATTAATACTTAAAAAAAAGCGAGACTCTTTTTGAATCTCGCTTTTTATATTATTGGTTTCCTATACCTTGTATGTCCCTTTGCCCTCTATTTTGTGCATATGCTTGATTTATCTGAGACCTAGTAGGACCTTCCCACTCTTTCCAATGTTGATTATATGTACGTTGGGCTTTAACATTGTTAGGGTCTTGCTTTAATCTGTTACTTGTTTTCAAATCGTTTCTTAAGGCTTGTAAATGCCTTTGGTTTTCTGTTGGGGCAATATTATGTTTTGTATAATAACCACCTGGTGTACCCCATCTTCCTCTTTGTTCTTCTCTATCATTGAATTTTTTTTGCATTCCAATTGCTTTTTCCTTATTAATAATCGGAACAGATGTACCATCTTTAAAATTAACGGCGTTATCGGCGATTCCGGTAACTTTATCCATTTTACTAGCCTCATCACCAATCATATCATCAGTTAAATCTGCAATTGGAAAGTTATCACCTCCATAAAAACCATATCCTCCTTTTTTTATACCTCCATGTTGCCTAGCCATAGTATCTAACTTAGGAGATTTAAAAGCTTCATTTATTTTTTTTTTAAAAATTCTCATCACAGATTCTCTTATAATTTGATGCAACTGTGATTCATTTACCTTATATTGTTTTGATTCTGCTGCAATATTATTAACTGGCTGTTCGTTGAAATCATCAAATTCATGTTCATCATATGATGGTCTACCATATATATTCATCCCTTGAGCCATTTCAGCATCACTATATTCTTCTAAATTTTCTTCGCTCTGTTGAATTGGTTTTCTCTCAAAACCATTTTGAAATTCCTTACGTTGTGAATCATTCCATCTATCACGATTCATTATCTTCTGGGCTGCATTCCAAGGACCAATTTTACCTTGTTCCAAACCTCTAGCTGCACCCAAGCCTGCCATATGGGGGTCATATTCTTTAAGAATGCTTTGAACTGCTTCTCTTAAAGCATCCTTTAATTCTGATTCTGTCAATTTAATCTGTTGTTTCATACTTATCTTCTAAATTTACCAGTATTATATGAAAATGCATCCCTACCTCTATCAAGAAGGTCTTGCATCTTTTTAATTTGTTTCTTTATCTCATCAATCCCCATAAACGCATGATACATAATTGTTGATAATCCTACTCTCTTACCATCTTCAGAACCCGATAATGCATCAGTACCATCAAAATAGTTTTTAATATTTGATTTATCAACCAATGTATTTAATGTCATCAATTGCTCCAAAATAGCATCAAGATTCCAAACAATCTGCTGCATTAATGGTCTTCCTGTTAATTTATTTTCACCATAAATTAAATCAATGATTTTTCTATCTGCTTTGCTTATATTGTTAACTGCTGCTCTAATACTATCATCCTTTAATATATGATTAACAATATCTTTTGTGAGTCTACCACCATGCTTTACTGCTCCTTCTGGAGAAAAATATAAAACAAGTTGTCTAATAGCTTTATATGGGCTATTAACAGACACTCTATTGCCAAATGGTATCATAGCTTGTATGAAGTAGTTTATGCTTCTTGTATCTATACTATCAATACCATCAAGGAAATTCTTGTCATAAGCTATTTTAGCCTCATCAAACATTTCGTTAATAACACTATGAACTATGCTACTAATTCTTTCTTCTGATAAATTAATCTTCTTTACCATAATAAATTAATAATAATATAACCAAAGAGCCTTTTTAAGCCATTCAACCTGTGACTCTTCCAAATTATTTTCATCTAAAGAATTATCTTGCCATATAATTCCTTGCGTACTATCAAGAGAATGTTCATCAAATCTATGCGTATGGTCATCTATAATTGCAGATTCTTCCGCAAGATTTGTGTAATAATAATGGCCATTATAACCATAAACTGTTGGTTCATAGTCAACCATCATTTCCATTCCTCTTAATAAATCACTATCTCTTATTACTTTTTTCCTATCCATTTCAAAATAATATTTTAAAATAAATATCTACACCATTTTGTTTTTACATTTTTTTTATGTATATTTACCGACAAATTTAAAATTATAATTTATGATTTCAGAATTAGATAAAATTTACAACATATTAGCATCATTTCTTGGGGAAGCAAAAAATGGATTTGATGGAAAAAATATGCAATTACAATTCCCCTGTCCAAGATGTATTGAAAATAAAGGTAGTAAAGAAGTTCTAAAATACAATTTAGAATGTAACATCAGTTCCCAAGTATTTAAATGTTGGTCTTGCTGTGATGAAGGTGATAAAATGAGTGGTTCTATACTTAAACTCATTAAATTATATGGCAATGAACAATTACTAAAGGATTATAAAGAAGCAATACATTCATTTAGAGAAAGCAAACTATATAAACTCAACTTTTCTGATGATGAATTTAACATAGACACAAAATCAATAGAGATTGATGATTTAAAACTACCAAGAACATTTAAGTTTTTGCAAAAAGACAAATATGTTCCAAAACCTGTTGCAGCATATTTAAATTCAAGAGGTATAGATTGGGATGTGATAGAAAAACATAATATGGGGTATACCGAATTTATAAAAGATGATTTTATGCCGTCTTATAGGTTATACATACCATCATATGACAAATATGGAGATTTAAACTATTGGACAGGAAGAGATTACCTAGATAGAAAAAACGTAGTTAAATATTTTAATCCAAAAATTGAAAGAAAAAATATAATATTTAACGAAGAAAAGCTTCAATGGGATGCTGATATAACATTGGTAGAAGGGCCATTTGACCATATAGTAGTTCCAAATTCAGTTCCATTATTGGGAAAAGTTTTAAATAAGGAGTTTAAATTGTTTTGGGAAATAATTAAAAATGCCAACAGTAAGGTTAATATATGGCTTGATTCTGACGCATTTGATTCAATAAAAGAAATTTATAAAGAATTAAATCACGGAGATTTATATAATAGAATTAGGATAATTGAAACAGATTTGGGAAAAGACCCAAGTGAAATATATGAAAAATATGGATATAAGGGTATAATCCATTGCTTAAAATCAGCAAAAAAAATTGAGGAAGTACGTTTATAATACTTCCTCAATTAAATATTTTTCAGCGTTGTCATCAATAACTGCACCATTTTCGTCAATCAATTTGTATTTTCTTACATCTTCTTTATTAGATAAAAATACACTAGCATTGAATATATTATATCCATCTATAAATGACCACTTATACTTTTCATTAGGCAATCTTAATATCCACATACTTCACTATGTTTTAAAAAGTTATTTCTTTTTTCGAAAATTTATATAATCAATTATTCCTTCAATATGTAATCTAACAACGCCATGAACTCCTTCATCAGATGTTAAATATTGTAAGTCATCCTTATTATCATAAAAGAAATTTTCAGTCAATACAGCAGCGCATTTTGCCTTTTTAATAATATAGAAATCAACCTCTTTGTCTCTATCACCATCAGACCAATCTTCTCTTATTTTTCTTCCCTTAAGATTTTCATCCGCTCTTTTATAAAGGAAATTAGCCAATGTGTCTGAAATAGTTTTACCCCTTGTTGTATATGCTTCCCAACCTTTAGCATCTTGCCAAGACGAACCATCGCCCTTTGCATTGGAATGAACTGAAACTAACAAAACGTTTGCTGCGCCTTCCTTGTTACAAATAGTATTGATTCTTCTTATTCTTTCAGCTAATGAAGCATCAGCTTCTTCTGGAACAACAAGTCTTGCGTCATATCCCATAGAGATAAGTTTATTAACAACTAAATGAGATATTACTCTATTATATTTCCATTCACGGAACCTACCACCATTGGTGAACTCAGAACCAATTTTTATAGAACTATCAAGTTTGGGGCTGTATTTTCCGTTTTGCTCTGTATTACAACCGTGTCCGTTATCAATTAGTATTATCATTTTCAAGTCTTAATTATTGATTTCTTCTATTGTTACATTATCATTACTCAATTCTATATCTCCACAACCACACGCAGTACTATTTGTAACTGTTACTCTAATTTTAATTGAGTCACAAGTTTGTTCACAAGTATTACATGTAAAGGAAACATTTACATAAGTAGAACCGGTCGCAATACCGGTGATTGTAATAGTATCACTATTAATTGTTGAAGACGCTATAGAACCATCACTTGACCTAACACGTGTATCAGTAATACAAGAGCCCGACTCATTTATTGTTACTGTTCTGCTTTCACCAACAGGTATAGATATTTCAGCCCTATCTAACTTCAAAGTATTACAATCACATTCAATAGGAGGATTAGGGTTAGCTGCTTGCGTCACACTTAATATTTTACTGGTGCAAGGCTGAGCATTAAAATATGGAGTAATTGTAATATCGTTAAGTTCTCCTGTTTGATTTGGTTTATAACTTATAAAGAATCTATTACCATTTTTACCATAATTCATTAAATCCCCATCAACTACAAAATTATATGAATTTGCACATTCATTATCAAACGTGTAAACATAATGACTTGATGATTCATTGTAAGGTATTGGAGTAAAAATAGATGGATTATAAACTTTTTCTATATAATCACAGCCACATGTTGCTCTTTTCCCTTCTTGCTTAACTATAAATTCTTTAGAACATTCTGTGCTTGTTCCTTGTATAATACCACGAACACGTAGTCTTACTTCTCTATCCTCCGGGTCTACATTTTCTTCAAAGGTAGCAACAGGGTTTCCGTTAGAATTTAGGCCAATATCATCTACCCAATCAGGTAACGTTCCACCTACAGGATTTTCACGCCTTTCAATGAGGCAGCTCGGCCAATTAACTGTTAATAACTGAGTAGGTGTACTATAGCCTTTAGATGGTACTGTAACAATATTAGTACTTAGAGTTAAATAATCGCAACTACAGCCAACTGGCTTACATCTTGTTACCGAAACTGATTGAGTTTTTGATACTTCTGAACATACAAATGTTACTGTACCATTTAAATCCGTTTCTGTTGAAGTTGTCGCCTCATCTGCTGTTATTATAATATTCATATTTCCTGAACCGCTATTTATTTCATGTTGCCTATCGTTTCTATTATAAACATGAATCCAATTTTTATTTTTACTAACGGTCCAATTTAAGTTTCTAACTTCTGCCATATCTTTAAAAACAATTTTATTATAAATATTTCCGTGTTTTATATTTTTTTTGTATATTTGTAATAAAATAAAAAATATTATGATTAAATGCATTATACACTTAGCTGATGTACATATTAGACCATTCGTCAGATTGGAAGAGTACACGGTTAAATTGAACGAATTAAACAAAAAAATAGAAGAAGAAATTAAAGGTTTAGAACATGATGAAGTTAGAATTGTAATATCTGGTGATATAGTTCATTCTAAAAATAGTATAAGTAATGAATTAATAGCCTTCGTATCATCTTGGATTAGACAATTGGAACAATTTGGAAAAGTAATTGTGATAAGTGGTAATCACGACCTAATGGTTGGGAATATGTCTCGTGTTGATACGTTAACAGCAATATTTACAGCAGCACAATTTAACAATTCATTTCACCTTGATGAAATGTTAGGGTATGATAGTGGGATTGTGCCTGATGAGAATGTATGTTGGGCATTATATTCAATATTTGCTGATTATAAAAAGCCTAATATAGAACAAGCAAAAAAAGATTTTACAAATAATACAATTATAGGTCTGTATCATGGGACAATAGTTGGTGCAACACTAAATAATGGCACAATTATAGATAGTGGAGTTACTGGTGATGTTTTTGAAGGATGCGACTTTGTGGCAGCGGGAGATATACATAAAAGGCAAGAAATAAAAAGAGGAAATGTTAAAATTGTTTATCCTGGTTCATTAATTCAACAAACATTTGGCGAAACGATTACACAGCATGGATTTGTTGTGTGGAATTTGGAAGATAAAACTCATAAATTTGTTGACTTATCAAATGATTATGCCCTCTATGATTTCGAAATAAAATCAGTAGAGGACATAGAAAATGATAAAGAAACATTAATCAATTACTAAATATAACATTTATTAAATCTTCTTTGCATAAAGATGGTATTATCCTTAAACTTCCCTTTCCGGTAGTCGGGGATACTACCATCAAATTGTCACCATTAATAAAATATGAAACATTAGAGTCGCTATCTATTTCCCATCCGCCAAAGCAGAATATGTTTATAATAAACTCCTCATTTGGCTGTTTATATTTTAGGAATATGGTTTTTTTCCCATTACATATTTCGTAACTAGGGTTTGTTGAAACATAGCAATTGTTTGAATAATAAACATCTAATGTGTATTGCCTGCAATAGCCATCACCATATGAAAAATGAACCACACCTTCGGCGGTAATCTCATCAATAGGTATGTTAACATCTATTACACTTGAGCCACTTCCATTGTAAGAAGATAATGTGAAATTACCTTCCGCTTTACAAGACCAATACGTATTGGAGTCTATTTCTATTGTATATCCGCTAGTTGTTATTGCACTAAATTGTTTCATAATTATTTAGGTAATTATAAATTCTATTTCTTCTACGCCACCTTTTTCAGCGTCATGATATTCGGTTTCTGTTAAAATTAGTTTAACTGTTGTCGGTTTTTCTTGTAACTTAAAAGAAACACCATTTAAATCTTTGCTTATAATTTCTGCCCCAATTAAAGTAGAATCAAATGTACTATATACGTATAATGTTTTTATTTTATTACCACATTTTGATTTTTCAAACCAATTTGTGCAACTTACATAAGAAAGTTTTATATAATATACGTCTTCTCCAATAGTACTTGATGATGCTGTAAATGAACAGCTGCCTCCAGAACATGATAAGTTGTTAGAACTTGGTGTTAATGTACACGATTTTGAGGATGATGATACTTTTGTAACTTCCAAATCTTCAATATGGTCAAATTGAGTTTCTGTATAACTTGTTATTTCTTGAACTGAAGTTACAGTCAATACTCCATTTTTTCCTTCTGAAGAATCAAAGGTAGCGTCTAAATAATTGCCTTTTACAATAATTGTATAAGTGTTATTGGCTTGAAACTTTGTATTTACTTTAGGCTCTACCATTTTATAATCACTTTCTTTCAAAGGTATTATTCCCACTTCAGCACCATTTTCATCGTATTTTTTCAAATATACATTTAATGATTGAATAAGTTTATCATAAGAAATATCACATTCTGACATTTGCACATCGTCAACCCAAAGTTCATATGTATATTTTGTTTTATCTTGTTTTAAACAAACAACGTCATACAAATCAGTTCCCTTTTGCCTAAAAATGGCGTGGCCGTTTCTAGGTGAAAAATATATATTTTCATCTGCTATTATTTTTATATATTGTCTATTATCATCCAATGTTTCACAAGATTTTCCATCTTGAGAAACGGTTACCCCGGGCTGATTTTTGTCAAAATAAGCCCAAGGAGCATCATATATTATAGCGTTCCAACCTAGTCTTTCTTCCATTTTTTAATATTGTTTAGCAAATACCAGTTTCAGTAGTTCCCCATTGTTCTGGATTTTTAGTTGTATATTTTACACTACAAATAATATTAGATGGTATTACTTGAGTTAAATAAGGTAATATTATAGAGTCTATATATTTTGTTTCTTCAAGCCACTCTTTTGAATACTCTTGTTTGTTTTTTATGAAAAATTCTATTTCAACTCTTTTAGTGTTAACTATCTGATATGTACTACTGTCATCAATAGTACTACCATCATTTTCATATTTAAGATTATTTATGACAACTTTATTACCAAGTGAATCGTCTATGATGGCTTTTCTTACTATATTTCCATAAATTTGGTCATATTTTTCGAAACATGATAACTTTGTTCTATCGTATCCAAGTTTTAAAACATCTCCAAAATAATGGCATTTATTATCTTCTTTTAAATATTCATCATAATTTGTTTTGCAAACATCATTATCTATAATATTATCAAAAGCAAATTCCCTAGCATCATCCAAATATTTTAAATCATCATCTGTATATTTTCTATAGTCTATTAAATCATTGTCTATGACGTGCTTAAAAGGCTTTTGCAAATATGTTAAATATTCATGCCCATTATCATACTTCATATTACCCATATGTGGATTATTACCCTCACTATTATCAACAATACTATTTAATATGTAATATTCAAACTCATCATCTTTTATTTGTTGCCAACCCAAAGAACTAAGTTCATTATTGAAGTCTGTGTTATTTAATCTAAAATAATTAGTGTAGTTGCCGCCTTTCATATATTTTCCGTTTTCAAAAACGGTAAATGTACTAATAGATGAATTTGTAGAATATGCGTCAATATAGTATTCTCCATTAGAATCCTTCAGCACATACACTTTAATTTCAGTATTGTAATAATAATTTTCTGTAAGGTTAATCCTTTGTTTTTTATTGTCAAAATATGGATTACTTATAACAACATAATCATCAAATACTGCGTTTCCGATTGTTAAATAACCGTCGTTTGTGGTTACATATATGAATGTATCTCCTTCTTCATCATTATCAGTTAACTCATTAAACAATGGGTATAAAATACCATCTATAACAGCATATCTACCCGATAAATCGGTAACCTGACAAATAATGCCATTTTGTGTTGCCAAAGATGTATCTGATAATAATTCTTGTAAAGAGCCAACAGACTTTATGTTTTTGATTGTTTCCGTAAACAATGGCATATTGTCATATGAATCAGACTCCATTAATATGTTGTTATTAGAATCAAACATAAATGGTTTTTTTTGCAGCCACCCACCATTCATTTGATAATAAGGGTTTCCATCATATTTATCATACGAATTAAAGCAAGGATATAAATATCTTATATCATTTCCATTAAGTGTTTTTGTAACTGATGTAACAGGCAAGCCTTGATAAGGCTCATATTCGCCAAAAGAATTGTATGAAATTAATTTAGTAGAATTCACCCAATCTAATTTGTACATATTCTTAGATGGTAGCCATTCATCAATTTTACCGGATGTAAATAAAGTATATTCCTTTACTTCATAGTCATATAAATCACACAAATTGTTTTTATAGTTGTTATAATACTTTTCTCCTTCTTTGGTTAATGACAAACAATCTCCTTGTGTTAAATCTTTTTGGTTTGTAAAATATTTTTCATTGGTGTAAATATTATTTTTACTTTTTAAACCAAATAACGATAATAACATTTCTATACCTTCAACGGTTCCTTTATGCCTAAATATGCTTGGTGAATTTAATGAAAGTATTTTTAAAAACTCGTTATTAACATCAGCAAACGTATATTCATGTTCATCACTATATATTTTTATTAATTCACCAAAATCATTATGATAACCATTAGCAACATATTCACCTTGACCATCTGCTATTGCAGTTACATCTACTTCTTTATCATCATTACATGAATATACAGTATTAGTATCTACACTAAACTCAGTTATACCACCAGTTTCGTCAGGGTTACACTTGCTATAGTTAGTTTGTTTTATTGTTGTTATATTTGAGTTTGAATAAGGAAAAACGCTATCGCTCATTTGAGAAAAAGTTCTAACTATTTCCATTTTATTTCTTGATGCTGTTTCATCAGAATCATAGAAATAGTTTAACTTTTCTGCTTCTTCTGTGCTAATTTCATGACCTTCTTCATCATATTTTTTACGAAAATACCCATCAATATCAATTGATACGCTTTCAAATCCTTTTATATATTCATTTAACTCAAACGGCTGTATTAAAGAAATATCCCAACCTTGTTCTTCTAATTTATCCGTTAAAAAATAATCAGGTAAATTATTAACATTGTCGTAACTTATAACGTTTAAATCATCTATTGCTTCTATATAGGTTTTAACCTCATCAAATTCTCTGCCAAACAACCTTATGGCTTTTTGAAATTTTGTTCCTGCCTCTAAATAAGGCTCTTCTTCTCCTGGTGTATAATGCCTTGTATATGTCCAATCAAAATTTTTAATAGCCTCGTGAGTCATAGAACGCCACAAGTTATCTGTGAATTTTTCATCATAAAATTCTCCAACTTCTGACAATTCTTTTATGTAATCATTAAACAATTGATTATTAGACCCTATATTATAACCGCCATATGTAGTTGGAAAAGTAAATTGCCTAATGTATGTGTATAAGCCATAATCATTAGAATTAACTAATTCAAATGTGGCTGTATATATAGGATTAGTACCCCTGTTAAGTAAAACTTTTTCAAAGGGTTCTAAATTTTCAAAATAAGCATCAATTATTTCTTCTTTTGGGCGAATTCTAATAGTAAAATTATTATAATTGTCTTCAACAAAATATTTTATTTCGTTGTTATTACCCATGAATAGATAAATGTCAAGTTTACGCTCCAACTCGTCTTTTAATTTTGAGTCAATATTCGTATCATTTCCATTGTATTCTCCACGACTATTTTTGTCAGATTCAAAAACTAATTGTCTTGCGTCATCACAACAAATGCCGGTAGGATTTCCTTCAGCATCCCTCAATAAACCCGGTTCAGTTTTAAAATATGGTTCTTTTTTATGAAAAGATAAAGAAACCTTTCCAATATATTTTCCCGGTTCCGCACAACTTATAAAGCACTCTAATGACTCATCAAAACGTTGTGTTGCTTCTAAATAAACTGAAATTTCAGAATCGCAAGAAGATGAGTTTTTGGTGGCTTTAACGCTACCACTCATTCCATCTGTACTATCACAACATTCTAATGTATTATTAAACGAAACAAGGAAGTTAGAATCTTCACGTTCATCTCTATCCACATTTACATTAAATTTTGTTTCGACTGGTACACTATCTGTTCCGCCTAGTCCATCAAATTTAATTTCATCTATTACAACTGAAAATTCGTGCTCTTTATCTATTTTCCATTCTGAATCAATATCATGCTTTATGTAAGCAACGTAGTTATCTACGCCTCCATTAGCAAAGAATTTCAATGGGTCTGCGCCATCTTCAACAAATTTATTATGTATATTAATTCCAAATGGATTATCTATCAACGCAAAAGATTTTGCTGATATTATATTACCATGTTTGTCTGTTATATATTTAAACTCTCTTGTATATGGTATACCCTTTTCTAATTCTTCTAACTCTTGGTTGGTCAATGGGTCAAGTAATGCTATGGTATTAGCAGTAATAGCACCTTCTCCAGCAACAGCTACAACACTAACTTCAGTTTCTAATCCACATTGTTCTGGTTCTTTTTTTATAACGTTGAAAGTACTATTTTCACAACTTGATGCAACAGAATGCGTCTTTTCATTTTCAAATGAAGTGTAATACCCTTTAATGCCTGAATTAATAACCACATATCCATTTTCACCGAACACAGCTTTAGCTGCGTCTTCTGTATATTGCACGCTTTCTACATTTTCGAATGTTTGTTCTGCTTCCAAATATGCATCAATTGTATTATAGCACGAAGACTCGCTTTTTGTCGCCTCTATTGTGCCATTCATTCCATTTGTCTCATCATAGCAATCACTGGTGTCTATAAAACTCGCTTCAAATATTTTTTCTTCCCCTTTACTTTCGCCTTCTATTGTTACATTAAAATCTGAGCTTATAATAGTGCCGTTTTTACTCACATACAATTTTTCATATGGAACAAATAGTTCTCCTGGGAATGTTTTAATAATGTTATTAATGCATACCCTAATCAATTCAGCGCATGAGCCATAATAAGCAAAATCACGAAGGTCTTTATAGTCTTTTTTAACTATGATTTTTTCATCATGGGATGATTTTTCATCCTTTTCGTAATTTTCAAGAACGTTTAAATCCCATATTTCTCCATCAATATTTTTATACCATTTGTTTTCAGATGTTTTATTATGACTACTATTATCATCATTTACAGTCATAACAAAATTACCACTTCTGTAAATAGGAACTTGACCCCTGGCGAATTGGTCTCTTCCGCCAATGGTAGTAATATCCCTTTCAAAAATAGCACCATCAGTTGTGTTCTGATGCTTTGATTTTAAAACATAGTTACTATGTGATTTAATGTACTTGTTGGCCATGTCAATTAAACTTTATCTTCTAATGTTTGACTATAATCTATAGATGTATTTTTATTCTTTTTTACTTCATAAACAGGTTGACCTGTTGCGCTATCTTTTAATGTATAATGCTCAGATTGATGATATATTTGATTATTTTCATCAAATGTTGTAACCAAGCCATTATCAATATCTCTGAGTTGTGAGCCTTCAAGCATATATGCCATTGTGTTTAAATCATGTTCTGTCATTTCAATATCAAGCATAACAGGTTCAAATAATGTGTTTACAAATAATATTCTCTGTGTTGGCTTTCCTATATAAGGAGAAGCGCTTGATTTAAAACTAGGAGCCAATGAAGGTGTCAAAGTTAAAAATGATAAACTTGAACTTTCGTTATACCTATACGTATATGACTTATTACTTGAATCGTTAGACGTTTGTATAATTGGTTCACACTTATTGTTACTAGTTACTAACCTATAATAATCAGTTCTTTTACCGTCATCGTCTAAATAAATTATTCTATACCCAACAAGAGAATTATTGGTTGTTAATTTGCTTTTTAATTCTATATTTGCGTTGCCATCCAATATAATTCCTCTAATATTAGGGAAAGCTGTAAGTGTGCTAACATCTGATATGATAGCAGGTATTTCTTTTGGCTTAATATAAACTGTATAAAACCCTTTCCTATTAAAATATTGTAATGGTAACTTTAAATTATATAATCCCTCTAAAACATTATCTGTTGCGCCACTTTCACCATTATAAATGACATCACTTAATATAGATGATGGTAATTTGGTAAAAACAGAACTCTCTACGCTATCACTATTTCTTGTTTCGTGATAAGCGTAAAATATATCAACATCGTTACTTGTTATTCTTGAAGGAATCGTTGTTCCATATACACCTTGTGACATATTGTAATTTATTCTTTAATACTTATTTATTTTAAAATATCCATTACCCATATTTTCTATGGATTCTACACTTTTTATCTCTTGAAGTTTTAAATGCTTTTCATATGCAGCACTTATACCTCTATCTATATAAATATCTGCTTTAATATTTTGAGGCATTGATGAAGCCAAATTAAATTCAGTTCTAAAAACAGGAGTAGCTATCACCCCATTATTTTTTTCAAAACCGCCAAACAATTCTTCATTAACCAAATGCCCATTATTATCATATAACATAGGCGTTATTTCAAAATATGTAGAAACATCGCTTTTTGCAATATCATTGAAATCAGTCAACTCAATAGAACTTACGTCTTGAGAAAGTAAATAATATTTAAATGTAAATGCTTCATCATCATTTAAATAAAATGTTCCTACTTTTTTATAAACGTATACACTATCTATATACTTGACGCCATAACTGTTATCTATTCTACTATAATTGGTTCCATCTTTTTCTATCTCTGTTCCCAAATAGTAAGTAATGTCACACATCATTGTGTTAACTACTGTGGAATTATTTAATGCGTCATATTCTCTTTCACAATAGTTAATGGCATCCAATGCGTTATCTTCATTTGCGCTATGCCTTATAACCTTTTTATGTGATGAGTCCTTATAGTAAAACTCAATATTTGTTATTATATTACCTATAAAATGACCACCGAAGTTTTTTAACTCTGAAACTTCTCCAACTTTATAAAGAATATCCAATGTACACTCATCGTATGTTACATTATAATGAGAAGTATCATCAGTTTTATTTATATCAACAACACTTCTAAAATAGCCTGGTAATTCATTGCCTAAATCATCTGTACTAATTTCTTTCCTTCTAATTAAATCTAATTTTGAATCGCAATACCCACTAACAATGTTACAATTTTTCTTTTCAAACAGATAATATATTTCAACAGTATTATCCAATAAAACAAATTTATCTATACCAAGAATATTTAATTGCTCCTTTGAAGGAATCTTATAAGTAAACATATATGAATTTGTTGACTCATCATATTCCAAAACATTAGGAATTACAATATTGCCATTTAAAATATAAAAAATTGTCGAGCCATAGTTAAAATACCCTTCTAATGCTTGATATGTAAATTCAACGCCATCTTCTTCAATAGTCAAATAATTATCGTCAACAAAATATAATACGTCGTTATATAAAACATATTTTCCACTTTTTACATTGCAGCCTTCATCATAACAATTAGAGCCTTTAAGAAAATAAATTTTTTCTACGCCATTATCAACTTCAACATATTTTCTTTTACCGTTAAATATAGCATATTCCAAACTACCATCTTTAAAAACCGGCAATTTATTGTTTTTTCTATATTTTACATCAGCTATTGTATTAGAATCATAGCATAATTCAACATATTTACCATCAATAACTTCATATGTGTTGCCATTAATACAAACATTTTCTATTTTATTAATTGGTATTTCAGAAGTTATTTTTTCTGGGTTGTATATTATTTTGCCATTTAATGGAGAAAAAGTGTATGACGTTACTCCTTTAACATCAAATTCATTTGTATTATGGCTAATATAATAATCAGTATAATTGAGCCAATCATCTTTCTTAAAAACATTTTCATAATAATCATTGTATTCATATCCACTTACATTATTACTTTTAATAACATAAGTTTCATCAGAAGCACTCTTTTCACCAGTTTCATTGTTTGTTATATATGGTTGATAAATTGTAGTTCCCGCTGATGATGATAATGTATTGTGATAATCTACACCTTCTTCCCATTCATTAGAAAAAATAGACATTTCTCCAAAGTCATCAATAGAATTTGACAATGAAATTGGTATTGTTATTGATGCTGAATTTGTTACAGTACAATTTATGTCAATTCTTTCAGCCCAATTTTTTAAATCATTATATAATTCTGCCCCTCCAAGATTAATGTATTTAACACAATCATCATTTTTACAATCTTCAGTTGCTGCTAATTGTCCATATTTTTCATACATTTCCTTAAACCAACGATACCATTTTATTGCATTAGAATAAAATAGTGTGGTCATTTTCCACGCATCAACAAATTTTGCCGGAATACTATATTGTAATATGTAATTGCTCGTAATCCAATTATATGTTATGTCGCCGCCAAGGGCAATAAATTTATCATCTAAATCCTTATAAAAAGTTTCTTGCCATTCATTTCTCACCTTTATTTCCCCATAATAGTACTCTATTGCATCATTGTAACTTTTTTTACCATCTACATTTTTTATAAGTTTATAATAATTTTCAAAAAAAGAGTACCACTTGTTAAGCGTATAATATGTTATTATCTTAACGGGAACGCCTGTAACGCCACTTACTATAGTTCTTCCACTATATCTTGGGTCTGTATCTGATGAAGGGTTAAACAAATCATAATAATCATCAGTTCCTGATTTTGGTATGTTAACATAAATGTCTGTAAATTCAGTAATATTGTCTGCTACTTCATTTGGTATTATAATATCACTTGGGATTAATCCATAGTTTCCATTAGGAAAATTAACTGAGTTATTTTCGTTAAATGTCATAAACTCAACTCCATGCTCCAATTGTGAAACATTTATATTATACTCTGATGCTCTTTTAACCGCGTCACGATAACTATAAAACTTCTCTTCTACATTTTTACCACAAGAATACAAATATGGTATCTTCCAGAAATCAACCAAAGATGGTATAATTCCCGGAAGCCTTGATTTTAAATCATTTAACGATATTTTTTTGTGTATTACTTTCATTATTCAGCAACTTCAACTATAGATTCATTAGCAAATTTTGTTTCAAATAAATTGAACACCATTACATCATTATCAATTACCAATTCTGAGTTTTCCCTTAAATTTTCAGGTAAATAATAAACATATTTTCCTGTTTCTTTGTTATATATGATGTTTATAGGTATATAAGTTTGATTATAAATATCATTTAAAGCGAAACCATTCTTTAATTTTTCAACGTCTTCAGATTTGTGCAAATATAATGGTTTGTGCGTAGCATTATCTCTCGGAAGCATAAATTGTATTGTTTTACCTATGCCAGCGTGATTAAACTCCACCTTTAAATATATTGTAGCTTCGCGCATTTTCTTTGTGTATTCTTTAAACATATACATATAAAACCCTTCAGATGATGTGTCTGTATTATATTTGTCCTTTATAACAAATCTACTACTAAGTCTGCGTTCTTCAGTAAATGCGCAAATGTGTTCTTCACTATTAAATATGTCGCTGGGCTCCCCAAAAACAGAAATAAAACTATCCTCACTCATTGGGTTGAATATGTTGTAATAACCTTCCCTATAAGCATTGTCTATGAACTTTTTATAAGCGTGATTAGCGTCAAAAAAAACAGTAGATGTGCATAGTAATACTTGTGTCTTGGGGTTTGGCGTACTATAATATGATAATCGCAAAAATGTTTTTTTAAGCTTATTTGCTATGCTTTTTACATCACCATCTGTAAAATTAATTAACCCCAGCAAATCTGATGCTGAATGCAAAGATTTAATAGCGTTTTGGCCACACAACTCATCGTGTTGCACATTCTTATAAAAATTATTATCAGTCACAAACCAATTTGACATTGCATAATTTGCGGTCTCAATGTTACTAAAATCTCTATCATCTTCTATTACTTTCCAATTTTCAAGATTTCTTGTTCTAAAATGTAAATTAAACTGTAACTCTGTAATTGGACAAAACACATAGTTTTCTGGTGTACCACTTTTCCAAACAGGATAATATACATCTTTTTCCATATCAACAATTTTATTGATTGAGTTATCTTTAATATAATCAACAAAATCATTTTTAACAACATCTTCCCTTAACAAGTTATTTGCAGAATTGTTTAAAAGAGGAAAGTTAAATGAAATATAATCTTGAATTCTATAAATTTTAATTTTTTTCTCCAACGCATAAAAATCTAGTATTGAATATGGCGCTGGGCTTGACATAGAATTCATTAATCCATTTTCTACTGATAATAACTTATTGCCAAAAGTGTCATATCTAAGTTTAAATCTAAATGATTTCCAATTGTTAACAACGACTCCACAAATATCGCGCCTAACCTCATCCATTTCCTCGTCACTTATTGTATCATTATCAACGTCTGGATAAACAATATAACTACTAGAACCATCTATGTTAGAGACGAACAAATTAAATGAAACCATTTCATTTATGACTACATATTCACTACCATCATTATCAACTATAACAGGGTATTTAACATTGTTTATTGTCACACCACTTGTTGTTTTAACACTATATTTGTTATTATTAATGCCATATTCAATTTTTATGTTATCTTCTGTTGAAAAATCTGACTTATAATAAATTTTATTACTTAATCCTGCTTTTTCATTATTAACATTAAAAAGCATAGTTTCACCATTAACAACGGTGCTTGCGCTATCATAATCGTCATTAAAATAAGTTAAAACATATTCATTATCTGACATATTAACAGTGTCATATAAATGGTCTTGAACATAATATTTTTTTCCATTATATGTTATATATCTTTCAGTGTCAATTTTAACGTATTCTATTATTTCAATTGGCGCTGTGCTTTCAGCAATTATGTGATTTCCCTCCGAAATATCAAAATTGTCACTAGAATCAATGATAATTAAAAAACAGCCATCGTTTTTTTGACTTATTAAAACATCATTGATTTCTAAATATAAATCATCCTCAGGAATATATATGGCGCTTCCAGTATACTCTAAATCATGATGCTCCTGATATATAGAATCATTACCATAATTGTTTTTTGCTTCATAGAAATTACCATTTATAGTAACGCCATAACCAATATAAGCCCCACCGTCGTCATAAACTTCCTCCAAGTAATAGTTTTCGCCTTTGTAATTAACAAAGTGCTTGTAGCCCCCATACATTACGTCATCTGCTTCAATAACTGGTTCTTCTTCCTTAATCAATAAAAACTTTTGCTTCCTTTTCCATTGGCTAGGAAAAAAATCCACTACTAATAGATTACCATTATTATCAGTATCAGCGCTAACGTTGCAACCATCTATAAGCCCTATCAACTCATTTGCATTAATAGGGTCGTGATTTTTGCTTAGTCTAATTTCTGGAAATGTATTTGAAAAATCTACCTCATATACATAGTCTCCTACAACTAATTTACCATCTTCTATATTTAAAAACGTTTTAATTATAACTTTTTCGTCATAAAAAGACGCTTTATAAAATGAATGATTAATTAGATACCCACTTGGAGAATTACCATTACCATCAAAAAAATATGATATATCACCGTTATATTCAATATAATTTTGTTCTACGCCACTTATGATATAATCCCCTTCATCAAAAGTCTCATATTTTTTGTTGTAAACAATCACATAACTTCCATTTTCATCAGAATATATTGGAAGTTTTAAAGCAGTTTCTATTTTTTTAACAGGCAATTCTATTTTTACGCCCAATTTACCTTGTATTTTAACGTTTTCAACGTTTATGGTGCTTTTATCGCTATTTAGAAGATAAGGGCTTTCAATTATAACGCTCTCTCCGTTTATAAGACCTGTGTTATAATCAGTGTAACCTGAAATATATGATAAATCAGGTGACACATACAAATCAGTGATTGGAAAATCGTTTAATTCAATTTCTTTATTCGTTTTAACTTTATATTTTAACATGGGTCAAATTCATTTTCGTTATAATTGATTTTATTTGAAGGGCTGAAATTATGATAATTGTTTATATCCTCACCATCCGGAACATAATCAAAAGCATCATCGCTAACATCTCCCAAATGTTCTTTTTGAGGGTCTTGCCTTCTCAAGAAGAAATTAATGCTTCTTTTAATGTAAAACGCTCCATTTGTAAATGGATATATGTTTTCATTTTCTTCTATCCCATTTGAAACAACATTTCTCCACCCATATCTACAAAAGCCATCCAATATAACGTTTGCGTAATCGGGAATATTTTCAGGCTTTTTAAGCAATACATAATCATTAACATTAGCAAAATCAAGTCCTGAGCTATTAACAATTTCGCACGTAAATTTGTTTAAATCAATTGGCTCAATAACAACAACATTATACGCTTTATTTGTAGAACGATTATATAGCATTAATTTCTCATTTTTTGAAAAACTATTTTTTAAAACTGTTTTTATTTCATTGCTGCTTATTGAATATATTTCATATTCTATTGCTTTTTCAGTGTTTAATGTGTTTGAAACTGTTTTGATAGGAATTCTATAATGAGGTTGATAATAATAACCTTCTTTAAAAGAAAGCATATCTTTATAATCGTCAGGTACTGAATGATTTAATGGACCATTTTCAAATGCCTCAAATGGGTCTACCTCATAATCATAATTTATAACCGTTAATTTATTTTCATCTACTTGTATTTCATCGTGACACAAGCGACCAATACCATAATCTCCTGTGGCAATATGACAACTTCTAAAAAATGTTAATGACTTTGAAGTTGGATTTATGTTAGATAGTTCCCTTTGAACGGTGTTAAATCTATGCATAGACATTTGTAATGACTGTTCATCACAATCTATAGGAGAATAACAACAAATATCACCGTAATATTCATAATCTTTGCCTATTTCAACTTCCCCCAAATCTTTTGTTTCTCCATATGTTAAATCTCTAACATCATATAAAGTAGTTGATTGTCCTATGTTATACCATTCTCTATAATAATCAGATAGCACAAAACTGTCATGTATTTTACCAAAACAATGAGAATATTCTACCTCTTCACTACCTAAATCAAATTCTTCATCTATCCCATACCATTTTTTATACCCTTTGTTGTTTTTTACAATTGTCAGATATAAATCACTTAATGGTCTTCCAAGGTTATCCTTTAAAAATGAAGTATCAAAATCATCAGTAAATACTATTTCAACAGAATCATCACCATACGCAGTGTTGGCAAATCCCAATTTGCCAATGTGACTTTCAAAATTACTTCTCCAATCTTTTGGGTCAGAAAATCTCTCTATTAAATCAGAACCTTCTTTATATAAGGTATAATCATTAACTTCTTCGTTTTTAAACTTGAAATTTGGCAACCTTGAAAATTTTCTTACATAATATTTACATTCCACGCCATTCACCACCCTTCTTATATGTATATCTTGCGCATTTGGGTCAACATTACACCTATTGCTTTCACATATTGGATAATAAATACCGTTATCATCTTGATAAACACCACCACTGTCAAATCTATCGCCTTCAGTTTCAACCCATTCATTTGATATATCAAAAGATGCTTTATGCACTTGGAATATAAAGTTGTCAACAACGTTTAAAACCTGAACAGAGTCATAAACTAAATCATCTGATTTGTATATATTAACGGTGTCGCCAACCATTAAACCATGTTGGCAAATTGTATATATTGTTAATACAGACTCTCCATTATCATCAACAGTATATTCATCAAACATATAAACCTTTAAAGATGTATTACCACTGCTATCTATTCTGAAAAATGGAAAGTCATTACAATTATTCATTTTTACAACGTTTTTACTTGGGTAAGTAATACAATAATTCCAATTGTTTTCAACCCTTCTTCTATATTTATTGTATTTTGGCGTAAAAGAATATAAATCTCTGCCGGGATACATATCTATAAATTCGCCAACTTCTTTATTATTTATAGTTCTGTTTATATATTTCCCATAATCATCAAGCACTCCATCCAATTTAACCGAAGCGTTTATAAACGGATTTTTAAATCCATACCATCCATTGCTATTTATTAATTTGTTTTCAACACAATCTTCAAAACTCATTATATCTATATTTTGGTATAAATGTAATGGAACTTGGTCTTGCCTAAAACCACTTCCAAGCTCATATCTAACAAAATTTTCCGAAACAATAACACCATTACTGTCACGCATATAATCATCTATTGTGTTGAAATCATTGCTAACATATTTATGTTTACCTTCTGTGATACCGATAGTACCTGCATGCACCGGTATGTCATAGCCTTGACCATATACATCGGAAAATTTACCAATTTTCTTTGTAGAATTTATATCATTGTAGTTTACCGCTTTAAAAACTTTATTTCTTATAATGTGATTATTAAAAATGTCTATTCCACAATGATAATCAAAACCAAATCTTTCACTGGATAATTGTGTATCTCTAATTGCTTGATATTGATTCCAAACGAAATTTGTGTCCTTACCTATTATATTATTGTCAATATAACCACTTTCGAAATTAAGGCATTTAACATCATCAGTTCCTTCATTTTTAACTATTTCAGTATATGGATTAAATAAAATATTACTGCAAAATGGATTTATATTAACAACCAATCTAAATTTATTACTTTTTTTACGCTCATCAATATAAACATCATAAGCATCAATCGTACCATCAATAGAATCTTCCGGTAATAATTTCTCATTACCGGTCAAATTAAGTGTTAATGATGAGTTTTCGTTAACTGACTTTTTATTAATTGAACTATTAAGTAATATTTTTTCCGTGACTTCCATTTTAACTATTTTTTATCGCATTTAGAGATGAACTGTTCATAGAACTTTTCAATTGCTGTACTACCTTGATTTAAGCCAAAATAAAAATAAAATGAATTATTATACAAAGGAAAAGCGTATTCTTGATTACCTGGATTATAATCTACAGCGACTTTATCATTCGTCGCGTCGTACCCATAAAAATGCCTTTCAAATTTTAATTCATTGTCTAAACTTATAGAATCTAAATTAGAGCCAAACCTAAAATCCAAATAATCTTTATTTCTATAATCTTTTGTTTTATTATTTTCCGTTCCTCCTGACGTATAATTTTGTGCGATATATTCCATTCTGCCATCAAAATTATTTGGGTATAAAAATTTTAAATCATATTTCTTATATCCGGTTAATTCGTTTGGGATTTCACCAATCAATTTTTTATAATTCATAGATGCAAATTGAGAACGAGAATCGACATCTTCAATTTCTCTTTTTGTAATCAAACCATCCATAAGCAACGTATCTGAATAATCTGACCAATCAAGCGTAAAGTTATATGTTACATTACAATCAAGAGTTGTACCCAATTCACATATTCTTTCAACATTTGGAATTGTTTTTACATCACTTTGTGGTAATATTAGTTTAACTTCCTTTTCTATATCAAATATCCATATCTTATCTTTAATGTTTTGTGTTTTATAATACATTCCAAAAAACAAACCAGACCCCAAATAATACTTATACCTATCATCATTACTATCAACACCGTGTTCTTGCCAATAGTCTCCCCAATTCATTCCGTTAAATGACACTTTTGTATCCCCTTGATAAGTGGTATTCCCACTATAAGATGGCTTATATGCGCCAATTGACGGAATATTAGATGTTGTCGTAGGTAAGTTGTACATTACTTTTGGAACGCCATCAATATCATCGTCCTTTAAACTACCTAACAATATTATATCAGTAGAAAAAAGTCTTATGTATTCACTTTCGTCTTTCTCCTCGATGTTTTTTAGCTTAGTACCATAACTATAATAAAAAACATCGTCATCATATTTTGTTTTTTTATTTTTTATTATTCCATCATAAAACTCTTTACTACCATATGGCATTTTAGTGAATTTATATTTATAGCCATTTTTTTCATTGGTATAAACTGTATTTTCGGTTGGAATTCTTAAATTACAATTTGAATATATGTATGACCCACCGTTAAAAAGCATCATTTTATTTGCAGTATCTTTAACTCTCTTACACTCACAAAATAAACTATCACGTTCTGCTTTCCCATTTTCAGTGTTTGCTTTGGTTTTTAAGTGCCAAAACCACGAAGGAAAATAAAGACATCCGTTTAACCAATCATTATAAAAATCAAGACCTATACCTTCCTGTTCTTCCAAAACCTTTTCCACAGCAGCATCAATACTTACAATATATGAATGACTTTTTAAAAAATTCCAAAACCCAACAAGAGAATACCAAAAATTTTCATCGCCATAGATTTTATTACGAACCAAATCTTGTAATGCATGAAATGCGGGTATTGATAAATTTAAGTTTATTTTATTAAAAGGTAATAAATTATTTTTTTTCGCACCACTTTTGTTTACCCCCTTTATTGCTAGATAATTTTCAATATAATCATATATATTTCTCTGTAATCTTGGAATATAACCTTTTACAGAATATACTTTATTCCAATATAAATCTCTAAAACAATCTTCAGGGGTATTCGTTCCAAACTCATAATAATCGTAATTTTCTTCACAATTTATTACTTTTTTATCAACCACCGGCTTGGTATACTTATTTATTAAGTCCGGATTATTCGGTACAAGATACCTTGCCTTATGCGAACTTAAATTGTTAGCACCATTTTCATCAAGTGTTATTCTAAACCTAACTCTTGCCCTTGTCGGTATTCCTTTTGAAATGTCATTTGTTGGAACTATATTTCCCTTTTCATCGGTTCCAACATAATCAAGATTCATCGGTATCTGATAACACCATACACCATCACTATCAATCAACTGATTGCCCTTAATGGTATATTCTTCAACATCACCATCTACTGTTTTTCTAATCATTTCAATGTTACCCTTACTTACAGTAAGTTGGCTTGCTTCCCCAACACTAGCATCAGGTATACAATCATGACTAATGTAACTTGAGCCGTCATCAGTTATAACGGACCCCAAGAACACACAAGTGGTTTCAAACTTATATTCTAACGTTATATCCTTTCTTGTAATAGCTATTTCGTTAGAATCTTTATCTCCCCACAATGGATATACAGTAACAGATGTGCTCTGATTAAACAACTGAGGTAAATCGTCCAAATTGGTACTTTTCTTAAACTGCGTTGGACTTTCAAATAAATCAAGCGAATATCCTTTGTAAATGAAATCTCTTGGCTCTTGAGATAAAATTCCAATATCTGACAAATCAACGTCAACATGAAGCATTTGTTCTCCTGTAGGAACGCCAAATATCATATAATCTCCTGCGTTATTTGTTACTGTTGTATATTTGTAATATTTGTCATATATTTCAATAACCGAATCATTGTCAAGAACAAGTTGTTTTTTTGGAAATGAACCAACCGCTTGGTGGCATTCAAATTCTTTATAATTTGGCAACAAATTATATTTTACGTTTCTACTATCAGTATCATTAACAAAGTTATATGGATATACTGTTCTTATATATTGATTTAATTTATCTGCCTCAGATAAAGGTATAAATACAGAAACCTTTGCGTTTGGAATTCCAAACGCATCATTAGCAAGAACTCTACCAACTATAACACCATAGTCGGCAGAGTGAAGCTTGTATAAATTCTCCTGGCTTAATTCAAGAGAAAGTATTTCATATATGTCAACATCTTGTTTAAGACTTACGTTTAAGTATTGGTCAGCCCCAATGTTGGCTTTAATTGTGTAACTATTATTCATTCTTTATATCAACTTTGTTCTAACTTGAATATCACTGGATGGGTTATATATTTCAAAACAACTATTATAATCACTTAATAAAACGTGGTCAATAGAGTCCAAATCTATTTTAAATGAGTCAGCATTACTATCCACTTTAAATATTCCGCCTTCTTTTGACTCAGAATAAGGGCATTTATCTGAACTATATGCTCCATTATAAATGTTATATACTTCAAAATTAATCATTGATATTACTCCATCTATTAGCATTATTTCCTTTTCTAAATCGCCCACGAATATATTTTCTCCCATATCGTGTCTATCTATAGACATATATTCTTTAATCTTTTCAATAACATTAGTAATAACGGTAGGCACATCATAGGTTTTACTTACAAATATATCAACTGAAAAACCCAAATTGTATATTTTTCCGCTCCTGCATTCTATATAATCGCCAAGAGTTTTATAATGCGACATATATTCTTCTATATTTTCGACCAATGTTTCAGGTAATGCTTTTACAAGTTTTCCATTGGCGTTCATACCAAGCATACTAATTACTATTTTGTTATTTTCTTCAATTGCAGAAACCCTATACGGCGCTCCATATTTAGGGGGCATCATCATCAGCCTATATTTATAGTCCTTTACAGTAATACATCTTTCTTGAGAAGCATTATTGTATTTTGTAAGATATTTTATTTCTTCTGTTGATGGTGCGTCTTTTCCTGCAACAGCAGTACTTGTATTTGTAACGCTTAATGAATTTAAAATACTTCCCCTAATGTTGGCAACAGATGTATCGGTCGTAGCGTTTTGCTTAAATTCAGCAACTGTAAGCGAAATAGAATTAATCGCTCCAACTCCTATGTTGCTTGACACACCTCCACCTACTCTATATAACACAAACATTGTCCAACCTTCTCTAGGTAACACACCAAGCATATCATTATTAATAATATTTGACATTATTCTTTCAGAAAACTTGGTTTTAACTTTTGGTAATTCATCATATAAAACGCCACTACCAAAAATAAGTTTTATATATCCATTATCTGTATATTCAGTGATAAATTTTTGTGTTATTGGCTTCCACTTACCTCTATAATATCTTGTGGTTCTTATTGAGCTTCCATTGTCATCTGTTTCGGTATAATCATCATACATTTCTGGGTTGAAATAATCCTGTAATATGCCATTATCTATTTTTACTTCGGACATAAACCTATATTGTTCAGCCAAAGAATCCACCTCAAAAAATCTAAATGTATCAGCAGCTTCTGATGTCATTTTATATTGTTCCGAATCAACATAAAACTCAGAAATTTCTGGGTCATTCTGAAAATTAGATGTTTCTTTAAAAATTACAGATTCAATATTCATAACATTCTTTTCAGGCAGTACAATTTCCATAAAAGGCTTTAAATCTTGTTTTAATATCACCTTTTTATATATTCTTGTGCTACCATTTACAGCTAATGTGCTTTTTGTTACCGTGTATGCAGTTACAATACCATTAGTGTTTCTAAGTGGAACAAACGTTCTATTAGAATATCCATTTTTATTAAATTGTTCACTAAAATCAACATCTTCATATAATTGAAAATTAAGATTTCCGGCCGATACAACAGTACTTTTCTTAACTATTGGGGCATAATTCCAATCTGGAGAAGATATGTTACCAGTAGTAGTATCTCCTACCGGTAACACACAGCTTAATTCAATCTCACACATACTTGCCTTTGGACCAGGAACCTTTAAACCATTTGTACGGGCAATATTTAGAACGGTGCTTTTTAACTTAGCACTATTCACGTTTGTCTCTTGATACATACGGTCAATATGGTATGATAAGTTATCTCCAACAGAAGATACCAAATCAATAAACCAAGACCCAACACTTGAGTCGTTAAAACTATCTGATAGTTCAGGATAATACTTATTACTGAACTTTATTAACTCAGATTTATAATCATCAAAATTTCTAGCTAAAAAATTTATTCCTTTTTCCATTACAATTGTGCAATTATACTGTCATTAGTTAATTTATTTCCTTCTTTTACAGAATAATCCATCCTCACAAATATCTCAGCTCTCTCATCATTGCTCTGAACGACCCTTATATCATTCATTATACAATTTGGAACATACCTTTGCACGGATGCAACTATCTCATTCTTAACACTTTCCCATGTTTCAGAGTCATTTGGGCTGAATATATATTTAATTAAATCTGTACCAAACTCAGGATTTCTTATTCTTTGACCCTTTGGGGTGAATATCACATGCATTATCTGACTCCTAACCTTATCCTTCTCAGTCATATTAACATCACAAAAGAAGTTCTGATAATCATTAGTAGTGAAAGGAAATTTTATGTTAAAATACTGCCTTTTTGCCATCGTTACATTTTTAATATATAATTATCTAAAAGATAACTTTTTATCAATGTTTGTAAACAAAAAAAGACAGCTTCATTTAGCTGCCTTTTTCCAAAACAAATTGGTAATATCTTTAAATTCTATCTTCTTAGCTCCATCCTGCAATCTTTCATGAGATAATTTATATAACCGTTGATTGGTAGTTTCTTTATTAAGTCCTCCCAATTTTTCATCATAATGCCCAAGCTTAATATAATCAAACCAATCGAACTCAACATTTTTATAAAAATTATCCATTCCGCTGTACCACCCGACCTTTAATCCTCTAACCTCATGAACATATTCAGCAAGAGCACAAATTGCATCAGGAGAAGCGTCACCACCCATAAAACAAACACAAGATATGCCATCGTTTTTATCAATTAATGAATCAAGTTCATCGGTTGTTAATTCAGTTCCAACATCATCCCATAAAAACTTTGAATGGCACCCCGGACATTTGCAAGGGCAGTTTGTTATATTGATTGCCAATGTTATTTCATCTGGTATTTCTTCAAATACCACCATTGAATTGTAATATTTAACCATTTTCCAACTCGTTTAACTTATTTTCCAAATCCTGCACATTGAAAAGCCCAATAAATCTACCAACCTCTTTGTTATTTTCATCAATAATGATTGTTGTCGGCACATTTCTAATGCCATAATTCATTAATTCCTTTTCGTCTGCGTCATCAACATCAACCTTTTCTATTTCGCATCTATTGAAATTCTTCAATTTCTGCTCCAATACCCTGCATGGACCACACCATGAGGCTGAAAACTTCTTAATCTTATATTTCATCTTTTAAACACATTTTAAATAAATGGAGTACACTTGGTACTCCATATTTTATTCTTTGTTATAATATCTCATTTTTGCTTCAACCTGCCTTGGCTCGCAAAATGAACTTTCTCTTTTTAAATAACCTATTATTCTTGTTAAATAATCCAAGTTTTTACTTCCACATTTAGGGCAAGAATCTAACGTATCTTTACTTATATATCCACATTCGTTACAAACTGTATTTTTGCAATTGAATGTAAAATAACTGCACCCATATTCAGAAGCAACCCTCAATAATTGTCTATATTGGTCAAACGATAAGTGTTCGTTTATGTTAATGTGGGCAGCTTGGCCTCCATCGCACCATTTAACAAAGTCGTTGCCGTGCAATTTCATTTTATCAAGTATAGATAAGCTACTATCTTCTGGATTAAAGAAATAACTACTATACATTATATGTTTAGGAGAAACATAATACCCGTCCTTTTTATCCCAATTATAGTTTTTATTAGAGAGATTTTCACCTGGTACAAATTCTGTATTGTACATGCAATCTCTTGTTCTATCTTTTTTGTTAGAAACATTAATTGTTTCGAGAATTGTATTTACAAATTCTTTATAGTAATCATTCAAATTTGCATCTATTGATAAAAATTCTGCTGCATCTGTTAAACCGTTTACGCCAACCGTCAAATATTGTTTTTTCATATTTATAAAGCCGCCTTTATAAACATCTAACATGTTAGCGTTAAAGAAATCCTTTATAATTTCATTAAAAGCTCTTTGGTACTTATGCACTCTTTCTGTCATTTCAGTAATTCCATCATGAATGTACGAATAAAGTAACTTTTTATCTTTTACACTTTTAATATCTACTTGTTTTCCTTTTTCAATATCAGTATTTTCAACTTCTTTGAAATATAACCTCGTTGCGTTTTGTATGACTCTATTTAAATTAATTGTCATAACAGATTTAGAACCAGTTGCTACTGACGCTGTTCCCATTGAGAATTGATGCGTCGTATGATTGTGTTCTTCATCTAACTCGCTGTCTTTCAATGAGTTACGAAGTCTACAGCAGCTTGAGAGACTGTCTGGCGAATCACTTAAATAGCAGAAGAATGAATGACCTTCAGACCACATTTCTGCTGTAAAATCAGCATATTCTTTGTCAACTATATCGTGGCCATCTGTAAGCATTGCCATTGTTTCCACGGGAAATGTTAAAACATATTTGGTTCTTTCTTCATTAAACCATTTCATAAATTTCTTCTGCAACCAAGACAATGTTTCCCACTTTGGTTCAGTTCCATCTGGAAATTTAAATCCGCTAAAAACGCCTTCAAAATAGTTTCTATCAAAATAACCTACATTCCAGAAGACCGTCTGGTAGCCGCGATTTCCGGCTGGCATATTCATTGAATGTACTACTTGTTGGAAACAATTCTCAATCACTTGTTCAAGAGTTCTGCCTTTCCTGTTTATTTCAACCTTTTCACCTAATTTACTTAAATAATCATCGCCATAATCTTTTCTAATGAAATAATCCATATACATCAAAAACTCAGGTGTAGCAACGGCTCCCATAAATTGCGAAGATACAGAATAAACAAGATTAATGAATTCTCCACAGTAAGACTTTAAATCTGTTGGCGCTGTTGATTGGCCTCCAAGATTTTTTAATCCATCTACAAGGAAAGGATACATCGTTATAGCTACACAATATGGATAGCCTGGAGTTCCACTTTCATCGTGCTTGTAAAGCACATGACTTTCAAGGTCTTTTATATATTGGTCTGCTAATTTTTTAGAATATAATGCTTTAATCTTATTGTGCATTATATATCTATTTTGCTGAATATTCTTGCCTTTGTGTAGTTCTTGACCAAGAGTTACAACATTTTTGTTTTCTACATTTGCATTTGAGTCGTATTTTGAACCTGTTGAAGCGTTCGAAGCATCAATATAGTCTCTTATGAAATCACTATCTTTCTTTAGAGTTTTATTTTTTCCTTCAGCTTCTTCATATGCTTTAATATACGCTCTCGCAACTTTTTTATTGACTGACATTAAGGCTTCTTCTATTTGCCTTCTTATTTCCTGAGAACTAATTTTATCATATATTAAAAGGTTTTTTATTAATGAATCAATTAATCCGTCAGGACAAATTTCATTTGTGGCTACATATGCCTCACAAATGCCATGTTTAATTTTAGAGGCATCATAATCCTCAAAAGAGTCATCGTTTTTTCTTACTTCCATTAAAGCAAAACTTTAAATTAATTATTTTTACATTTCGGTTAACCATTTTTTTATTTTTTACATCTTGATGTGAAAATAAATATGCCGAAAAAAAATAAAAATCGCCAAAAAAATTAAATTAAAATTGGCTATCTTTCTTAATTCAATGATAGCCAATGATTTTGGAAAAAAAATTTTTTTATTTTTTTTTATGGTGCATTTTTCTGCCTATTCATGATATTTACTATTTTATCTTGGATGTCTTTATCCCTATCTTTTTTAAAGGCTAACATACCGTTAAATTCATCAACATTATCAGTACTAATTATACAAGTACCATTGTTAAATTCAACGTTATCAAAGACTTTTCCTGCCTTTCCTGCTCTATTTTTCAATATCGCAATAGTGGCCTTACTTTCTTCAATATCTTCAACTGTTCTTGCAATTGACATTACGATGTGAGCAATTTGAATCTTTTTGAAAGAGCCACCCGCTTTATCCATTGTAACTACTTCAACATTAAGTGAGTCCTTTGTGCCTTGAACTGGAATCCAAATACCAATGTTAAGTTCTCCTGCCATTGATTCGAACTTTCTCATTGTTTTTCCTTCCTTTTCCCATTTATCATCACTTGAATCACCTTTGCAAAGAAGACATTCAAAATAGTCAACAATAACAAGGTCAGGACTAAAGCCCATATTTTTAAGTTTTATTATTAGCCTTTTTATATCATCAGCGGTTTTTTCTCCACTTGGTAATCTAATAATTCTAAGATTTCTTTGAAGGGTTTCCCTATCCTTATAATGCTCCAAAGTATATTTAACCTTATCAATATATTCAGGTTTTGATAAGTCTTTTGCTTCCACACCGGTTATTCTACCAAAATGCTTTCTTTGAATTTGTTTTACCCTGTCTTCAAAAACTATTTGTAACACTTTATACCCGTCATTATTATTCTGTGGAGAACGATAAGTTGCTGCAAATGAAGCTATTGCTGTTGTTAGGCTCGTCTTACCGAATGAGCTGCTTCCAACTATAACACCCAATTCTCCCTTTCCAAGTCCGCCTTCAAGCGTTTCATCTATTTTACCTATTCCTGTCGGTATTGCTATTCTATAGTCTTCTGACAATGTTTCTGCTTCATTTTCAAAAACACTGTGCCCTAAATCTTCGCTTGTTCCTTGCGTAAGAGCTTTATTGAGTATTTCAACGCATTTATCATAGTTTTCAATATCACCTTTACCTGCGATTTTAATAATCTCATTTGCGACGCGAATCATGTTTTGTTGTTTAAAGAATTTTTCAGATAATTCTCTTACAAAATTAGAATCTTCAGATGACATTTGATGTATTTTATCAACTACAGCATCATAATACTCTTTTTCTGTAGAATTATGCGATTTGCTTGCTAAAACGAACTTTAGTGTATCATAATTGGCAGGTTTTCCTTCTTTTCTATAATATTCCCTCATAACCCCAACCAATGTTTTAAGGTTTGGGTCTGTAAAAAGGTTTTGGTCAATGATGTCGCACAAATCTTTGAAAAATTCTTTATCTTCAATAAATTCATGTACGAGTTTATACTGAAAGTCTTCTCCTAGAAAACCCAATTTATTTGTTTGTGCGTTCTTTGCCATTTTTCAATTATTTTTTAGCGGTTTCTACTTCTAATCTCTTTTTTGCGTCTTCTGATGCCAATTTAAACCATTTCCTTTCCAATTTTCTGTTATGCGCTTCAATGTTGTAATCATAAACTACTTCATTACCATCTTTATCTTTTCCATACTTTTCAGATAAAGTGTAATCGCCAATTTTGGCGTAAGTACCTTCATGAGTTGAGCAAGTTTCACATATTTGCTTTGTTATCTGTAGCAATAAATCAGATTTATCCATAATCATTGCCTTTAGAACCTGATGTTCAAAGCTCAGTCTATCTTCATTTGTCTTAAAGAAAGATTCCTTATCATATGTATAAACCCTACCATCTTTAGAAACAATCTTAACTACCTTATTACTAATGTCAACCTTATCTCTAATCGCCTTTGGGTATGCATATCCGTCCCAAATCTTACTAATTACCACTTTTTTCTTATCCAACACTTCAAACTTGAATGTGCATTCCCAAGGCTCAATTGGCTTGCCTACTAATTCGTCAAACACTTCAGGTTCTGCCGGATTAAAGAAATACCACGTATAAACTCTACTTTTAGACTTCAAATCATTATCAATCATATTAACGATTTCATCCACTTTGTCTTTAAACTCCATAGACTCCATACTGTGTTCAATAAAATCATTGATTTTAAAGTTTCGTTTACAAATAATGTTGTTATTTACATACAACGCAAATTCAAATCTCTCTTCCTTGTAAGTTTGTTCTTTTAAGTTAGCCATAACTAAATAAAAATTAATTGTTAAACATATATTTTTAAAAAACTCTATTCTGTGCTGCTTTTATAAAATATCTAAGCGCTTTTTCTGACGTGTCCATGTATTTAAACACCTTTGTGTTATAATATGTTTCTTCACCGTCATTAAATGTTTTATAATATACCAATTTATATGCAGTTTTACCATCAAAATCGTTTATAAATTCGCCATGAAATGAATAATTTGGATTTCTAAACTGTAATAATGATATTGTTTCTTGATATTTTCTTATCAATTCCTCATTCATAACAAATATTTTTTAAATTTAACATCTATTAACACTACAAATATACAAAACATTTTTTTAAAAAACAAATTTTATGTTATTTTTTTAGCATATTCTTTTTCTTTTAAAATAATGCGCTCGTAAGGACCAAGTAAATTGCCAAATTTTGACTCTTCTAACATATCCGTCATTTCATTTTCATAAATGATTTCATATATATTCTTAACATCCCTATCTTCAATATTCATTGGGGCATATAACTCTTCTTTTAAGCCTTCCAAAGCTTCATCGGTTAATAATGGTTCTGACAAATCTATGATTTTTTTATTTATTTCATAAATGTCTTTGCCCTGTATGCCATCTGTAACGCGATTAACGATATTTTCAAGCGATTTGAGAGGCTTTTTTTTATCAGCCTTTCTCTCTTCCAACAAAGACTTGGAACGTTCTACAACGGCTTTTAATGACGTTTTTTCATTTTTCATTTCGGGAAACAATTTTAATAATGTTTGCTCGCCTAAGCCCTTTATTCCTTTTATGTTATCAGAAGCATCACCGCATAATATTTTTTTAACTAAAACATTTTCGTGAGTTATTCCAAGCTCTTCAACTGAATTCTTTGGTGTTATAAACTTTTTTAACGTCGGTATATATTGGCAAACCTCGTCATTTATTAACTGTGTTAAATCTCTATCGCCACTTACAATTACAACCCTTTCATTTGGCTTCTTATTTTTAACATAATAAGCAATAAGGTCATCACCTTCAACATCATCGTATATAAATTGTCTTATGAAGAGATTTTCAAGAATATCTTGTATTATTCCTCTTTGTCTTTGAAATGATTCATCATCAGTTTCAATTCGTTTAACTTCATATTTTTTGTTCTTACTATTTTTCAAAATATTTTTTACAAAATTATTTATTTTTTTATCATAATCAGAAACGCCGGATGTTAATTCATAATGCTTATCTCTGTTTGCCTTATAATCCTTATAATAATTCCACCTGAGACTTCCTGAATTGAAGCCATCCCAACAAACTATACAAAAATCAAAATCCTTTTTCTGTAATATTTGCCCCAATATTCTCAAGAATAAAAATATTGCTCCATATTCTTGACCCTTTGAATTCATTCTCTTATCAACCAATGACATCTTTAGTAATGAATTGCCATCTACACATAATGTATAAATTAATTTTTCATTGCTAACATTGTTTGCTTCTGCTCTATTCTTTTTAACTACTTGTTTCATTTAAATTTATATGTTTTTTCCGGTGTTATAATTTCCCAATACCAATCAATATTAGGGTCATACTTATAATTTGGCTTTGCGTCATAATATACCTTTTTTAACTCTCTATACAATACCAACGCTGCATCCTCTGGAGTGTATGCTATAGTTTTTATTGCTTCCCATTCTCTGAAGGTAAGTTCTTTTCTTACAAAAAAACTTTTTTTCTCTATTCCTACTTTAGAATAATCGTATATCTCATATTTGTATTTACCCATTGTTATAAACATTTAAAAAATCTTCTCTATTGCTAACATATGTTGGAGTATATATTGGGCCTGTATATGTTGACAAACTTGTTAATATACTTCTATCAAGTTCTACCGCAATTTGTTCAGAAAGAATTGCTGTTAATTCGCCTTCAACGGAAATATTGTTAAATGCTGTAATATCATTAGCTAATTCAGTTGACCATACTACTTTACACACCTTTGGCTTACATATTTCAATTTTTGAATAATCGTAACTTTCAAATTTATACTTTCCCATAATTTACAACTTTTACATTTAACCCTTTTTCTTCTGCAATTTTAATCATATGCTCAGTTCCATGAGAACTTCCATCCCAAAAAGCAATTAAGCCATCAGCAAGTTCTGCCATTTGTTCATTCCTTCTAAATCCAGCTGATTTTCCATGCTTTTTCCAATCAGCAGGATAAACTTCCAAGTCCAAATCTTCATCAGAAGCATATTTCTCACCCAATTGGTCAGCACCACGTGCTCCACCACTAACAATAATAACGTTATGTGTTTTTTTCTTTTCTCGTAGAACTTTATTACAAGTCTCTTTTAATAACTTATAATTGCTAAACCCTCTTGAACCTGCAATAATAACCTTAAAATTTTCTTTTTTACCCATAAAATTGCATTTTTACAAATATACAAAAAAATGTTAAAAAAAACAAAAAAAAGAGGCAAGAAAAAATCTAACCTCTTATTAAAAAATATTTGTAAAAAATAAATTACCTTACCATTATTCCACTATAAGGCATGGCCTTCATTTTGAGAACGTTCATAAGACTTTCGTTCATATCAGCCTGATTCTTCATTTGATTCCAAGGCAACATTCGGTCTAATCGTTCTTTTAACTCGCCCAACACAGCTTCCTTTTCCTGTTTTCCTTGGTCTAACAACATTGAATAATCAAGTTGCATTTCAGCTTCAGGTATCTTAACCACTCCGCTTGCATAACCTCTAATATTGCCAAGCAATATCTTCGCCTCAGCTATTAATAAACGTCTTACAATCTGCTGCGTTGGATAATTAAGCAATTCATAATGCATCTTGCTCAAAGGAACTTGGTCAGGCGTGATTAACAATGTGTCCTTGTTGTCAAGCATACATTGCTCAGTTGCATCGTTTTCACCGGTGGAAACATCGTAGTAGGTATACCAACAAATACAGTTAATGTATCTACCCCATCCATAAGCATCGTCTGCTGACAATCCTCCAAGCATATTTTTAGAACCAGGAGTAGACATAAGGTGTACAAGGTGTGTTCCATTTGGCCCAGCTGTTACCTTATAAGCCAAATCGCCTCTTAGAAGTGAGTTTTTATATTTAAGGTCAGCAGCAAGTAATGCTGTATCATAAGCAGAGCCAACATAGAATCCAATTAAACCCATACCATTCTGATATGTTCCATACTGTCCCCAACCACCTCCAATACCTGTATCAAGCATTCCTACGTTTCCATATAATGCTGCTTTTGTGGTTGAAGGGGTAATATACATTACTCTGTTTATTTCTCTACCTGCAGGAATTACGTACACTTGTTTTCCTTTTTCAATGGTAAAAAAGTCTTTTTTAAGCTCCCACCTTGTTCCGCGTTGCTGAAGACCAACTTCTTTAGAAAACCACTCTGACCAATCACGTGACCAATCAAGTGTCCTTGTGCTTAACGCAAATGCAAGGTCTGCCGGGTTGTCTATTAATTGGTTTTTACCCATCATATTAAGCCATTGGGATTCGATTACCCAATTTTGCACATATGAAGCATAATCGCCAACACACATTTCAAGAAGGTCGCATAGTTGTTCATCTTCTAACTGAACCGGACGAATTGGCGCTCCGCAGCTTGTACGAACTTTCCTAAACAAGTCTTTTATTTCATCTGTTACTATCATATTGACAATCTTTTAATTACTTATAAATATTTATATAAAAATTAAAATTGCATGAAAGGTATAATATTAAATGAATCTATTATAAAAAAGGCTTTACGTGAGTCCATTAATGAAATGATGGATGAGGATAGGATTGAAAATCAGGATGGGACTGTTGAGGTTGATAATTTTGAAGCATTAAAAGAGATAATAAAGTTTGAAAATCCAGGAGATACATTATATTTTATACAGATAAAGAAAAGAGATAAGGATAATCCCGGACAACATTCAAAATTCCAAGCAGCAATGCACTTGAAGGAATATTATATTAAATCTCTTCAGGAATTTGATGCAGCAGAACCAGAAATAAAGGACATTTGCAAGCGTGAAAGTGCTCGCGCTTATATATGGCTTAATGCAAGGTCTAAAGCCATTGTGGATAGGTACACTCAACGAAATATGGATTATTGGAAACGTCATCCTCGTGAAGGCTACAAATACGGCTGGAAGGCTCAAGCTCTTGCTGCTGCCAAAAGTCTTGATATAGATGATAGACCTTTATGTTTTGTTGACGTAGATTCTGATGACCAAAATGATATAAATATGGCCATGCAAATCATACAAAGAGCAGGAATTAAGCCGTTATATGCTTATAGAAGTTTAAATAATGGAATTCATATAATATTACCAAATAAAGAAGATGCAAAGAAACTTGATTTTTCGCCCATTAACGGTAACTTACAAGGTATGGGAAGAAAGGTTCAAATGAACGCAAAGGTTGGTATCGAAATTGATAAACCCGCTTTGCTTTATGCGTGCCTTGTTCCACAGGGATATGGAAAACAACAAGCAAGATTCGCAAAATTCACAGGACAAAATAAAAAACCATAAGTTATGAAAAAGATAATATTAAACGAGAATTCTTTTAAGCTTTTCAAGAAGTTTTTGGTTAATGAAATAGTATTACCTAAAGGCGTTTCTTTTTGTACCAACCCAAAGGATGAAATATTTTATAAAACTTGTTTAAAAAAATTAGATAACATACCTAATTTAAGAACAGATAAATATAAGGACTACGACCTTGAAAATGCTTATAATGAGTGGGCTAAAACAGGTTTTTCAAAAGATTCTTTTGAATATAGAACATGGTGTGGCTTATTAAAAAACTACATGGATTACCTAAGCACAAGTATCAATTTTGTTAAATTCAATAAGGTTGATAGAATTGGTGATGCAAGAGCACATTATGTTTTTGTTGACCCAAAATGGGTGGAAAAAATGAATGATGGAAAAGAAGACTATCAAGGCATATTTTCTTTAACATTAAAAATATATCAAAACAAGGTAATATGGAATGATTTATTTTTTAATCCAATATTTGAAACTTTAAAAAACGAAATTAAAGAGATAAGAAAATTTGCAACGATAAAAAGAAAATTGGATAAAAAATACGATTTACTATTGCCTTTGGAAGAATATATCGAAATAGGTAAATTCATGTCAGACGAAAATAACGCAAAACCTGAACTGTTTTATGATAATAACACTAATTATTCCCAGGATTTAACCGTAAATAACGATGAATTTAACTGGGGCGGATAAACAACAATAAATAAATGGCTAAATTATTAAAATTTGGAGTAGGATATATACCAAAGAAGGTTTTTAAAAATAATAAAACTGGTGAAAAAGAAGAAAAAAGCTGCGTAAGTCTTGCCTTATTTTCAGATTTAAGGTCAGGTGCTGCTGCATTTCCTCAAATACAAAGTTTTATGAGGGATAACGCGACATTGGATAAAAAAGATGGCACTATATTCATTACCATACCTGAAGATAAGTTTGAAATCTTTGCAAAGGGTAAATTATTGGAAAGAATTTTATCAACATTTGAACAAACCACAGGATATGTTGCTGATTCTAAAGACATTTCAGAATTGGTTCAAAGATTTAACATTGCCAAGGACGAGGTTTTAAACTCTAATAAATCAGATTTAGACGCTATTACAAGCCAATATCTTGAAGACCTTATATCAGGAATAGAAAGGGACTTTAATGACCCAAGATTCCAACAAATTATGAACTCAATTCATACGTTCTCTTATAGTAGTATGGGCGGCGGAATAAACAATGTTCAAGGTTCATATAATGATAGTGACGTGGTGCTTAAAGAAACCAAACTATCGGTTGAAAATGTTATTAGAGTACTTTCACAATGGCATAAAGCAGGAAGACCTGGTATTCCTACATATCTTGCAACAGAAAATCAATGGCATAGATATTTCAACGGTACTGTTAAACAAGATGCGTTGAAGTTATATGTCGTTAGACCTGATAAAGTAAATGGAGTATCTACAAATACTGTTACAAGACAATTAGGAATTGACCCAAATTCTGCCACGTCAGGAGGCGCAATAGGTAGAGGTGTTAATTCAATAGCAAGAGGCGGTGGTATGGATAAATGGCGTGGAACACAAGAAGCATATGCAATGACTTGTTATTACGACATATCTGACGTTGATGGCGTTGACCCAAATCTTTTAACCGGTAATACAGCAAATTATTATGACCCAAATACAGTTACAGCAGATACAACAGATGCTGACACAGGCGATATTGTAACTCAAGACGCACAGCAAAACGATATAGTCAATGATAATCAACCAATGACAGAAGATTTGCTTAGAAAGAAGCTTTTGAAATATGCCGCTGATAATAAAATAGATGGTATACAATTAGCCATTCAAAGAGACGGCACAATTGGTGGTCTTGTTTTCATGATTAATCACTTAAAAGCTGTATTCCGTAATCGTAATGCAGAAGAAAAGAAAGCTACAGCTGAACAAATATTATTCGTTGTTTTGAAACACTATAATATATTTGAAGATGAGATTAATCAGCTTTATAAGAAGTTTATTTCCAAACTTAGAACGCCAAAAGGAAAGGTTAATGAGAAATTAATATATGATATTTGGTCATTCGCGTATGATATTATTTCAAAACTTGATTCAATCAATGAAGAACAAGGAGGTTCATTAACATTAATGGATGTCATTGGCTATCTTGGATTTACTGTTGATGAATTTAAAAGAATGCCAAAAACAGAGGAAGAAGCTAATATGATGATGAATGGCGTCAGAGAATCTTTTATAAAAACATTTAATAAGTTGTTAATTTAGGCATGGATAAAAATATATTATTAAAAGCGTTGGAAAAACAAAAATTGACTGAAGAAATCGTAAATAGGGATGAAATATATGTTTATCACTGCGCAAAATACGAAACACTTCAATCAATAGGAGAAGTTGGCTTTGAAAGATATTTCACAGCTGGCGGTGTTGGTAATGCTTATGGCCCAGGTATATATTCAACATTTGATTTGGATAGCAGCATAGTTAATGCCAAAAGAGCTGAATATGGAAATGTAATTCTAAAATGCAGAATTAAATCTTTAAGAAATTTCCTTATATACACACCAGATGTTGCAAAACAAATATATGGAAGAAGTGACGTTGATTTTCAATTAAGAAAAATCCTTAATCCCGATGATTATAAAAAATTAAAAGCAGAAGGAAGAACGCCCAACACAAGGTTTTGGATGGTTGGTGATAATATTTATAAACTAATTATAAATGACCCTTCACTTGGCATTCAATATACATCTTATTGCTGCCATGCTGCTGACTGGTACGGAGGAAAAAATCCTTCATTTGATAATTCAATTGATGGTTTTATATTTAAAGGTCCACATGATGGATATGTTTGCATTATCAGAGACTTTAAGATTGTGTATCCCGTTGAAATCAGCTTTAGTGTTAGAAATGGGGAATATTATAGAACCGGTGAGGTTAAATTTGAACCATTTAAAACACATGAGTTCTTTGAGGACTTTGCCAAAAATGATGTTGACTTGGTAAGACAATTGAAAAAATTAAATATGCTGAACCAATTTGACACATATACTTGTCCAAAATGCGGTGGTGATGGGCATACTTGTAATGGTTCTTATTGTGCAGCTTGTTTTGGAACGGGACAGAAACATAAAGTACCTGAATATTTTTCAAACAACTTTGCAAGAGTTGAAATTGGCGGAAAATATAATTATCTGTATAGAAAGAATTATACGCATGGAGTTATTTCTCCGGTCGGATTCGATGAAGCGCCATTAACATTTGATAAAAATAATCAAGCGTTGGTTAAATATAACGGGCAAAACCTAATTATTAAATTAACAGAACCGCCAATAAGATTTTCAGTGTATACACCCGAAGGAGAATATCTATGCAATCTAAAACAACTTGATACATACTTTAATGAAATTGAAAGCGATGATGACTTTGATTGGGGTTAAATAATAAAAGGTAGTGAAACTAATCACTACCTTTATTTTTCAATAAATATAAACTAAATTACCGGCGGATTTTTTCCGCCGGTTTATTATTCCTCTATTGTTTCACTCTCTGTAAATTCAATATCAGCTTCTACAATATCAGATGGTTTATTTTCATCACCATTCCTTAATTTCTCCAACTGCTCCAAAATGTATTTAACATTTTCCTTTTTATATTTGTCAATATCATTTTCTGAAATTAATCCATTATGAACGCAAGCCATACTACCAGTATATGTGACATTCCAAGGCGTTGGTAATTGGTTCTTTGTTACTTTTGCCTTTGTAATAATACCATATTTGAACTCTTCACCTTTAGCGGTCGCCTTTAACTCTTTAACAGCAGATTTAGCGATTCCACCCAGGTGGATGATTAATCTTGCCCCATAAAACATGGTTTTTCCGCCTTTTAACTCAATTGATGGCACACCACCCATAGAATTCATAGAATCATTCCATATCTTGTTTACACAAAAGAATGTATTAGTATATGGTTCACTTACTTTTCTTGATAATGGAATTCTATTATTAATGATGTTATTAAACGCTTGTGATATTGCACCTGCATCGAAAAGGTTATTACCGCTTTTACTAGTATATGACTTAAAAGACTGTATAGAACCTATACTATCCCATATAAAACAAAGCGGGAATGGACATTCTCCATTTTCTTGCTTATCGAGGAAGTCATTAATGGAATATGCAATATCTTCAAGAACAGCTTCTTTTCTTTCCTTTGACGTTTCCTTCCCTGCTGAATAGTCCATTTTTCCATGTTTCTTAGCTAAGCCTTTATTATCAAGGAAAACGAAGAATCCTTTATAGTTTCTAATTCCATTCTTTACTTCTCCAGTTTCATCATCAACAATATCTCCATAGACTGGTTCGGCTTGAACACCACAATCAATTGCATATTTCCAGTCAAAATTACCTTCTGTTTCATAAATAATTGGAAGAATTCCTTCCCTTTGGCAAGCTGCAATGAGACAGTTCTTAATTGTTGACTTTCCAGTGTTTGACCAACCTGTTGCAATTGTTAAATATCCCTTTGGAATTCCTGGTAATTTAAGTGCGTCTTCAAATGCTTTTGGTAAAACAATAAATTCAGTTTCTTTTTCTGCACTTGACATTTTAAGTTCACTCATTTTTATTGGTTCTTTTGTTTCTTCAACATCAAACCCCCAACTTTTTTTCAGTTCATCAATGTTTGGTTTTGTAAAAACCTTCTTTTTTATCGCTTGTTTCATAACTATTTTTATTTTTCTCTTATTAATTTCTTCCAACATTTTCTACATATCGCATGATACAAGTCATCGCCTCCTACAAGTATTTGACTGCCTTCGGTTATAATTTTACCATCTTTACTAAACCTAGCGTTTATAGAAGCTTTTTCGCCACAATCACACGATGATTTAACCTCATGTATCTCATCAGCAATTTCAAATAATCTTTTTGAAGCCGGAAATAATTTTGATTTGAAATCAGTTCTTAAACCATAACAAATAACATTTATATCAAGAAAATCAACAATATCAGTCAATTGGTCAACTTGTTCTTCGGTTAGGAATTGGCATTCATCAATAAAAATCCATTTAAGATGTTTATCAAGATTTTCCTCTTCACGTTCCTTAACATATTCATTGATAACATCAAATATATTGATATTTGGTTCAATTGAAATGCATTCCCTTTCAAGCCCTGCTCTTGATTTAATAACGTTTTTTCCATCCCTTGTATCTGCTGATGGTTTAAAAACCAATATTGGTATGTTCTTTTCATCGAAATCATGAGCCGCTGCTAACAGCCTTAACGACTTCGATGAACTCATAACACCGTGATAATAATAAATCTTCGACATTTATTAATTTTTTACTTAAAATGGTAAATCATCACCATCCATTATTACACCACCAAAGTTTTCTTCAGTTGGTTCTTGTTTTGGAAAATCTGAAAAGTCTTTCTTATGTTCAGTTAGATTTTCTTTTAATTCTTCCTCTTCAGCTTTTTTATCTTCCTCTGCTTTCTCAGCACTATCAACATACTTGTTTTTATTCTTATCAAAAACAGGAATTCCACCCTTTATGACAATTTCCATATACTCATATGGTTTAACAGTATAAACCTCATTCCATTGTTTTGGGTCATTAATCCAAGCCATTCCTTGTTCATAAGAATCTGTTAATGGTGTTTTTTCCTCATCGTCAACAACCTTTGTAACAGTCTTTCCATTTTGGTCTCTTGTTAACGTAATGATTAAGTCCTTTCCATCGTTTACATCAAAGATATTGCTTTCCTTGCCCTTTCTTTCTGCTGCCTTTTTCCTTTCAAAGTAGATATTAAGAATTTTATCATAAACTCCATCTTTCTTTGCTGAATCATTGAAAAGCCAAAACTTTGGACCATCTTCCTCATGTTCGCGTTCAATACAACGTACAATCCACGCTGCCTTTGCTCGATTCATGAATTCAATATCACCATACTTTTTCTTTTCAACCTCATTTGTTATTTCATTTCTTAATTTCTTTGCTTCAGCGGAAACTTCACAGAATGGACATTTATCACCCATTTTGTTGTGTATTGGGCATACAAAAGTACGCCAACCTCCGGGACTTAATTCCTTGTTGACTTTAACTGTGTGAATAGAAACTTTTTTGAATGGACTACCACCTTCTGGGGAAAACGGTAATAATCTAATTGTAAGTGTTTTTGATTTCTCTCCAGGTCTTAATCTTGCCTGAAGATAATTCTTTTCATTGAATTCTGTTTTCTTTTTAGTTGTTGTAGTTGCTGCATGCTCTCTTGCATACTGTTCTGCTACTGCATCTGCATCGATGTTTGCGGTTAAAATTTTTTCTGCCATATTATTAAATTATTAAAAATGCATCATAAGATGCTTAAATTCACTATTACAAATATACAAAAATTTTTTAAAAAACAAAAATATTTTCTTATATAAATATCAGGAAAAACAAAAAAGAGTAACCACCTTGATTACTCTTTTTATATCTTTTTTATAGGCCAAATATCTTTTTCAAATTTTGGTCCAAATCGTCTGGAACGCTAAATGTATCAGCAATTTCTCTCTCACTGAAATCATCAACATCATCGTTTGTTATAACATATTCCTGTGTTGTTGGTTCTTGATTATCAGCATATGCTGAATAATTACTATCCTTTTCCTTATCTGCCCAATAATCAGTTGGTTTAATCTTAAATGGGTAAGAATCTAATGAACGAAGGTTTAATTTCTCAGTTTGAGTTGGGTTTCTTTTTTCAAATTCAGCTTTCAAATCTGCGATTTCCTGATTGTTTTTATCAAACATTCCTTCCAAAGATTCAATTGCCCCAATAAGCTTTTCAATTCTTGAATCGACCTTTCCCAAATCTCTTCCAACTGAATTAACCTTATCATTTACTTTTTCTTGAGCATCTGTAAGGTCATCAACATCAATTACCTCTTCGTCCTCTTCAGGCTCTCCTTCATCTAAACCTCCCATGTCATCAGGGCCTACCGGCATTCCTCCCATAGGGTCGGCGCCTCCTGCCATTGGGTCAGCATTTGGGCCAGGCATTCCACTATCAAGTGCTCCACCTGCCATTGGGTCTCCTCCAGGGGCTCCACCTTGTGCGTCAGGTGCGGGTGGCATTCCTCCGCCCATAGGGTCTCCACCAGGAGGCATTCCACCCATTGGGTCTTGTCCCGGTGCTCCACCCATACCTTGTTGGTTTTGTTGCTGATTTGGGTCTTCTTCTCCTTCTTCCTCAATTGGGAAGCCATAAGATTCTCCCAAAGCCCTGACAAAACGCAAGTGAGCTTCGAAAAGGTTATTTTCTTTTAAGTATTTATAGTTTGCCATTGTTCTATATTAGTCTACTAAAAGCTGTTTATTATCTTCAGTTAGAATTGTCTTTGAACTCTCAGTTCTTTCGATTAAACCCTTATCCTTCTTAATTCTCTTAACCTCTTTTTCAGGAGCATTATTAACAATTGCTTCTGCCATTGAAATCTTATCCATAACTTCTGTTTTAATTTCGTTATTTATAGCGTTCTTTTTCTGTGGTTTAACGCTTTGTGAATGTTTAATTATAAATGCCATAATAATTCTATTTTATTTATATATAAATATTATTTACATTAAAAAAGAGCATTTATCTTCTATTTTTGATAGATTATTTATAGTTAAATTACCGTTTGTAATTAAAATAAGTTTATCTTTGTATAAACTCCAATTAATTTCAACTTCATTATACGGTTTTTCTTCAGTAAAATTATAATTTTCCTCAATTATTCTGTTTAAAGCATTAATTGAGAATAAGCATCCATTTTTAACGTGCAATATCGTTGAATTTGGTATTTTTTTGATAAAATTATCCTTATTATACGTCTTGAATGTTGTTAAATATTCTTTTTCATTAGAATCGATTGAATAAACAAAAACTCTTTCCAAATTGATGTGAAATTTTTGTTTAAGCGTTTCTAAAAACGAAAGAATTCTATTTTTTACTACAAACGTTCCAATTATTACTCCTTTTTTTTCAGACATTTTAATTAAATAATTGACATGAAATATGGAATTACATATTTCTTATTTCCAATTTCTGTTTTTATACTTTTCACACAATCTGAAGCATTGGTACAAATTATATTATTTTTGTTTGAATATAATTTTTTAAAAATTTTCTTTATATCTACTTTTATGTATTCCAAAATTGATATTGAAATTCCCAAAATTGCATCATTGTACAAAATATAAAACATATTGTTACTTATATAAATATATTTTCTTTCTCCGGAAAATAATATATTATATAATTTTTTTATTTTACTATATTTTAAATTTAATATATTAATATAATAATATTTTATATTACTAGATATATTATTTATTATATAATTATAAAAATAGTTTATATCATTCTCAAAGTCAACCCTTTTTTCAGTTTTTTTAAATGTCCAAAATAAGTTATCATTGACTTTTTTATCCAAAATTGAGAAATTTTCAATATATTTCTTGGCCAAATCTATGCCAACTATTAAAACAGGTTTCGTTGGGTCTGCCAATGAAATATCATCAACAACACCAACGAAATCCTTAACATCTTTTATCTTTCTATCCGTAACAATATAGCCTAATTTTTGCATATTACAATAAATTTTTAAACAAATATACAAAAATATTTTTAAAAAAAGAAATTTAACTCCTTAAACATTTACCATTGTAACAAGTTGATGGCTTTTGATTGGTTGATTTTCCATTTCCATTATATTTTATTATCCAGAAAGTACCCGGACCACTGTTACCATAGACATAAGGTTTATTTTGTTTAAAATCACTATACCAACCATTTCCGTCTCCGCAATACATGCAAACGTGTCCAACATAATTGAAATCACTTCCTTTAGTCATACCCATAACATCACCAACTTCAGGTTTGTAGTTTTTAAATTCATTTGAATCTGTCTTACCTGTTAATTCAAATCTCCATCCTCCTTCATTAACCATGTTAAGAGCCTTTCTATAGCCATTTCCTGAAGGACATTCTATACCGCCAGCAAGCACTGCTTGTTGAACAGCAAAAGCACATATATGCTTAGATTCACTTAAACCATGTTGTATCAAGAAATTAGCAGCCTTTCCTGCGTCCCAATTTCCAATTTTCATGTTTTCTTGTAAAACTCCACCAACTCCATTAATGTTATCTTCCATTCCAAGTTCTTTCATAATGCTACTACAATCTTCAATCTTATATTTTTCAAACAACGCTTCATAATTATCCAATTGATTGTTTGTATCACCTTTTAACTGTTGACTTGGAGAACCATATGCCTTTACCAATGCATAACAGAAATCTTCATGTATTCCATCATTATTATTTTCTCCCTTCGGTATAACAACTTTTCCAATCATTTGACTTGGATTATTTTCAGATGTCACTTTGATATTCTTATAAGTGCTACCTTCTTTAACATGAACCAAAAAAGCAACAGGTAATACGTGTTGTGATGAACCATCTCCTGGTAATATCCAATTAATTGTATCAACTTTATCAGAATATGCTGATAAAATCATATCCAATACAGAGCCAAATTTGCTACTGTTATTGCCATTTGTTAGCCATATTGTATCACCATCACTCTTTTCTGTTTTTATACCAATGTTAACTTTATTTGATGAAGAGGATGAAGTTTTATTTAAAGAATTTAAAAATGCAGTAGCCAAATCAGAAACTTTACCTTTTGCATTTCTTGCAACAGGTGCAGTTGATGAAGTATTACTGTTATATGCATTAAAATAAGCTTTTGCTTTCTCTATTCTCAAGTCATTTTCAGCTAAACCTTGCATGCATTTTTTACACCTTTCATACACAGCAGCAAATATCTTTGCAGCCTCTACTGCGCTACTTGCATTATTAAGTAAATCTTTTAAATTCTTACCTGGAAATTGCTTCCAATATTCATAATTTAGCTTTTTATTATAGTTTGGTATTTTTGCATATGATTTAATTATGCTATTATGCAGAAATTCTAATTGTTTGTCTGCGCTTGGTAAATCTGATGATGTAATTGAACGCGAGCATGATGGGTCTGTAGCTGTACCATATGGGTTTCCATTAACCAAATCACATAGATTTGTAGCGTTCCACATACACAATCCGCCTGATTTATATCCATTACTATCAACAATTAAGTTATTGGCTTTAAAAAGAGATTCTTCCCACATATTACCGACTATTCCGGCTGCTGCTGATGTAGAATAGCCAAATGAAATTAACTTGCTCATTAAAGATTTGGCACTATCCTTTTCTGAACCACTTAATTTAACATTACCATCATCAATTACCAACGGATATACCTTATATGGACAGTTATTAGCAACTCCTGCTGTTAATTCTTTAACTGATACACTATCAGAATTTCCATTTTCTTCACCATTTCCTGTTTGATTATTTCTTTCTCTTATAGAATCCTCACGTGCAATTCTCGTGCAAACATTTGACATTCTAACGCCAACAAATTTTGTAACCATATTACCAGGTTCTATATGGTGAGACACCTTTTCTATCAAATAAGTGCCTCTAAACATTGGAACATTGTTTAACACAAAGTACATAAGAGGCTGTACCCATGCACAACCCATCATTGTTACCGTACATGTGTATGAGTTATTTGAATAAATTGAAAATAAATCTTGGCCATAAGTATAAATTTTAGACCTATCGCCGGTTTGTTCTCCGGTGTTGTTTTGACAAGCAATAGCAAATTGAGCCTTAATTGATTGCTCAGTTACAATTGGGCTATCCATCGACACATCAACATCTTTAAAATAACTTTGATACATTTTTCCATAAGAAACCCCAAAAGCTGGAATATTATATCTTGTTGATGAATTTGCGTTTCTTGATGTCAACGCCTCTGGCCATTTGTTCGTTGTACTTGGCGGTTGATTTATCATAAAGCCATCATTTTCATATTCACTGTTTTCGATGTCAAGATAATTTGATGACTCATATGGATACATAACAATGAAATTTGGATGGTCTTTTATATATCTTATTTCATTGAATGATATTGTATCAAACATTTTTTCAAGATTTTTCTTATCTCCCAAATCTATAAAGTTTTGCACACATAAGAAATTAAGTTTATTTTGTTGATATAATCCTGATAAAAATGATAATAATGAGAATTGTTCATTTCTGTAGCAACTAACAACTCTATCGCAAAAATCTCCTATGTTAATTTTAATGAATTCGGCTTTGTTGTAATAAGCGTCTATGAAATAAAAATACTTATCTTCTCTATTATCATCAAAAAATGCTTCTATTGTCAAAGATTTATTAAATTCTTCTTCACTTATACCAGCAATCCATTTATCATAAATCATCTTGCAATATCTATATATACCAATTTTTATATCATCATTGGAATCGTCTGGTTCTTTTGCTTGTGATATTTGTGTGCTTACTCCATCACTGTCAACTTTAATATTTTGTATTACTGATAAGAATCCATTAAAGAATTGAATTAATTCACCAGTATCTGCTTTAGGAACAATATCATTTGTTTCATTAAAGTATTTACTATTTTTAGAAAAAATACACCCAGCTAAAGCGAAATTACAAGCGTGTATTGCACTTGGTCCTCCGTCTCTAATTCCGAGTCTTAAGCCTATTGTTCCATCTTCTGAACTTCCTTTTGAATCTTCATCAATTGTTATGTAGTTTCTGAAGAAATTGTCATCCAATTCGCCTTTTAAGAAATCCATTATTGAATTGTATGACTCGTCAAATTTCTTAATATCTTCATTTTTCCCTCCAAAAACGCCATTGTCTTCAATTTCAGGAATTTTTAAAAAGAATTCTTCATATGTTCTTTCCTTATTTCCATCTTTGTGAATCAAATGAAGTTCAAGCCCCTCTCTCATTTCGTTAAATGAACGCAATAATGAGTCATTTTTGATGCCATTGTTAATCCAATTACTGAATATGCCCATTAAACGTTCTATAACACTTCTATTAAGCGTTTTAAGAGCGTCTACTTGGTCTTTATAATGGTATGTGGTAATCTTACCATCTGACAATGCTTTCTTGCCCTCAGAGGTAGTTTCTGCCCATAATAGAGCACCCGCAAATAATACAGCAGGTAACGGTATTACTTGCATTGTTCTTTGCTTATTGCAAATAAATTGCAAAATAATCTTATGATAATTTATAGCATAACCAAGAGAAGCCAAAAACAATAATGCTTTTGCTTTAACATCTTTTTGCCAATAATATAATAATTCTCCAAATATAGAAACATCTCTATTTGGTTCTAAATCAGTATCAACACCAGGAAATTCTGTAAATGTGAAATCTCTATAGTTAAATTCCTCTAAGTATTTAGTATATCCATCTGACCCCTTTCGCTTAACATCATTTCCATCTTTATCTTTCCAACCCTTGACCCATATTTGTCCACTTCCACCGTTTCCTGGATACTCTTTATTAAAATAATTCATATTATACCCATGTTCAAACGATTCGTTTGAAAAAGCGTTTTTAGAAGTTGGAAGCATACAAGAGCCATTAGAAGGAGTTATTGCTGATGCATTTTCTATTATATATGCTATAATATTTTGTGCATTACTATCATTAAGGCAATTATCTTTATAAAAAGTTGATGAATACTTACACTCTTTTAAGAATTTTTCTTGATAATACCCAATATTGTCAATTCCTGTTAATTGTGATTCAGCAATAGTTGAAAATCTATTTATATTTGTATCATATGTAAATGAATTTTCTTTGGCTATAACTCTATTTGATTTTGTATCTCTATATGGTGATGTGTTTATATAATCATTACTATAATGTGATTTTGTAGATTGCTTTGTTTCATTGTTTATTTTACTCCAAGATAAATTTTGATATGGTATAGTAAATCCAGAATTAGCGAAACAAATATTCAAACTACCATCAGCATTTATTATCCCTCTATTTGCTTCTCCGTTAAATTGCCAAGGCCAAGAGTCACCGGTCTTCCTTATTCTTCCTTCAGAACCCATCATCATTTCAAGAATATCATCTCCATTAAGCCCTGAAATTTTTTCACTAAAATCTTTATTTACTTTGTTATTACTAAGGAAATTATAAGCCTCAGCCTCTCCTAAAGCAGTGGCTTGAGAACCCCAATCTTGGAAATTAGTGGTAGACAATATTTGTACGGCCCTTAAACCAACAAGTCCTAAAACGTTAGGTAAATCATTAGAGTCTAATATACCGTCTAAATATGGCTTACTATCAGCAATCATATCAAGTGGTGTTAATGGATATTTGGTAACAGATGTATTTGAAGTTGTAGAACCACCACCATTACCTGCCCCTTCTGAGTCTTCGTATTTCTGTATATCTTTAGCAATTTCCTTTACACCATTTATAATTCCATGAACAAGGTCTTTTTCTCTAAAATCTCCTTCATAATTTCCTACCCAAGATTCTTCTCTTATTGTAGAGTTTTCTCTTTTAACTTCAGTTGTTACTTTTGGGAATGGTGGAACTATAGTAGCTTTATCATTGTCTTTATTCTTTATATCAGAAAAGTCTCTTATATCTCCAACACGTAAAGATTCTATTGTTCTTGCGGGTTTTTGACCACATATGATTTTAGATGTTTCAAAAATCATCCTTGCAAACGTCTCAAAATGAGCCATTACAATTTTTGTAATATTTTCTACTGTAGGATGAAAGCCTAATGCTTTAGAAACAGCAGTATCGTGTAATTTTTCAATTTCTTTTTCTACTTCTTTTGTTCTTTCGCCATTTGCTTCCTTGTAAGATTCTAATATGTTAACAAACCCATTATCATAAAAATAATAAGCATATTTATTGTTTAATAGCCTGCTTACGTTTTCCTTATTACTTTCATTAACTCCTTGTTTGAATAAATTATAAAGTTCTTCGTTGTCGCTTTTAATATCGTCATTTACTTTATCTTCCATAAATACTTTTTTCTTATCAGCGGCAGAAAAAATCCTTTGTTTTGAATCAAACTCATGAAATTTACTTACTTCGGGCAATTTTTCATCCGGGAATTCAGAATTATACTTTTCTAATTCCTCAACAAATGTATCATAATAGTTATCTAATTGGCTTGTTTCTTCAAAACAATCTTCAAAATCATCTCCTGATATTTCATCAGCTATCAAAATAATAGAACTTTTAGGAACTCCATTTTTGCTATTAACAGAATAATACATGAGTTTTAATTCATCTTCTGAATATTTTCTTTTGACAATTCTTGAAATTTCTCTCGCATAATTGCTATAAGCTATTTCTATATTTTGATACCTTTCTGATTTTTTATCAAGTGTTACTTTTTCTTGAGCTGTGGGGTCAGATTGAGAAATTCTATCTGCCATAGACTCGATGTCTTTCATTTTGTTTATGAGCCATCCAATCTTTGGCATCGCTATTTCATTTTCTGAAGTTCCTGTAATTTTAAATTTTCTACTTTCCCAGTATTTTGCTCCAATATAATCAGAATAAGGTGCAGCAACCAATCCATTCATCATAACATCATTTAGAAATGAAAAATGGTATCCTACAAATTTAGCTGTACAACCAAAATTACCTGTTTTTGAGTCAAATCTTCCTCTAAAATCAGCACAAGTTAATTCATATGAAACAGGATTTCCATAAAAACCCTTTACATATAACCTAAACTTTGGATATGGAAACGTGAAAAAACATTGGAAAAAAGTATTTGCAATATCAGTATATTTTTCTCCATTTATTGCCTTATCTGATATTAAACTTGACTCATATAACTCTTTTTGAGCAAATAATGCGACTCCACGAATATCAGTGAATTCTATTGTTACTTCAGGAACCATATAACTGTTATATGCAATATCAATAGAATTAATACCAAACATTTCAGTTGAAGGACCATTTTTCTTTAAATCTCCAAGATATATGTCTGTGTAGTTGGTGGTTAAAGAGTTCATAGTAACTCCACTTTCTCCAATAGGCACTTTAGAGCCTTGCATGAAATTAATTGAACTATCGCCATCCAATTTTGTCATGTAACTTAACACCATAGTTTTACCATTTGAAGATTTACTTGTCTGTACATTTCTACCTCTTGTTTCAACTTCAAGGTTAACAAAAACACAATAATCCTCAAGTGGTGGCGTAAACTCATAAGTATTGAGCCCATTTGCATCATATTCCTCAACAGAATTGATGTAATTAGGCTCTACATATACTATATTATTTTCTATTCTTCCAACTCTTGTTTTTCCCATTTCAACTTTTAAGTTAAACCATATAATTCTTCATAAACATCAATATCATTATTATATTGCGCTATCACTGCTTCCAATGGATAAGGAATTCTAATTCTCGCCCCGTCTGGTATTTTAAACTCCAATGAACCATATTCAGGATTGGCTTGCATTATCAACCAATCATAGTTTGCGTCACCATAATATTGATATGATAACAAATCAAGCCTTGTCTTACCTGCAACATAATATGTATAATAATCAGTTGTTCTTTTAGGTATTTCTATAAATGGGACATGTAATATTGCCCCATTTCTTCTAAATTTATAATAACGGTCGTAAGATGCCATAGTTTTAAACTGTTAAATTCTTAGTTCCAAGTTTAGTTATATTTCCATCCTCATCATAATCAGCCAATTCAGCCCTATCATCATATACCTCAGTATTTGCATAATAGTTAAATGAAAGAGCATTTTGTAACCTTGTAATATGCCCAGCAAGACTGCTACCACCAATAAACTTAAATCTCATATTAATGTCAGCAATCATTGGCATAACTCCAATACCCTCTGTATTTAAATCCCACATCAATGGGTCATAGCTTATTGATAAACTATCTATCAATATCTTGGTATAATAGAAATCACCAATTCTTAATATACATACAGGAGGTCTACCAAATGATAAGTTATTTGCTGTATTGTCAACAGCGAAATTATCACTTTGGCCAATTGTCGGTCCTTGTCTTGTACATTGCTGCAAGAACGTTAATCTTGCATTAAATCCTTCAGGACTTATTGAATGGAATGCAGGGTCAAAATACTTAATTTTATCACTTATTTTATGATGCAAGAATGGTTCTTCCTTTTCCAACATTGAGAAGAACTTTGCCTCATTGTCATATCTTGTAGGCTTATTATTCTTAGTTCCTTCTCTTTCTGTTACATTATTTGCTCCAGTATCATTAAATATGTCAGAAGGCAAATAACTTGCAGGATTAACAACAGCACCTGCTTTGGTGTCATTGTTATGAGTCATTATTTGATTTAAAATGTTTCCACTCTTTCCTCTATCTCCAACAATATATCCATTAGAATCATAATTAAAATACTTATAATGTTCAGAAAAATCAGCAACAGCCCCATACAAACTGTTAAGGTTTACATTTCCTCCCCTAACACTTGCCCCAACGTTAAACGCCAATCTATTAATATTATCACTTAAAGCATTCATTCTAATGCTTTTAACTCTATCCTTTAAAGCCCTTTCAGCAATTAATTCATTTTCGCCCCTATCATCAAAATAAATTCTATCATCAATGTATGTTTGTTCAGTATTACCTGTCTTATAATTAGTTTGATACATATCATCAATACTTGTTTGAGAATCTATTGGCGTGTTTGGGTCAGTAGTCATAAATTGTTCCTTTGTGGAGTTTTGTATAGTATTTGATGCTGCTGTTTTAAACTTGATTGTTACACAAGTACTTCTCCAAAGTTTATTATTTAATGAACTTTCATCGCCATTATTAATGCCACTACCTTCTCCTCCAATTTCTCCTGGAGTAGCCTTTACTGTATTTGCGTCGAACTTATTACTCTTTTTACATAACCAATTTTTTACTGTAAATGCCCTATCTTTTCTAAGTTCGTTGTTAAGTTTATCGTGGCCTTGAACTGAAGCCGTTCCAACACATTCAACGCTTTCAATTTGATACCTATTTATTAAACTTTTAAACAAATTAACTTTTTTAGCATCATAAAGACCTTCTAATACGGTTACTGCGTCACCGCCTTCCAATGCAACATACACATCAGCTAAGCTGAATAAATAATCTGTGTCTTCAATAGAAAAATGTTTGGCTACAATATCCAAACCGGATTTTGAATTTAAGCAATAACTTGCGCTATCTGTATAGCTTTCTTTTTTCAAAAGTTGGTTTTTATAATCATTGTCTACCCTATAATACCATTTTCTTTCCCACCATGTGTTTGTGCTATCACCTTCTTGCACATATAATGATGTTTTTCCATCATTACAATGTAACCCATTGCCATAATTACCTACCTTTATGTCAGCAATAAAGCCATTATTATAAGTGGTTTCATCAACACTTCTTATAATACTTATAGGTTTATCTGGACGCATTTCATAACCACCATATCCATTATCAGTCTTTGCATATTGTATATCATAATCGGTTGTCTTATCTTCCATATAACAACCCTTAGATGCGCTATAATGCCATCTTTTTTCCTTACCGGCTCCTAACCCATTGGTTAAGTATTTCATAGCAAAATCAACATCGTCATCTTTACCACTATAGTTGTTAGGGAAAAAGACATAGAATTTTAATTCCTTAACATCAGGAGAAGGAATTGCTTCATCATATACTGCATTTTCTTCTTCAGATTCAGGAGATGGTTTAGCAGTAAGCATATCGCACCCAGCAAAGAATCTTAATATCTCTTGTTCAGGGTCCTTTGTTTCATCAACAGAATTTGAGCCACTCTTTCCCTTATTTTCCCAATAGTTTATAATTGAAGGGTGGTCAATTAATATTTTAAAACTTAAGTTACCTGTTCTTGTGGTATTTGTGTATGTATATATTCCTTCACCACGTCCAATGAAATTATTTTCATTCCAATTAACACTAACATCTTCATTAAATTTCAAGTCATACGGTGGAAACCACATTATTCTACCACCAAATGGTCCTTTTTGTTCAGATGATAACCCACCGGCTTGGAATGTTTCTCTTGATGCTGCGTCTGTGCTAAATGCTCCCTTCCAAGCAAGGTTTTCAATTGAAAACATACAGTTTTTAATATCGACCTTTTTATTTGGGTTGCCATTATCAATTGGTGTTATATTAACAAGGCCATTATTTTTATTTAACGTGCCAAACCTTTCAAGTCTTTGTCTGCCGTTATCAAAGCCAATGTCAGAATGGTCTGCTGTGAATTCTTTAAAGCCATACTTATTATATAAATCATTTGCGTCCAATCCCAAAGGTCTTATAGCGTCTTTTAATCTGTGATATTGATGATGGAATGTCCATACCCTACAATATGGATTTTCATAGCCTTCAGAATCATCAGGAGAAAGTTTTAATAAGTTTCTGCCATGAGATAAACCATACTTTTTACTTACTGCTGTTTGAGTAGTATCAGTCATATCATCCTCGCTTGAGTCTGTATGAAAACGAGCTATGATTGTTTTGTATTCGCCCTTTTTAAAAGCATCATTTGTCTTTTTAAGAATATCATTTGCAGTTAAACCTGTACTATATGAAGTATATCTTGTAAATTTTGCACCTGAATTGAAACTTCCTGAATAAATTGTTGTGGCAGACCCTTTTTCATTTTCAGTATAAACATATACGCCTCCGTCCATAACGTCAGATGCGTTAGAACTAAGATTATATTTTTCATACGATTTAAAAATATATCTTATTGGCCCTTTAATTCCATATTCATATCTAGGAGTGATTTTCATGGAATTAATATAGTCTTTTGAAAAATCTATTTCTATTGAATCTCTTTTTGTGTTATCGACATAACGTGAACTATTAATTCTATATTTGTTTTCTTTAATAGAATTATCAAAAAAGACTTTTGATTTATCACTTAATGAATTATAAAATCCGGAATAAGCTCCAATATCGTTATAATGGCCATAATTTGAAACATAAACAGGACTATCAGTATCATTTAACGGAGATAATATATCTTCAATTCTTCCAGTCTTTTCATTTACTTTATAAGCGTATGATTTAGTTTTTTTTAAATTTTTTAAATTTTTTGTTGTAATACCATAATATCCACTTAGTTGTTCTGTAATTGAATTAGTTAATTTATTATTGGCAACAACAGCATTTCTAAGTGTTTCCCTATTATAATAAGCACCACTTTCTCCCAAATATGTATCAGTACCTGTTCCATTATTATTTGTTGGTACAAGTGTGTTATTAATTAATGCTTCAATTGCATATTGGCCTTCTATAACGCCAACAGAAGCGGCTTCATCACTTATATGGAATAAGTCAACTTCATTTATATTTTCAACACTAATTGTAGCACCGTAAACGTTTCTCATATAATCGATATAGTTTGCGGTACTGTTTTTATTACCATCAAGATAAAACCAAGGAGTTTTAACAATAGAATTATAGAATGGATTGGCAACTTCTCCAATTGGCGTGCTATACCCATCATACACATATTCCATATTTCCTATGTTTCTATTTATATGGTCAAGCATAAGAGGATAGCTTTTATTAAGCAATCCAATTGGTGCTGTCATAAAAGTATATAAGCTACCGTTGTTGAAGATATTTCTAATATCCCCAAACGCAGCTTCATTTAATACCTTTGCTGTTTTATCAAGTATGCTTGATGCTTCTTTTAAAAAACTCATAGTATTGAAAATATAATCTTTATTTTAAAATTTTAAATATTAATATTAATCGCTGAATTTGTTTTTTGAAGAGTATTCTTTTCTTGTTTTACCAGCATTTGCGTCTTCATTCACCCTTTTGCTTATAATATCTGCAAGCTGTCTCTTAAATTCAGGAGTTTCCAATAACTTAGATATATCAAAGTCAATTGACTTTCCATTTCCTTCAAGTTTAATAGTTCCACTAACATTTAAATTAATATCAGTTTTCTGAGGAACATTGCTAGCTTGTCTATTTTCTCCTTCTTTATTTGGCGAAACCTTTAAGAAACCTGATACGTCAGGTAAAGCTCTTATAGATGGAGAAATTGGTGTCAAGCCAAGAGCTTTCATGCTAACCTGTCTGCCCAATATTGAAGCAACATTCTTATCAATTGAAGTTAAAATCTTAGCAACAGGAGCAGAGCCTTCAACTGAATTAGCTAACATCTTCTCTTCTCTTTCTTTCAGCTTGTCTTCTTCTCCACCGCCAAATAAACCACCAATACCCTTGCCAATAAACTCGCCTGCTTTAGAGCCTAGCCAACCGCCGGCTATTGTACCTAACGGTCCAAATGCAGACCCAAGAACTGCCCCTGCCGTTGCACCAATTGCCATACCGGCAGAACCTCCGTAACTTGCATTTTTCTCTTTAGCTGCCCTATCCTTTGCACGAGCTTTTTCTAAGTCAGACATTCCGCTTTTTTCTATTTCATCAACCTTGGCATCATATTGACTTGATGCTGCTGACATATCACTAATAGCGCCTCCAATAGCCAATGCTGTTCCTATAGGTCCTGCTGCTTTCCCAAGTACTTTACCAACACTTCCAACTTTTCCTAAAAGTTTTCCTGCATTTCCAACCTTACTTACAGCATTTGTTGTTTCGCTGACAACTTTTGTGGCATTACTTGATGCTTTTGCTATAGCATTAGATTTTTTTACATCTTTAAGACTCTTTAATGCTTTTGCTTTTTTACGTTTTGATAGCCTTTTTTGTTTAGCAGACATTGTAGCTTCTTCGGTAGTTGCGACTGCCATTTCTTGTTCAACAGCTGGAGAAGCAAACAAAGACTTAACATCTGTTTTAAAATTTCTTGCTCCTTTTGCCATTTTTGTGTTTGATAGCCAATCAGAGGCATACATACCTCTGATTTTCAAATCAGCAACTTTATTTCTATAATAATGTCCTATTCTGCCATTTGAAATTTTTGCTCCTAAACGCCTTCTACTTCTATCAATATGTAATAAACCTCTTGTTAAACTTCCCATTAATGTTCTCCTTCGAGCAAGAGACATTAATCTGGTTGAAAAGCTTCTTGTTGCTCTTGTAGCATCAGTAGCAGCATCAGCAATATCTTCCAATTCTTCAACCAATGTTCCGTCACCAATACTACCGTTCATAATGGTTTGCCCATTCATCATAACAGTAGGATTCATTAGTGTTATAGGTCTATTAAATCCTCCCATTGGCATCATTCCCATTGGCTGCATTCCACGCATCATTCTGCCTTGCATAAGCATTCCTGCCCCACTGCCAAGCATTCCTCCTATTCCCATGTTTCCACCACTTAATAGGTTTCCTAATGCCATGTTAGTGCCAATGCCATGCATTCCAAACTTTCTACCCAATTTATTACCACCATAAGCCATTAAACCTGTAGTGGCAATGTCTCTAAGTAGGTCGAATAATCCTTTTTGTTCACGAGGATTTAATATCATTTCACCGGCATTGGCTAACACTGGAGTCTTATCACCCATAGTGGAAGAACCTTGGATTACAGTACCAAGAGCTGCATGAGGAATAGGCTCCACTAAACCGCCTTCAGCAAATCCTTCAGTGCCATGAGTAAAAACATCCATTTGACCAATAGGCCACGATAAGTTCTTAAACAAGTCCCAAGGTTGGAAACTATTACCATTAAGCCAACCGGATAATGTACCCATTAAACCATTTTGGATTTGTGAGGTGAATGCATCCCATTCAGCTCCTAAACCAGTAATGTTTTCTTTTGTAGATGTAGTACCCCTTGCACGGCCTAAAGTTCTTTCAAGAATTGTTTTAATGTCAGCAACATCATTCCACAACCCTTCCTCTGTCATTTGAGAGTCTTGTGCAATTTTCAGTTGCTCTTCTGTAAGGTCTTTTAAGAATACCTTTTCTTCTTTACCATCATTTAAAAGGGTTACAAAATGTTCGCCGGTTTCTTCATCAACGTTTGTCCTTGAAAGATTTTTAATAGCGGCCAATTGAGCTTTGTCCCATTCCTTATTGTTTTTAGCCCTGAGTTCTTCCTCAACTTTTTGATTTTGAATTTCAGCCATTGCAGGGTTAGTAATTTGGTCAACTGTCATACCGAGATTACTAGCAAGCTCACGCATCATGCGCATTGTAACTGGGTCAAATGTTACAGCTCCAGTTTTTTCATTATATGAGCCCTTTCCTCTGATAGTTCTGAGAATTCTTTCTTGGAATGCCTCTGGGTCTGCCATCGATTCATACATAGCACCCATTGGATTGCTGAATTCCCTTGCAAAACTACCGCCAAGCATTTGAATATTAGCAGAAGTACTGATAGCCTTATCAATGTCAGCAAACTTCTCTGTGGCAGACATTATTGCGTTCATATCCATTCTCATTGAAGCGGCTCTTAACGACATCTTCTCAATATCATTAACGCCATTTCTGAATGAATATGATGCAGCAAGCTTAATATTGTCAGCCATCATTTTGGTTGCCTTAGCAGGACTAACGCCTAATGCTTTAGCCCTTTCTTGCAATCTTCCTGTGTATGCCGTTGCCCTAGCAATACCTATACCAACTTTATCGTACTCATCGACGAGTCTACCTGCATCTTCACCTGCAATTTTTGATAAAGCAGACATATGAGCAAGCTGTTCTCTTGATAAGGTAACATTTCTGCCAACCGCTTCAGCATATGATTTTTGGAAATCAGCAATTTCCTTGGCAGTTATACCGTATTGTCTTGCAAGCTCTTTTGTGGTTTGCATTAACTGACGGTCATAACGCATAGCCATTTCACGACTCATGGCCATAGAACGACCTGTTTGGAATGCAATATCTTGCATTTCAATCCACTTTCCGCCAATAAAGTTAAAAGCACTTATAGCATCAGATTTCAATTGACTAAAAACTTCCTTATATGCGCTCATCTGCATATATGCATCTATTGCCATTCCTGCTTTCCCACCAAGTTTTGCTCCAAGTCCTCTTAAGAGTGCGGCTGCTGCTGGTCCCATATATTATTCAAAAACTAATTTTATACAGTTATTTTAATTACATATAAATACTAAATATTTCATTTTTTTAAATAAAAATGGGAACTTTTTGAAGTTCCCATCATCTATTTGTTGCATTTTTAAGATTTTGTTGGTCAATATCGGTATATGCATCAATTGCTTCTGTCTTGGCTGTTCCGCCTTTTTGCATATCTTCATATTCTTTTCTTTCTGACTCTGCTGCTTCATTATGCTTCAAGATATAAAACTTTCTATCTCTTGTTGGCATTTTTAACAGTTCATCAAAAGGCATTTTTATATGCTTAAAACAGCCAAACAACTCTTCCTTAAGATACCTTTCATAATCAGGCGATATTCCAGAAAACAGTATCGTTCCATTCAAGAAAGGTTTTAAATGAGCCACCTCCAAGGCTCTCAGGTCTTTCAATTTCAACCTCAAAATCTAACCCCGGTTCATTATCAAGAATATATCTCCTCAGCATAAGAGAATCATTAGCTGGCATATTGTAAATAGCCTTTCTAATATATTCTTTATCATAATTGCCATTAATTGCAACTATCTGCATTTCCATCCTATTGGTAATTGCTCTATTGAACCTATTTTCATTTTTATCTTCTATTTTCTTAGCCCATTCGTTAATCTTTCTTGTTGCTTCAAGAATAACTGTTTTTTCCTTTGAATCAAGTATTGAGTCAGTTTTTAATAAGTTTGTGATTGTTCTATTCGCATCCCTCAAATCAAGAGCATTCATTCCCTCTCCTTCAATTCTTGAAAGGATTCTTAAATCATTTTCTTCTTTTCTCGTCAAATACTTAAACTTAACTTCAACTCCTGATTTTGGTAATGTATATGAAAAATGACCATTTTCATCACCCTTTAACTTAAACTCCTTTGATTTAATTTTGGTTAAATCAACAGTAGTTTCAATCACCTCTCCTGAATCAGGGTCAGTTACAGCAACAGGGAAATCAACGCCATAACTTGTTGCTCTAAGAAACAATACAATTGCATCGACATCACCGCTTACCAAATCTTCAACATTAATATCCTTATTTACTATTTTATTATTAAGCAAATAATCAATTACAAGTCCATCACGATAAAGGTTTGGAGAAGTAATGATATTTTCATCATAAGCAGTTAAATAAGATACAGGTATTCTACCAACTTTATTTTTATAGCATTCTCCGTTACTTGGCAATGAAATGACATCATATTGAGCAGTCGAATCAATATTGTTAAATGTTGTGTTTGTCGGATTTACAATTTCCTCGCCATATTTAATTCCTGTTTCTTGTTCAATATGTGTTTCTGTACCTCTTCTCTTACGTTTCTTAATTCTTTCTTCTTCCTCTTTTTTATGACTTTCCAAAATATCAAAAATTGAATCAGAAGAATCATTTGTATTATTATTGTTTGAAAAGAAATTTGAATTATTCAAGTTTTCAATATCTTCATCTTTTTCAATAATTGGCTTATGTTCAATTACAATTGGTTTTATTTCTTCCTGGGGAATTTCAATATGCTGAATTGTGCCATTCATAATGTTCTTTATCTTTTGTTGAACTTCTTCTTGAGCTATTTCAATTCTCTTAACAGCTTGCTCTGTTCCTCTGACTTTTGTTTCTTCTTTGGAACGTTCATACATTTCATTTGTTGCCTGTAATATTTTAATTTCCTTTTCTTGTTCAGGGGTTAACTTCTTTTTGCCTGCCATAACTATTTTAAATATTTTCGATTAATGTTATTTTTTCTGCCAAAATTGCATATTCATCATCATCGCCTTTATCTAATATCTTGCAATTTTCAAATCTTACATATTTTGTTTCATTGGCTTTATTTAAAAATTCAACATAGAATGTTCTTGTTGGTTCATTTTGCCAAACTTTATCTTCTCCAAGAGCGTTTTTATATTTTGGGTTATTAAGATTTTCATGCTCCTCAATCCAAAAATTATAATCCTCTTCAAATTCTTCATCCATTGAATCACGGTTAAACTTGATGATATTAATTACAACATCTTGAGATAATGCGTTTGAAATCAAATTATCAACAGTTTCATCATTTCCGTTTTCATCAAAAAGCAATGCTTCTGATTTATAATTATTCTCTTTTGCATTTTTTGATGATTTTGATAAAGCACCAAAACTTGCAGTAGTTTTATTTCCTTTCATACTAATGTGGTATAACGCATCCTTAGTGACGCCTGAATATTTTCTATTTTCTCTATCCATAGCATCAAAGAAATCATCATCAGACTTATAGTAATCGTTGCTCATATCAAAATCGCCATCATCAAAACCTTCCAATTTTACATATAACGTAATATTCATAGTATCAATATTTTTTAAAAAATTAAATCTAAATTTCTAACAAGTCCTTCCAACCTCATTTCATCTGGTTCATATTGAATATCATTATTAACCCTATTAAAATCAATCAGTGCTTTACTAACAATTTTCAAAAACTTATCAATTCGATAATCTAATGCGGTTATTAACCTTTGTCTAAACATTTTTATTGCCTTATTACCTGTACATCTATCGCCATATGTTTGTTTTAAAAATTCATTACAAATTTTTCTACCCTTTTCTTTTTTTATTAACTCATCAAACACGTCTACAATGTTTTTTAGCACAAGGTTTTCTCTATACATTCTGAATTCATTAAAATAGTCTGTAATGTTATTTCTGTTTATATAAGTTTTTTGTCGAATTTCTTCATATGTTTGATTCACAAAAGCAGAAACTTCGTCATTATCAATTAAATAAATAGCCTTTCTAAGCATATCAAACACATCATTACCGTATTTTGTTTCATGTTTAGTATTAAATGCAGAAGTATATAAATTGTTAGATTTATTAACAGATTTTAAAGTATTTCCATTATTTTGTGATAAAATTGAAAAATATCTATATGCATGCTCTACTTCATGAGAAAAAACGCGCATAAAAAGATTTTTATTTACCACATTTGGATTATCAGTCTTTTCACTAATTTGTATTGTACAATTGATTAATCTTTTATCATTACTCAAATGCTCAAAATCATTTTCAGGAATAAATTTACTATTATAATCAGCATCTTTAGTATAAGAAAAATATTTAATATTTATGGTTTTTATGAAGCAATCATACTTCAAAACATAATTATTAATTCTTCTTATATATAATCCTGGTCCGACTAAATTAGGCTTTAACGTAGAAATGCAGTCATATAACTCTTCTCCAATTTTATTATAATTGTTAATCATACCTGCTGCTTCATCTAAGTGCAATGTGAAGTATTTTCTTTCAATATCGTATATGTTCATTATTTTAATATGTTTTTATGCCGTTTATTCTTACTATTTAACTTCGTTTGTACCTTATCCTCAATATATAGCCTTTCCTTCAATGCTTTCATAACGCCTGATGGGTTATTCCTTATGTCATATTCCCATATTCTCATAATTGGGATGCCATGCATTAATGCCCATTCATTTTTATGCTCGTCAACACGTTTATTTTTCTTCTGCATTGGAGATAACTTATTTTCATCAACAACCCTTGGGTCAGAGTGATAATATGAGCCATCAATCTCAAGCAATATCATGCCGCCTTCTTTTGGAAAAATTGCAAAATCATAAAATCTTCCAATATCCTTTGCTTCAAACTGCCAAACATATTCTATACCAAGTTTATCCAAAAATTTCTCAGCAAAATCTTGTTCCAATTTCGACGTTCCAAACTTTGGATGCACCCGTTCAAGTTTACCATTTGGCTTTCTTAAACGGGTTTTTGTTTTTGGTTTTTTGCCATCTATTTTTTTACCTCTTTTAATTGGTTGTTTCATTCAACTTTTCGTTTGGCGCTAAAATATGTAATTTTTCAAAATGAAAATTCAAAATAGTTTTTCTTAATTCTGCTGATTCATAAGTAAACCCATCGCTGTCAGCATATTTGAACTCACAATTTGCAAAAACCATTTTATAAAGCAATTCGCCTGAATTGGTAATAATATCTACAATTATATCACCGGCATATCTATCTTTTTGAAGTTTTAAAGCAATTTTTGATAGAATATTGTAAGTTCCATCTTTGCTTTTCTCAGCAAAGTCATTCATGGTAACTGAAAGGTTTCCATTGTCTTGATAATAAAATGAAGAAACCCTCCATTCATCAATGTTAATCTTTTCCTTATTAAATCTAACAATAAAATTAGACCTGCTTATCCATTGAGAATTTGAAATCTTTTCCTGAACATCAGCATATGTTGGCTTTTTATTGTATTCTTTTCTTTCAACAATTTCTTTTAACTCGTTTTCAGGTATAAATCCAACAGGAGTAGGCTTTTCAATATCGTCAAAGAAATTCTTTCTTATATCATATAACTTCTTATATTCACATCTTTTCTTTGCTGCTTGAATAAACTTATTACCATTTAATTTTTCCTCACTTATTGATGGGTCTTTAGTAAAACTATTAATTGGAGTTGCCAATTTCGGGTCAAATAGGCTTATTAATTCTTGTTCAATATTATCCCTTTCCTTGATAATTGTGTTTAAAGAATCACCAGTATTACCATTTTTCTTCATCTGTTCGATTGTATTATCATACATCTTTAAAGTATTATATTTTAAAGATATTTCATATAACATTTCTTTTTTGTCCATAGGTATTATTATTTTTGATTTTCTTGTAATTTTTGTTTTTCTTCTATAGTGTCCACGTTTTTATCTTTTTTATACTTGTCTTCAGTAACAATAACAGGATAAGCCTTCAATTTTTTGAATTTATTTATTATAAATACATTTGTTAACCTTTCAGCCAAATACCCACCAATTCTATATTGATATTCAACGGTATTATTTGGATAACTTTTCTTTAAATATTTATCCTTATTATTTTCTATCCTTTTTGTAATATCAGTTCCAACTATTTCAACATAATCATCCAAAACGCCTTTAATAAACTTTATATATTCCAAAAAGTTTTCACGTTTCATAATGAACATATTGTATGGAGCAAATAATTTGCTATTCATTACAATTTTAAACGCCCTTGTATATTCAGGGTATTTATCAGCCAAAATCCCACCAATTATATATAAGTCCTCAATATTATGGCATGATGCATATTGCGCTTTATTAGTTCTTCTAAAAACAATTGGCTTGGCAATCACGCAATCAACTGATTTAAATAATTCATCAATATCTGGAATATTATCCAAAAAATTAAAATATCTACGATAGTGACAAAATCCAACATAATCTTTTAGTTCAATGTTATCTGCTATATAAAAATAAGATAATAATTCTGAATAAAAATCATCTTTTAAAACATATTTGCTGTTATTAAAGTCTCTCGTGTCAATTATTTTATATACTTCATTATTAACAACTTTCTTAAAATCTTTGTGCGTGCAAATAAATATATCTATATCGTTTTTATTTTTTTCACATAAGTAAGAATATTTTTTCAGCCATTCTTCAACACTACGTTTTTTTGTTTTTGCTAACTTTATCCAACTACCAGCGCCATAATGTACAATGTATTTTTTTTCATCTATTTCTTTAGTTTTAAACCCTACACAGTCATAATAAAATGATGAACCGGTATCATATTCATCTCCCTCTTCTGAAACTCCTACTATTCTTTTTTCATCAAAATATCTTATTCTATTTTTTTTAGCTTCTTTAACATTGATAAAACATATATGCGGAGAAACTCTTGTTTTCTTAGATAAACAATTTTTTTTAGTGTCGCCAACGTATATATAATTTTCATCATAAATTTCTGTTATATCAGTTTTAAGTAACACATCAGAATCAAGCAAAATAAAATTATCATTTATCAAATCAAAACATTTGTCAACACTACTTGCGTGTTTTATTGTCCCAAAATTACTTTCAGCACCAAAACTTGTATTTGCTTTACATTTTTCTAATAAATTATTGAAATTTATTATTTTTTCACTTGTGTTGTCAAAAACAGTTACATTTTCAAACTCATTTACAAACGGTTCTTTATCCGAATTATCAAATACATATATATTCGTGCCAGGAGTATGCTTATTAACGCTTTTTATGCAAGCAGACGTAAGCTTTTGTGTGTTATAATTTACAATTAATATGTTCATGTATATATTTTTTATAAAAAATAAACATTATTGCAAAAAAATAAAGGAATAGATGAAAATCTCTATTCCTTTTTCAATGTATATTGATATACTCCGCATCCACAATCATATATCCTATATATTTCTCTTTCTAACATTATCTCATGCTCTGTTTTATCCTTATCATAGCCTCCCTTAACCAAAACATCTTTTCTAAAAATAATTTTAATAATACAAATATACAAAGAATTAATTAAAAAAATAAAAAAACATATATTTATTAAAAAATAATTAATTATTAAAAAATAATAAAGACATGTCAGATTTACTTTTGAAAATGCCACTTAACTACGAACCGTTAAGGAAAAATAGATGGCTATTTAGATTCCCGGCAGATTTGGGAATACAAGAATGGTGGTTATCTTCAGCTTCTCGTCCTTCAATCACGCAGGAAGAGACACAGATACCATTCTTAAACACATCAACTTGGGTTGTAGGTCGTTATACATGGGATACAATTCAGGTTACACTTCGTGACCCAATTGGTCCATCCGCATCACAAGCTGTTATGGAATGGGTTCGTTTACATTCTGAATCAGTTACCGGAAGACAAGGCTATGCGGCAGGTTATAAGCGTGATGTTGAGCTTGAAATGCTTGACCCAACAGGTGTAGTTGTATCAAAATGGATTCTTAAAAACTGTATGCTTACAACCGTTAACTTTGGAGACCTTGATTACCAAAGCTCTGACCTTGCGACCATACAACTTACTTTGAGATTTGACTATGCAGTATTGGCGTATTAATCTGAAAATCAACAAGTTACAAAAAAATGGCATACTTTTTGTGTGCCATTTTTGTTTTTAAAATATTTTTTGTATATTTGCGTTATGAAAAGGGAAGAAATAATTGAGCAAGCTAAATATGATTAAACTTTTACTTTTAATGTTTTTTTGCCACCTAATTGATGACTTTGTACTACAGGATAAATTCACATATTTAAAACAAAAATCATGGTGGATTAACACATGCAAAAATGAAGGACTTTCAATTGAGAAATATGGGAAGGATTACATTATGGCGTTATTTGAACACTCGCTTGAATGGTCAATTGCAATAATGCTACCGGCAATATTCTTATTAAACATCAATGAATTCCTTTTATTGGGTTGTGTAATAGCTAATACAGTTATTCATTATATTGTAGATAACGCAAAAGCAAACCAATTGAGATTGAATTTAATACAAGACCAAATAATACACTTTTTACAAATAATAATAACGTGTATTATAATAGCCTAAAAAAAGCAATAATATAGAAGTTGACCCAAATAACTACTAAAAATGAACAGCCAAACACGGTTGCTCATTTTCTTTTTTGTTAATAATGAATAAATCCCATTGGCATATTCAATGTATGTCAATGGGATTTCGTAATTTTGCATCTGCCATCAAGTTTCCTCTCTGCGATGTTTACTATCACCGTGTGATATAATAACATGGAAGCTGAAAGAAAGGGCAGAAAGGAGTTGTTGCCTATGAAAAAGAACTTTTTCAAAACAACCAAAGAATACATCTTGTATGTTAAATCTTTG